>ERZ501061.221-NODE-221-length-21967-cov-4.074160_pt1 | contig 21967 bp, 14 predicted proteins | sample MGYA00510854_ERZ501061 | MGnify/ENA primary metagenome ERZ501061 (study PRJEB25958, sample SAMN03398515) | human skin metagenome | study: EMG produced TPA metagenomics assembly of the Human Skin Microbiome Metagenome (human skin metagenome) data set.
ACTTCCATGATGAATGGTGGGAGTCCCTGGCTATTGATCAGCTGATGGATTCCCAGCTGCTGGCCGTTGAGCAGGAAGCGGTGGAGCAACAACAACTGCAACAGCAAGGGTTGGAAGCGCAGGCGGCTTGGACTCCGTCGGTGCACGACAAGAGCCATGAAAATCAGGAAGTGGATGAAGTGACAAATACTTCGCTTCGAGCGCAGCTCGATGAGTTGCGGGTCTTGTACGATAAGCAGGCCGAGTTGGTCCGCCAGCTGCGGCAAGAGGCACAGCAGAAGCAAGGGGAAGTTGCGGTTGTGCGTGCGAACTTGAATCGTACACAACAACAGCATGTAGGGCTTCAGCAAAATCAGAACCGAATGGAGCAGGAATATCGCGAACGTATCGAATCTTTGCAGCAAGAGAACCGGCGCCAATTAGAGCGCATGGAGACAGCGGCAGCTTTTCGCCGGATTGAGCAAGATTCAAGCCGCTCTGCGTGGCCATCTACAGCCAGACGCCGGGCTCCTATTCTTTTTGATACTTCCAAACCGACACCAGGCCCCAGTACGCAGGATCCACTTCTCTCTACGCCCACGCGCTCTCGCCGTGTTCAGGTCAAACACATGCCACCGACAACCTCGCCGCTATCGTTGACGCGACGCAAGCGGCCTATACCCTATGTGAATGAAGAGCCTTCCAGCCCATCCAAGTCGCGGTCTGTGAACGCAGCCAGAATGACGCCACGGGCATTTCCACGATTCGAGAATACGTTCTTGCCACCTCATCCGACGACGAATGAGCCTGTGGCTGCCAGTGGTAGTGTTGTCTCTGAAAGAGTTCCCAGGAATGTACCAGTGTCAGCCGTTCCCTTGATACGCCCTGCGCTTCCACAAACAACACCAGTAACAGAGCGCCCTGGATCTCCAACTACGTCGATTCCAGCACGATCACCATCTCCGTCGTCATCCACGCCGACGCCATCACCAGAGGCAGAACGCCTTCTCGAGTCCCAAGATGGGAACGATGCACCTGATACTCGTGACCATATATTGACGGCTATCTTTACTCTGCAAACGCGCTGGATTACTCATGTATTGTGCCATCCATGTCGAGCGTCCTGCATATATCCGATCATAACGTCTGAGCCTGGGGCTCCGAGTGACTCGGCATCTCAACAGCAATCGAAGCTACAGAGGCCACTACAGACATTCCCTTCGCTTCCTCATCGCCAATCTGAGTCCATGCTGTTGTATATACTAACGGAAGAGCTTCCCACGCAAACCCTTCCCGGTGTTCGCACTCGATACCGTCGTGCGGCAGACCTGTTATGGCAGAGTGTGCTACGTGGCAGCTCATATGCAGCCTTTTTCTCAGAATGGGAGCCAGTCGTTCGACAGGCGATGCGTGCGTGTCAAGGAGCAGATCCGTCGAGACAGCTCCATTCCATCGTGCAGCAAGTCTGGTCTGAGCTATCGCATCATCTGTACGAGGCAGTGGCTGTGGCGATTCGGATCATTACAGGGATTTTCCTGCACCTCTCTATGACAGAGAGCATTTGCCGAATGCTCGCATGGATGGCATCTCTAGGCATAGCACACACCGCGTTCGTGCCGCACATCACGAAACGAGTCGGTGGCCTTCCATGGGTCACAGCGATGCAAGTGCTCAATGTGACGACGTCGCAGTATTGTGATGCAACGACGCCGCCGGCGGCAACGTCATCACAGACAGCGCAAGTGCCAGTGACGCCAAAGCACGTTCGCAGCGACGCCAGCACGCCTACCAGCATGATGCAGATTATGATTGAATGTGTGCGCAAAGCATCTACTAGAACGGATTTGAGCAGCCTAAACGCTAGCGTCATGCGCACTTGCAGCAGTGCCCATGTATCGGGCAATGCAGGGCCATTGTCCACACCGCAGCAAGCACGGCACATGGTGCTCTTGAGTGTGTTGCGTCTATGCAAAGTCATAGCATGGACTGTCGCGCCGCAAGGATTTCAAGATTTGCACCCATTTCTCCAGAGTCCTGGCGTTGTTCTTGCACTCCTGGATACGCCAGCCAGCGAATCGTCTGTCCTCATTCATACTCTGCAGCTGTGTGTGATGACTGTGTCGGATCCACTGACATTGCACATCTGTCTTTCGGCGCAGTTCGACACGACATGGCAAGCAGGCATTCCACCGCGACTGAGCCAAGCGCGATTCCCCGTGCTGGATGTGCTCGCCAAGCACCTTGTGGACCGGCGCGGCGACTGTGCACCACAGACGGCCCACGAGATCCACATGTCGATCCTGTATTTCCTGACACAAGCGGCCCGATGGCCCGACACTTCTATCATGCTGGCTGAGTGCGTCCCGCTCCTGCCGGCCCTGATCCAGTGCCTCAGTTGGGATGTGGCGCTCGTCTGGAACACCGAGCCGGTCCCAGCGTCGCCCGCCGCGACCTATGCCGAAACGTACGTATCCATTTCGTAACGTCCTACTTACATCCACATACAGAGCACTAGAGCGCGTGTGCCAAAGTACGCAGTTCCTTCATGACCTGTACATGCCAGAAGGCATCGCTGTGCGCCATCTGGCTGAGAAACTCGATTCGCCACAAGCGCAGGCCGTGCTGAACGGCGTCCGACCCGCATGTATAGTGGCACTGGGACGCATTGCGTTTGCCTCAGAGCCGGATTGGCTCACTCACACCATGCCTGTTCCTCATGATACCCATGCACAGACACGCCGAACACGGATGCAAACGCAGCTGGAATGTGCGGCAGCGTATGCAAGTGACCTGATTGACTCGATTCTTGCGCCGAACGAGACAGATGAAATGTACGAGCTGCTCGCCGAGGACACCGAGCCGTAAAACGAGCGCTACAGCGTCGGGTACACAGCCTCGATCGGCTCATGCGCCCATCGACGCTGGTGCTCACCCGGTGCGAATGCGCTGGCGGTCTGAGCGCCGCCGCCTGACGATCGCAGCACATACTTGTACGTAACGAGGCCCTCGAGGCCCACAGGTCCTCGAGCATGAATCCGACCTGTGCTTATGCCCACTTCGGTGCCAAAGCCATAGCGGAATCCATCAGCGAAGCGTGTTGATGCATTGACATAGACGCTCGAGGACGACAAGGAGCGCGTGAAGATCTCGGCAGCCGAATGCTGCGCGTACGTGTCCTCGTCCTTGGCTGCAGGAGGCATCGATGAAGCGCTCGTACCATGGTCGTTGCTGCTGAGCGGCGCACAAAGAATTGTTTCGGTGTGCCCGGAGCCGTGCTGTTGGATGTGTTCCACGGCCTCGTCAACACTGTCGACGACACGCACGGCCAGGTCCAAGTCAAGGAACTCGGTGTCAAAGTCGGCGGGCGTCGCGCACAAGACCAAGTTCGCCTCAGCTTCCGAGAGTCCACTCGACAGAACACTCGCACGCGTTGCCTCATCACAATGGAGCCGCACACCCGCACAGATCAATGCGCGCGCGAGTTTGGGCCACAGCCCCGCTGATGACAAGTGCGCGCGGTGGACGAGAAGTGTCTCGATGGCATTGCATGCACTCGGATAGTCGAGCTTAGCATCCAGGACCGTCTCGATCGCGAGCTTCTCAGGCGCATCGCTGTGGACGTACGCAGTACACAGGCCATCTGCATGGCCCATCACCGGCATGCGTGCCTCCCGCTGAATATGTCGCACAAGCTCACTGGACCCACGAGGAATCACCAGGTTGATGTACTTTTCCTCGTGCAAGAGCGATTGGATTTCCTCGCGCGATTCGACCATTTGGATCAGATGCGCTGGCATGCCACTCTTTGCAAGAGCCTGAGATATGCATCGCGACAGTACATGCGCTGAGTGTTTCGACTCCTTCCCGCCTTTCAATATAGCCGCATTGCCCGACTTGATCGCCAGGCTCGCTATGTTCACAATGACCTCAGGACGCGCCTCAAATATGCACAGCAGCACACCAATAGGGCATGTCACACGGTATAGATCCAGTGCTCCTGTAGCATCGCGTTCATCATCACCTGGGTGTGCAGCAGCAAGACGCGTCGCTCGTGTACAAATGTCTAGTGGCGACGGCAGCGATGCGACATCCGCCACACCCTGGATCATCGACTCCCACTTCCCACGCTTGCTGAACAGATCCAGTCGTGCTACAAGTTGTGCAGAAAGCTTTCCCTGGCGCACAAGCTCATTCGCTTCACGGACGTCCGTCTCATTCGCTTTGCGGATCTCTTCGTGCGCCTCTTGTAGCGTCTCACAAATGGCATGAAGCGCTTTCGCCCGCACACCATCCGCATGCGCAGCATCATCAAGTGACAAGTGTTTCTGCACACGGTCAAATGCCTCTCGAGCCTGCTTTGCCACTTCAGAACATGTGCGTTCCCCGCCACGCGTGCTCATGGTTGGTTGCTGCTTCTTCGAGTTCTCTTCGACGATCGACCGACACCCACATGTGCTTGTTACTATAGCCAATAAGCAACGTGCCGAAAGACTCTCAACGCCCCCGTTGCCTCTCTACTCCGCTTCTTTCTCTGGCCCCTGGGAGGCCATGTCTCGTTAGCGTGGTCCTCCACCGCTCGCTTGTCTGAGAAGAGACGCATGTCTTTGTGCATACGCGACCGCCCTGGCCTTTTGGGCCTCCATGCCCTAACACTTGCCAGCCCTGGGCCTCCCTCCCCCCTGATTTCTGGGCCCTTCGTGCACGTGAAGAACAGGGGGGAGGCTCTTCCGCCCGGCATTCCGCGAATCAGACCATTCAGACGTGTTGTTGAGTGCGTCGTCATTTAGACGTGCAAAGAAATAGATCACTCCTCAGAGCACGAGCAGCTGCGCTGAAGCAGTGCCATGAGTAAGGGTTTTCGAAAGCCAGTGAAAAGGATCAAGGGAAAGAAAAAGAGCGTGGGAAGCGCGCCAGGCGCATCATCGTCCCATGCAGCGCCCCGCACACCGTCAATGGAGCTGTCAGCACGAGACAAGGCCAAGGCAAGGGTCGCGCAGATTGAAATATATGCGACGACGGCCGTGAGTTTCTTGCTGCTTGTGATGGCATGCGCGCACTGGTTCACAGACGTGCGTCAGCGCGTCGCGACATTCCAGTGGCTCCAGGGCGTGTGGGATGTCTATGAACAGTATGCCAGCGTACCCCGACGCCCATCGCATACATCCTGGGACAGCTGGTGCGACCTGGTGCACAGTTTCACCAGTTCGTGCTTCTTCTTGTCTGGTGCAACGAACAAGAGCGTGGTAGCCGATGGTTGGGAACATGTGCGATCGTTGTGGACGACATCGCCATCATCGCCCAACACCATGTACCGGCGGGATCCGCGGGATGTCTTGTTTGCTACAACATGGGGCATGGTCTTTTTTGTCGTGCGGTTTGTTCTCATGCAATGCGTTCTCCTTCCGCTTGGACGTTTGCTTGTATCACGGCCGACAGCGGCAAGAGACAAGGCGCATTATCAGGCACAGTTGCAGCGACGAATCGCTCGGTTCGGTCAACAGGCGTGGATCTTGATTTTGTACAGCGTCTCGCTAATTTTTGTCGTTCGTGTGATTCAGCGGCAGCCATTCTGGATATGGAAGCCGCAATACTTTTGGCTTGACTATCCTGCCACGACAACCGATGCCCTCACCAAGGCCGTGTATTTGTGGGAGGCATCGAACTACATTCACCAAGTGTTTGTGATCAACTTGGAAGAACGTCGCTCCGACTTTTGGCAGATGCTGATCCATCACTTTGTCACACTTCTGCTGATTGGGGGCTCGTATGCTTGCTGCTTTCACTATGTGGGTATTTCCATCCTATTCTTGATGGACCCTGCCGATATCTGTCTGAGCATTGCGAAACTGTTCAAGTACATGGGCTTTTCTACTTTCTGCGACGTGCTGTTTACCATTTTCATGCTGGTCTGGATCATAACACGCCATGTAGGCTATGCATTTGTCTGGTGGTCGTGCTTCAAAGATGCACCTGCGCTCATTTCCTTCACAAACCAGCTAGACCTCGCTTCAGGTCACATGCTCACTAGAACAACCTATGTGTTTTTCCTAATCTTGCTCACTGCTCTGCAAGCAATTCTTTTGATCTGGTTCAGCATGATTGTCAACATTGCGGTGCGTGTACTCACGCAGCAAGGGGCTGTCGATACTCGGAGTGATGACGACTCGGATTAGTGTGCCCCCACGCTTACCTATTTCCTTTGCCTTTTTCTGCATACCAGCCACATCCCCGTCCCTGGACCCATTCGACCTTATCGCCATGTTAGTCAAGCCAGCCCGTGCCGCGTGCGTATATTTGTGTGTGTCCCCTAGCAGTCGAACTAAGTGCGTGCAATATGTAGACCAACATGATCATACTTTGATAGCATACAATGGAAATCTTCATTGAATCGGGGCAAACGACCAGCGCCTGCCAACTACGGCTCACTGACTACCATTGAGTCAAAATGATATCGTAAAAGAGAATGGGATGCCATGTGTAAGGCGAATTCACGGATGACCGCAGGTCACCTTCCACACAAGCACATGCAAAGAGAAATTGAATCATAAACAATCATCACAGAATCATAAAACACAAAGGAGCATATTGGCCCAAAGACATGCACTTCGCTGGAGGCCCAAGTTAGTCAAGGAAATGCCATTTCATGTTTTTCAAGCGCCCCTTGCCAAGAGGTGCCAGCTTCTGGAACGCCGTAGGCGACAAGTCCAAGTCATTCTCATCACAGCCTGGGCACCGGTCTACCACCTTGACTTCAATCGACTTGTCATCAAAGCTGGCCTTCACCTTCTTACCACAGAGTGGATTGTTGTTTGGGTTGGATCCGCCCATTTTCGAGTCGAAGAGCGAGTGTGGCAGAGCAACGACCATCTCTGAGCTGTCGCTTTGCTTGCCGCAAGAGCCTAGACCTGGCTGATAGTGTGTCGCATCACCATTACGCACATGGACAGAGCCCGACGACGAGCCTGAGGACGAGCTTGTCGAGGAGCCTGTCGACGATGGCGCAGAGCTTGATTGAGTTGACGACGATGACACCGTGCTGGTGGGTCCATCTTGACTCGTCGAGGAACTAGACACTGGATCAGGGAATATCAACCCACGACGACGGATCATCGTCTTGTGTGGTGTCATCTGGCCCTGTCCATGGACAGGGGTCGCAACGGCGATCAACACTGTGATTACAGCCAGTGTAGTCAATATTTTGTGGGCATACATGTTGATGATGGAATTCCAGTTGATGAGCAGCTATGAAACGCTCGGCGTCTGAAGAAACAATTCTAACTCGATTGTCTGGCGTATATATTTCTGCCCACCAGCATCGCCTCATCGGAGGCTGTAGCAAGGGGCATGGTCAGGGCTATGCCGAGCTGCGAGGGATCATTTCCAGGCACTTTGTCGGTGAAGCCCCCTACATGCTTGCACGTGATGAGAGCGTGTTCACTGGTGCAAGTGCCACGAGGCGTATTAAATAGGGGGCGTCTACGTACATTTCAGCGGAGTATCAAAATTTTAAACGTACCCAATTCTCCGCTTGTTGAATTCGAGTGTGCTGGGCGTGTGCTGCTGACTTACGACTCTCGTAGCTCCTTAACGGATACCCATTCCGCTAACGAAGCAAGTCATGCAGATTCTTGAATCACAGTCCGCAGAAGATTCGCAGTGATGTCTCAACTTTGGCAGAACCGTATGGTCAGGCGTCCAGCACATGCGATCCCACGCACAGTCGGCCACCACTTGGCCTGAAGGGTCGTACATATGATTCTATGGTTCTCTGCGAAACGTCAGTGACATTTTTTAGGAATTTAGCCATTGCTGTGCGGTTCAACAATGGCCGCCGTCTGCTTGGGTTGGATGCATTCTTATTGCTACCGTTCTTGCTGACGCCCTGTATATTGCTAGGTTATGAAATTGTGTCTTGCATCTGGATTTATGAATTGACGCAACGTTTGGACCTCTGCTAGTATCCACGCACTATGACTGCGACATAAAACACACGTACAGGATGTGCGGTCTCCATAGTCATCAACGTGAAAATGCTGGACATTTTGTGTGTTTGTTCTTCTTGTTCTCTGTTTTTATATTTAAAGATCCAAGCGCTTTGTCACGACGCGATTCTTTAAGTTCACACGTAGTGACGAATGGAATCGGAGCTTGCGGCGCTGAGCAGGGACTCGCTCTCCATTTTGTATCAACCGGACAATATTTTTCATCTAAGTGTGGAGCCAGTGAAAGATATTTCTTATCAGTTGTCCACACAAAATAAGTCAAAAGAAATGGAAGAATTTGGCCAAATTTAGGTATTGTTGAGAATAGACTTCCACAGGCCGGTCGTTGATACAACCACATCGACGATGTTTTTCACGAAGTAGTGGCCCAAGCGCCTGTTTATACGACGGATCCGTTGTCGTGTTGAGAAATCATCCTCATGAAATAGTTTCTTCGGAGCAGCCAGATCAGCCGGTGCACAATCCTTGCAGATACCTGCTATCTTTGCAGCGATGTTCTGGACATGGTGATGAATCGCCATAGGCAGGCAGCAGAGAGAGTGTTTTTTATTTTTTTTTGTAGCCACGTCCAAACTTGGATGGGAGTCTGAATCAAGGCCAGGATTAGCGTAGGTGCCGAGACCAAGACCAACCTGAGAGCCACTGCTAGGGTCAAAACTCGAGACTGGGGTTGACGTTCGGGCAGAATGCAATTACGAGCCTAGGCCATCCTCAGAATTTCCAGCGGCCTCGAAATTTTTTTCCCATGGTCTCATGTTCGGGTTACCTTTCAAAAAATGATTCTCCATATGTGGACCAGGCGAATAAGCTGATGTGGTTTCTTGAATACGCTAAAAGTGCCCTTCATTGAAGCATACAGCATATATCGGCTCCGTGGCATGATTGGCAGTAGCATCAATGTTTTATATAGACAGGATCACCGTGCTCATAACCAAGGACAACGGCATCTTTCCATAGAGCATACTTGTGTGTAAAGCGCCCAGCGTCTGAGGTTACATTATGGTACATTACTGCGACTATTTTATCTCTTTCAGTGCACCATAGGCACTACCACTGCCTCTCAGGCATCCAGTGAAGTGCTCACGACATACTCTCGTGGAACTGCCTCGTTGGGAGTTGGAAACGTGGCTCTAGCACCGGTGGGCGTGTGGCAGCTAAAGATAGTAGTGGAGGGGGTCGGTCTCTCTTCGTACTCCACTGGGGTCTCGGCAGGCATTCCGTCAATCAGTGCCGAGTACGCTCTGGCCCAAGACTTGCATTCGACGCAGGACGGACGAAGCACAGGCCACGTTGTCTGCATTGACACACACGCACTCACAGACACGGACATACGCGTGCACGCAAACATAGCCACATTGCTGCATCACCTGTTTCAAGACTGCTTGTAGCATTGAGAGCGTTTGTCTGCTATGTCACAGTCACTAATGAAACGCACTGCCTCACGCGTATGGGCGTATCGTCGGCCTATTATCGTGTCGGTAATTGTTGTCGGGATGATAACCCGAGGCACACTGATCTCTATGCAGCAGCAAGCGAACGACTTTGTGCATCCTGACACGTATCTGACATGGCGCGTGTTTGATGGATCGATTGTAGAAGTGCGCCAAGCTCAGTCGATTGGCCAGCTCCTTGCACAGCCGACGCCTGGAGACCAGCCCGTTCGTATTCTTGAGCTACATCAAGTGATCGAAACGCTCCGGCGCGCAAAGGACGACGCACGAATCCGTGGCATTGTGGCGGACTTTAGCCAAATGCATGTGCCTCGAGCCGTGCTTCGGCAGCCTCTAGGTCTTGCTCAGACCGAAGAACTGCTTACGGCATTGCACGAATTCCGCACGGCCAAACAGGATCAGTTTGGAAAAGACCAGCCCGCCACAGTGGCATGGAGTGACACGTTTGATTCGCAAACAGCGTTCCTCTTGGCTACAGGCTTTGATCGCGTCTACATGCAATCGAGTGGCCAAGTGCCCCTCGTGGGTCTCGGCAGCTCGCTGACATTCTTCCGCCGCATGCTGCAATGGCTCGGCGTGCGTGTGCTGTCAGAGACGCGCAACGAGTACAAGTCTGTGACGAGCGCATTTGTGCATGACGAGCTGCCGCCTGAGCAGCTTGCGAACTTGTCGGATGTCCTGGGTGGCCTGCAGCATAACATGGCACGCCTCCTCGGCCAAAACCGATTCAGTGAGCAGGGACCACCGCACGTCGCGACGGCCAAGGCTGAGCATGTGTTGCGCCACGGGCCGTACTCGGCGTCGGAGGCACTAGCAGCTGGGCTGATCGACGGGATCTGCCACAGGCATGACATCACGCCGAGTCTCGATGTAAGCGAAACACGCCGTGCATTCTCGCACTATGTGCGCATTTGTGCGAACGAACATGCCGACGACCCAGCCGACAAGGTCGCTGTGATCTTCCTACAGGGTATCATGGACCGCAACAGCAAGTCGTGCTCTGTCAGCGAGGCCATTCACGGACTGAAGCAGGCTGCCGAGAACAAGGACATCCGTGCTATTGTGCTGCGCATTAATTCGGGCGGTGGCGAGGTCATTGCTAGCGAGGCGCTCTGGGCCGCTATCCAGCATGTACGCAAGTCGACGCAGAAACCTGTGGTGGCTTCGTTTGGCTCCGTCGCAGCAAGTGGCGCTTACTATGCGGCGTCTGCGGCCGATGCGATCTTTGCATGCGAGAGCACAATGACCGGCAGCATCGGCGTCGCATTCGCACGGCCCACGATCCTACGCGAACTCATCGATAAAGTGCAGCTCAACGTGCAGACGATTCTCGCCGGGTCCATTGGCGCGAGTGTCTTACATGATCTGGATGACCAGCACGTAAGCCGACTCCGAACACACGTGGACGAAATGTACAAAGACTTTCTGCACAAGGTCATGCAAGGCCGTGGCATGTCGCAAGACGTTCTCGCGGGATTGGCTGGCGGCCGGATCATGACAGGATTGGCGGCATACATGCGGTGTCGCCCGGCCCAGCCAAGTGACGAGTTAATGCCATCGCGTCTGCGCCGTGAGCCAACAGCAGCAGACGCTCAGGAATGGACGACCAGAGCCGAGGACAACGAGTCAGGCAATCTGCTCGTCCGTATCGAGCGAGCCGATGATGACACTGCTGCCAACTTGCAGAACGATTTGGCCTCCCTCACGCCAACGGCTGCCCATGGTCGTGGCCTTATTGACGGCATCGGTGGTTTGCGAGATGCAGCGAGATATGCCTATGCTCTCCACCGTATGCGCGCGAGGCAAGCCGACGAAAGCCCCGAGACTGAGGATGCACCTGCGGGCGCTACGTCGACAGACAAGACGGATGACAGCGCATGGACAATGGTGCGTGTGCCGGAACGTGTTCCGCTCTGGCGCCAGCTGCTGGAGAACAAGAGTCTGTGGGGCGATGGACCATTGAGCCTGAGCATCACCGACATGTGGGAGTACTGGAGGACGTTCGCCTACAATACCATGGCAGATCTGCAACATGCTTCTGTGCACATGCGTGCCGAAACGCCTTGGATAATGAATGCGGCATCATAATTTCGCAGTAAGCATCGCAACGTGAATCAGACATGGCCTTACTTTGGTATGTGCCGTGCTGAAGGGACGAATCTCGCGATGCCTTGCACCTGCCTCGCAGCGCTCGCATCACCGTTTGGATTTCTTCTCTTTGTCTCATGTTCGGGCCCGCCTTATCCTTTCCACTGCTCGCCACCCGTCTGGTCGCGTCCCCTCTAGACAGCCTCGTCATCTTCTGTTGGCCGAGGCGCAAAAAACTCCACTTCTACTACCGTAGCCTCCTTAGGCGCTTCTGGCTCGACACCCCCACGTCCCTGGTACTCGGATGGGTCATGCTGGTGACTGCGATCGTGAGCTGCCTGATATGCAGCCTGTTTGTGCTGCTCGCCCACGAGCCGCCAGAAGGCCTGCTCTGCAGCCTCGACCGAGAGATCGAGCGTCTCGGTGAGATTCGGCACCGCTTGCTGCGCGCGAACTTGACTTGCGTCATCACCGATACAGAGAGATGTGCGTCCTACTGGTCCACCTGCTGTGCGGACCAGCTGTGCAGATGTATCGACATAGGCAGGGATCGATGCTTCTTGCGTTTCCGACAGAGTATGAGAGCAATAAAATTCCGCGATAAACGGAGCCTCGGTGGTCAGCAGCGTGTGTAGACGCCGTACGGCTCGATGAAGACACGTACGCGCCGACGTGCCCGTTGGGCCGTATGTGCTCAGATAGTACACATACTGTCCCTTAGGGCACGCAAATGTGCCCTCGCCCTGACCAAGGACTATCACGGCATGCTCGTTAGAAGATGGCCCAAATGCGTCCGGTGGAAAGACGACAAGGGCCGTTTCGGGCGCTACCTCATCGTCATCTAGCGGCATGTGTGCAGCCCAATCAATGGGCGCGTCGGTAATCACGACAGCGACATGTTCATATACAGGCGAAGACGACAACGAGGACGTGTCTGACAATGACTTCATAGCTTGTTCATTCTCCCAAGAAGCATTCTCACACATTAACTCACGCGGCGCAGCAACTTGATCCGCTGTGAATGTCTCCTCAATACCAGCGACGCGCAATGTCCATGCATTATTGGAATCACATGCGTGCTTCAGCGACAGAACCTCATGACCAAGGATGAACACGCCCCCATGCACGGCAGAAGCACGACAGAAACCCTGGGCGAGCTCGCCAGCACCACCGAACTGGCCAACAAGGAATGCGGCATCGCCATACCGACCAAGACCGCGAAGACTTCGCCGTGTGCGGTCAATAGCACTTGCAGACGACTCCATCGCATCCCAGCACAGCGCTACACCATACGTCACGGCGCGCTCTAATTGCTGCCCAAGTCCCATCGTCTCTGTTAGGTATCGCGATACACTGACGGACGAGTCAGGCAGCGGCGCGTCTGGCTCAACAGCCGACTGTAAGAAACGCATAAGCTTCCGCTTGTCAGCAAGAGATATACGTCGGTCACGAAAGATGTCTGATTTACTCTTGGGCACACGCTCCAGATGCTCACCGTCCCATACCCCGATGCGGCCAAGCAGGCGGAACGTAGCGTAGGAGGCCACATTCGATCGGATGAGGGCTTCAATCATTGGTCCGCGCGCAGGTAGCAGAACCGGACGCAATGCGATCGAGTAGTGCCGATCAACACTCTTGTATGTCTCAGGTATCGCCCCAGGCTCACACGGCTCGCGCGGAAACGATATGTCGGCATTTGCATGCGTGCTGGCCCACTGAGACAATTCTGAGAGCGTAAGACTCGCCCATTCACTTCCATAGTAGGTATGAGGGTCCACGTGTAAGACGCGTTTGCCTGCGCGACTGAGCGCCGCTGACAAGACTGATTCTCTCACGCCCGTGCCAAGCACAAGAACATCGTAATGATCACTCATGAATCGCTCGCTCCTGATAGTAGAAGTACAAGACGTGCGCCAGAGATCTTTGTGTCCTGATGTAGCACTCGTGTATGCACGATGCCGTCGTGGGGGGGGGGGTGAAACAAGCTGCGCAACTTGGGCGGTTGCAACAACGCGTCGTGGTTCTCTTTCTCTCCCTGCGTCGTGTTGAACAGCAAGACTCGCGAGCGTTGGATCACGTGAATTTTAGGGCGATCGAGAGGACGCGCGGCCTGAGGCTCGTCACTGTGCTGTGCTGAGGAACACAGGCCAACAGACCCATTTCCTCTACATTGCCTGGGCATCCCTTCCTTGTCTGTCGTGGAGACCAGGTGTAAGTGAGTGTGGTGTGTCGTCGCATGCGCACGGTACGTGCAGCGCAGTGGAATTTCAGATCCAACTGACATCGCTTTAGTGGGCAGTCCGTTTGTGTGCGCAGATTCGTCCAAGTCCACCACGAACACTTCTATCGACACGCATCGCGACAATGTGCACGAAGAGTGCGACGTATGGCGTTGCTGACACATTTCCGAAGCATGGATTGCTTCCGAAGCAGGCTACAAATGTAGAGTCGTTCCGGCAGCGCTTTCCTGACTATGATGGACGCAACGTACGTGTGGCCGTTCTCGACACGGGCGTCGACCCTGCGGCATTGGGTCTGGACGGGCCCAACAAGGTCGTGGATATTATCGACTGCTCGGGCGCAGGAGATGTTCCGTTGCAACAAGTTGAGGCACAGGCCCGCACTGATGATAGCGCTATCCTGGAGCTCGAGTCGCCCACGACAAAACGCAAGCTCCTTGTCGATGCTGCATGGCCGAATCCATCAGGTGTGTGGAAGGTCGGTACCAAGCGTGCGTATGATTTGTGGCCGACAGGGCTCGTTGAGAGACGGACGAAGGAACGAAAGAAGGCGTTTGATGTGAGCCATGCGGCTCTGCTGCAGCGTGCGCTCGACGAGCTGGCGTCGGAACGCGCTTCGACTCCGTCAAGTACGAGCGATGCAAAGGACCGAGATGCCGCCGCTCAGCGCTGCGAGGAGCTCCAGGCACGTGTATCGGTGCTGAAAGACATGCACAAGGCATGGAAAGACCCAGGACCCGTCCTGGAGGCCGTCGTTTTCCACGACGGTGTGCACTGGCGTGCTGTCGTCGGCGGAGCGGAAGGCGACGTCATCGATTCATCGAAGGGCGAGCCAGAGAGTCAACATGCGATGGTGCTCGATCTTCGCGAAAAGCCGCGTCTCACTGACTACCGTTTAGAGCGCGAGTGGGCGTACTTTGGCGAAATGGACTTGCTCACATATTCGGTGAACATCATGAACGACGGACAACTGCTCTCGATCGTTACGCTCTCTGGAACGCATGGCACGCATGTCGCGGGTATCATCGGTGCGCAGACGCAGGACCCGGCCACAGACGGCGTCGCTCCCGGCACAGAGATCGTGAGTTTGCGTATTGGCGATGCGCGTCTTGGCAGCATGGAGCAAGGCCAGGCGCTCTTGCGCGCTGCCCAGGCGCTGATCGATACACGCTGCGATGTTGCTAATATGTCGTATGGTGAAGATGGCGCATTTGGCGTAGAAAACAAGGGCGCTTTTGCTCATGCGCTGCACCAGGTCATCCGTGAGCACGGCGTGTGTTTTGTTTCGTCAGCGGGGAACAATGGCCCTGCGCTCACAACCGTCGGACAACCAGGCGGCACGACGTCTGGTGTGTTGAGTGTGGGTGCGTACGTGACCGCTGGCGACATGCAACAAGCAGAATATGCGCTGGTCGAGCGAGGTGTGCCTTCGAATGTCACAACTTGGTGTAGTCGCGGCCCTACAGCCGATGGCGCCGCTGGCGTCTCGATCTATGCACCTGGTGCTGCGATCACCTCCATTTGCCGATATGCTTTGCAGTCGACGCAGCTGATGAACGGCACCTCCATGAGTAGTCCCAACGCGGCTGGGGCCGTGGCTCTCCTCGTCGGTGCATGCAAGGCAGAAGGCATCACGCCTACGCCATTCCGCATCTTCCGTGCCATCCAAGAATCAGGCGCCGATGTGCGTGATCCACAGGGCATCAAGTTCCTCGATGTCGAAAAAGCCTGGGACTATATCCTAGCGCATCGCGACGACCCGTATGCAGACGCTGACATGCGTGTGCGAGTAACACGTGCAGGCAAGCCTTTGAATGTCGTCGATCAGCGCGGCGTGTACTTGCGCGAGGTTGAAGAGACGCATCGAACGACGCAGTTCCTCGTCACGGTGCAGCCGACATTCCGCTCTGGCGAGACGCAACGTGCATATAAGCTGGATCTCAAAACCTCGCTTTCAGCCACCCAACCATGGGTACATGTGCCCGAATTTCTTGCCCTTGGCGGCAATGGCCGTACGTTCGAGATTCGGATCGCCGCGGACGCACTGCCGCCCGGTTTGCATACTGCACAGGTCATTGCTCATGATACCGAGCGGAATGGTGCCGTCGTCTTTGATGTGCCGATCACCGTTGCCAAGCCTGTGGTGCTGCCGACGGCAACGTACGCATACCCACCAGTGCGACTCGCATCTGGGGACATCCACCGCGAGTTTGTGCAGGTGCCGATGGGCGCCACATGGGCCGATGTGCGTGTGCGGAGTGTGAAGCACGAGGCTCCAGGCACGAGCGTGCGCTTCTGGCTGCACATGCTGCAGCTTGTGCCGCAACGTCGCCTAAGCAAGGTTGAGCAACACTTTGTGCTTGCATTGAACGAAAATGAACCCATCAGCAAACGCGTGCCTGTATATGGTGGCATGACTCTTGAGGTGTGCGCAGCACAGTTCTGGTCAAGCAAGGCTGGGTTTGAGCTGGAGCTGGACGTCGAATTCCATGGCCTCGACACAGTGCCCAAGCTCGTCGCTCACTCGGGGGACGCGCACACAAAAGTCGACGTTACCAGCCTCGTGCGGTGTGAGGACTTAAAGCCCAGTGCGTCGCTCGACACACGTCGCACATACGTGCGGCCGTCAAAGTATGTGCTGCGCCCTCTGCGGGAGCCGCGCGATCGTCAGCCGTCGGGGCATCAGCTGCATGAACTCGTGCTAGAGTACCCTGTCATTGTTAAGGATGCTTGTGCGCTGACGTGGCGCTTGCCGCTCAGTGGCCATCTGTATGATGCAAGTGTGACGCTTCTCACGCAACTGCTCGATGTGAATCAAGCTCAGGTGGCGTTCGGCGATGTCTATGCGAAACCAGTAGACGTCGCAAAAGGCGAGTACACTCTGCGAGTGCAAGCATTGCACGAGTCGGCTGCTGTGTTGGACCAGCTGAATGCAATGCCCCTCTCTCTCGAGCAGAAGCTTAAGAAAGACATTTCTCTCGACGTATACCGCGACCATGTCGACCTACAAAGCCATGTGCGTCCGGCGAAAGAAGCACTCAAGCTGCACAAGGGCGAGCGAGCAGTCTTGTGCATCGACACAGCACTTCATGGCGAGCGCTGGCCAAGTGATGGCGTCAGTGTCCATACTGGCGATGTGTTGTGCGGCACGCTCACGCTGGGCGGAAGTAGCGATGCAAAAGCTGCCAAGGTACCGCTGGACGTGGTCGTTGGTCCTCCACCACCATCAAAATCGGCCGCGACTGCAGCCCCAAATGACCCCCAGCGTGAACCTGCGTCACTCCCCACGCTTTTGGCCGGCCTTGTCTGCAAGGTACCCGAGTCTGACAAGTCTGCCTTTGTCGAGCAGCTGGTGCAGAGGTACCCGACCGACTTGTCCGTTCGCGTGGCTGCTCTGGATGCATGCGATGCTGAGGACGCTGATGCATCTTTGCGCGCTGCTCAGGGTGTGCGTGAATGCATTGATGAGACGGCATTGCGCCTGTGGCTTGGCACAAAGCAGCCGCCCACAGCTGAGCAGACGCATGAGCAGAAAGCGACGGCCAAAACGATGCAAACGCACAAAGCTGCGCTTGTGAATGCACTAGTCCGCGAGGCCAAGGCCCACGCACAGCGTGATCCGTCGTCACAGGCTTGCACGGACGCGATCATGCATGCAAGGCAGTATGTGGACGACAGCGATGCTCGGCTCAGGGCGATGCACACGAATCTGCTCACGGCTTGGCACCAGCGGAATGAACGCTATGGCTATGCACTCCAGGGCGTGCGGAAGCAGCTTGACGACCTCGGCCGCGGCACGAGCGACACTCGCGATGACCTGCGCCGAGCGCACGACTTGCAATGTGAGTTGCTTGAACACCTCCGATGGGACGTATGGCGTCACTATGAGACTCGGTGGGCGTGGCTGCGTCGGCCGAGCACAGGCGCTGCGCCTTTTTAGATCTCCGGCCTTCGGAAGTGGACAGGTGTTGAGCGTAGTAGTTGATGAAGAGAGAAGCGGAATGACACCGATCGCTGCGACTGCCTCAAGATGCGTTCGTGCTAAGCCATGCATGGAGCGGCTTCTGATACTCGCCTTCGGCACGATCGCCGCCCCATCGTTGGAGAAAGAGTGCACGGCCGCCTCCAATCATACACGTGTGTGAGTGAACGGCTGACTCGATCCATCCAAGTGCTTGTTGTCTGCTATCTGGTGCATCGGTATCCCAGTGCAGACCAGCGAGCATGAGCATGCTGCGTACAGCGCCATCCAAGTGCAGCTGTGGCAGGTGTGAGATGCGTTGGTGTGGTCCGTCCGCGCATGGCACCGCGCCTGTTGCCGCGAGACTGAGATGCGCAAGACCCATTGCCTTCTGCCTGTCGTACACTCGCACATGCATCGCAGCTCGGTGCCACACGTCGACCATGTCCGGCTGGAGTTTTCCGCGCGTTGGTGCATACGTCTGAGCAAGTGCGTCTGCCACGCTTATGAGCGACTCTGCCATGTCTTTGTGTGCCTCGGCCGCCGCCGCATGCCCGTGAGTATCGCCTTTCAAGAGTGCACGGCTCCGATCCTGAAGAGGCGGCCAATCACGCGCAAGAATCTCGTCTCGGCGCTTCCGCCGCTCGGCGCCATCGGCTGCGTCCAACTCACATAGACCACAAGTACACACAAATCCGTGCTTGGCAAGCTGTGCCTGCCTTGCATCGTAAGGTACTTCGCCCTGGACGTATTGATGCATGATTTGTGTGCCCTTTGGCAGCGGGTGTAAGGCTCGCGTCGTGACAAAGTCGCCGAAGAACACCGACGACACGTTCGGCAAGCACGCGTGATTCAGAATAGCCGGCAAGGGATGTGGCATCGTCGAGCGCGACATAGGGCCGTTGCCGGCCTCTGCCGCCGGGACGGCTGCAGGTCCAAACGCATTGAATCGCAGCACGTTGTTGACGTAATGCGATGACACGCAGAGCGGTGTCGCTGAGGACAATGGCGACACCATGTGCAGCGCATCTTTCACTTCGTACATGGCGCGTGTCTGCAGTGGGTACGGTTCCAGCACGTAGTGTGAGTACGGTGTGTCAGGCCCCGCCGTCAAGCCGAGGAACGGCAGTGCTAATTCTGGCCGGTCCATCATCGCGTGCATACACCTCGTGGCCGCCAACACTTGCGTCGTTGTGCTTGTGACGCCTGTATCTGGGTTGCAACGAAGTAGGGGCATGCCCAGGCACGCCGCGTCTTTCGCATAGCTGCTTCCCATGGCACGACAGAACAACAAAAGTTCGCCTTCTTCCACATCGCGTGTCAGCACAAGACCGCGTCCAGCGCCTGGTATGTCGGCCACACAAACGGGTCCCACGTACTCAGCATAGTCGTAGCGGGGCGTCGGATCTTGAAGCGTGCGCAAAAACATGTCATACAGCTGTGTATCGGAGGGACCTTTACGACCAACCTCCAGTGCTAATTGTGCGGCGCTCCGCCGATCTGTCACTGCCGCTTGCTCTGATTCAGATAAGGACATACCTGCACACTTGTCCAGGCATTCGCACACTCGATCATACAGTTGCAATGAGAATAGTACTTCCGCCTTGAGAAGGGTATCGTGAACGAGCGCAGGGACATCGAGAGTTTTCGCGGCCGCCTCGTCTTTCTTGCCGGCCGACCAAATACCAAACAGTTCAGCCGCACATATCTCGCGCCAGGCTGCGCCAGGCCGCTCTTGCTGCAAAAGCGTGCGGACCGTTGCATGCACACTTTCCCGAGACATGTCGATCGGCTCTATATGGAGCTGCCATGCTCGTGTAAGGGGTCCTTCTTGACGCCACACCACGTTGGACACAGCGTGCTCCTCCATCACAGGGACCTTGTGCTTCCATTCGACCCCTTGCAGGATCGGCTCTCTCGCATCAAGGACATGCACATCAGCGGGCGTATCGACACGTACACCAACCATACCTTTTCCACCAGTGACAGGACCACCTACGCCCATGTAGTGCTGGCTGACATATGGCTCGCGGATTAGCAACACGCTACCGATCGGCAAGAGTGCGTCGAGCTCATCTCCGTATAGATGCAAATTGGGTGTAAAATGCGCAATGCTAACGGGAATAGCGCCTCCTTGAGGCGTGACACCGACGAAACAACAGCTCGCATACAGAGCCAAGCGCGACGCGACTTGAACAAGTAGGTACTTGTGCTCGTACCGTTTTGGCGCCATCAGCTCGTCCATGTCCATCCTCGAAAGAGCGGAAACCGGCTTCTCCGATGCGTACGTATGCTCTGTATCCATGATTTGGCGCGGTACATATACGTGTCCATCATGCGTGGAACCGGCTTCACGCTCGGCATGCCGGCGACGAATGGCTGCTTCCTGTGCAGCTAGCAACGCTTTCAGGGGCACGGGCTTGACACGCGACGGCTTCTTTCGATTCTCAAATTCTTTCTGCAGCATATCTGATTCCTTTTTGAGTGCTGCATTGTAGTTATCGAGCATGGCTTCGGTCGCTCCGCTCATGAGAGCCGCGTCCATCAAAGCACTCGTGTCATCCTCATGGAGTTCGATGCGCGCAGGCACAGCAAGTTGCTGTGCAAGCTGCTTTTCTACGCGTGGGTCTGGATCTACTAATGCAACAATTTGCTCGCCATGTGGCTCAGCCAGCTCCAAATTGCGCAGCGAGCGCAATAGTTCTTCCATCAGGACAGTGGCCTGTGACAATTAAATGAATGAGTGGCTCCATGTCTCGAAGCGCATCTCTCCACTTCCTGAAGCCTGACAAATCTGTACTAAGATTGTTGCTGCTCGTGAAATGACTAGGGGCACAATCGAACCAATGGGTCACGTGTGCTTCCAGGCACGGTGGCAAATCATGCGTTAATTCAATGAGTCCTTGTCACAGCTTTCAATAGTGACGACAAAAGACGAGTCACTTCGTGTGGGATTCGGTGGTCTTTTCTCTTGGGAAAGGCAACAGTCGTCTATACATCTTGTTCACGTCCGCAACTGATCGTTCTGCATTCGGAGTTAAAGGATACCCCTGTCAAAGCAGCCCGTACCGCTGTGAAGACTTCAGGTCCTGACTCCTGTTTGCACCATCTACCTGCAAAGAAAGTCGTACTCATTGACCGCCACAACTAACTCTAGTATACTCGCCACGTCTTTTTTCCAGTACTTTGACATTTGATCACACAGGAAGCCAATCTGTACGCCGAGATGATTTTCAGTGATTCCTCGGAAGGCTCTGCCTAATGTGCTTGGCTTAATCTGTTTGTGTTTCTAGCTGTCGAATTTCTCCTGTTCCCAGTGTCACTGTCTTTTTACGAAATACTTCTTGGTATATCGACTCGCTTGATGTCACCCATGTCTAATTCGATCATGAAAGCTTGGTCCTCGTGGCCTGACTCTTATACCTTTGATGATGCACATGAGGCTTATCGTACCCACGTGTCCACATCCGTATTGTCCTCTGCTTCGGAAACTTCCACAACTGTCACACGTACTGACGTTTCACCCCTTTTCCTGAATGGTAACACGAGCAGCAGAGAAACTTCTCCTGCTACATCCACTGGCTCTAGCAAGACCAGGCGCTTAAGCGACGCAGTGGACGTTAATGATGACTTACTTGGGTCCCGTGCACCAATTCCAGCTGCGAAGCGGTGCAAATACAATTCATTCTCGTCATCATCGCTTCCTTCGTCGAATGAAAGCACATCTTCTTGTCTCATGTCAGATGAACCTGCCTCTTCTGCAAAGTATGATTGCAGCCTGACAGCTCCATTGAGTCGCAGATTGTTTGTTGAGCACCTTGTCGGTACGTATCCCACTTCAGGCACCATTATTTAACGTCTCAATAGATGTTGCCGTTTCCACCATTTCATCCATCTGGGGACGATTCTCGCGTGAAAGTCGCATGCAGCTGCAGTTGGATCCCAACATTGAATGTAGGGACAATGCCGTCCCTCTTGCGCTTTTCGTTCGTGAGATTCTTCGCCGGAGTCGCACTAGTTGCTCAACGCTCCAGGCAGCGCTGCTGTATTGTTCGCGATGCAAAGATTCACTGCATGAACTTGTTGATAAGGCCACTAGCCCGTCAAGTCATGCTAAAGACTCTCTTTGGTTGTTGAACGTGCAGTCAGGAAACAACAAATGGTCATTAAGCTCAGAAGAAAGTTTTCGGGTCTCTTTACCTTCCGTGACAGACCCATGCGCCGAGTTGATTTCTTTGAGTGGCG
>ERZ501061.225-NODE-225-length-21824-cov-4.302357_pt1 | contig 21824 bp, 21 predicted proteins | sample MGYA00510854_ERZ501061 | MGnify/ENA primary metagenome ERZ501061 (study PRJEB25958, sample SAMN03398515) | human skin metagenome | study: EMG produced TPA metagenomics assembly of the Human Skin Microbiome Metagenome (human skin metagenome) data set.
TTGACCACAAGTTTGAATGCGTCTGAACGCAGCTCGAAGAAGTTGTTGACTACACTCATGACCGGAGCCAGGGGCCAAAGCACGGACCACAATGAAATCACACCGAGCTGCGTCGCCATCTCTGCGTAGTCGGTAAACTCATCGTACACGTCTAGATCAAATTCATTCTGAACACGTTCGAGGAATGCCTGATCCCGATTTGTCTGGGCGAAGGCTTCTAGCTCTTTCCTGCGTGATGAGCCACGGATCTTGTTCAGAAACTTTTCGACGTGACGCAAAAGAATAGGCAGTAGCACCTCCGTGAAGGTATTCGTGAGCTGCTGTGTTACAGACAAGGCGAAAAGCTGATCATGCAGACCTGTAGAACTCACATGGAATGGCTGAATCCGGCCCTTGAATGCATTCGGATCACGCGTCACAAACGCAAACAGGCGGTCCAGGTAACCGTGGACGTGCAGTTGGGTGATAAGGTATTCGCCAAAAGGCATATAGATGTAGGCAGTAAGAGCAAGAATGCCATACGTTACGACAGACTGCATGCCAAAGATCTTAGACGTAAGGCTGGATTGGAAGCGGTGCACGGTGGCGTGGTTCTCAAAGTGGGCCATCATCTGTGCTGTCATGCGCCATGCAGACTGAATCAGAGGAATGCAAGTGGAAAAGAGAATGGTTGGAATGAGCGTGACAAACGATTTCGCCGGGCCGTCGTACACTTCGTCCACCACGACCTGAAAGAGGAAGATGGCCGCCATGGTGCTGACCAGCAACACCAGGAACAAAATCGTCACAGGCATGCAAAGCGCATGGCGTACATCGCGACGCCAATTCTCAAATACCTCTTCTTCCATACCAGTAATGGGACTCAGCGACTTGGTGCGGGGGGTAAAATGGCTGTTGCGCTCTGAGACAGACGACACACCCGTCATGCCCCAGCGCACGGCGAGCATACGCTCTCGTATGCGCCAAAATTCCACAAACACAATGGCCCAGAGCACAACAAGGCAGGCGTACATGTGGTGATTGGCCTGGCCGCTGAGCCAGAAAATGAAGCCTGTCACAGCCATAGGCACGAGCGACTTTGAGTATGCATTGAGGAACGCAAAATACATGGCAATGTGCACTCCGAAGTGATCTCGAAGTTTGTCAATCTCACTCTGCTCAATGCCGTATACAATGGACGCCAGCGATACACGCGACCACGTTTTGATCCATGCTTGGTTAAATGACGAGTCATGCAGCGGCATCATATCCATGACATGTGGAAATTCCGCGCACCGGGCCGTGATGCCCGCTCCTCGTTCTGCAGATGAAGCGCGGTGCGGAGCCGTAATGCGCTTGTGAGTGTACCGAACTCGCTCTGCCGGCTTGAACGGCTCATCCATACTCAGCTCCTCGGCGGTGACAACGCCATGCAAGAAGTCCTGTGAGCGCTCTATCTGCCGCATTTCCTGCAAAACAGCTTGCTCAATACGCACAAAAACGAGCACCTGGCCGCGTGCGCGTGGGCCTGCACGAGACACGCTCACCAGTCCCACGTCACGTAAACGTGCCATAAGACGCTCAAGCTCCCGGACGCGCTGGTCCAAGAGTTCAGGCGGAGCTCGTTTCGTGCCTTCCGCAAAAATCTTGGGAAAACCCTCAAATTTGATCACAAAATCAGCCTGGACGGGATCCAACGGGCTGAGCGACATGGCGGAAGCAAGATGGGTTTCGGTCCGTGCGCCTGACACAATGCAAGCCCCAACATGTGGAGTTCAGAAAAAAGGTATCTCTGCCTGGACGGCTATGGACTCGGCCTTACATGACAATCGCAGGCGCTGGTTTGGAAATGTGGGAGTAGACCGCCGAAGAGTCATGGTCGTCATGATGCGGTGGCATGTGTGCTATATGCCCACCATGGGCGATAATCTTGTCTGGAGGGTCCTGGCCGTCCACCTGGCGTGAGAAGGGAACGTGTCCATGGTGAAGAGGCATGACGGGCGACGCAAGAGGACTATCGCCTTTTGTCGGGGAGGCTTGCTGCTCTCGGTCCTCGGGCTGTGGAGGCGCTTCCCAAGTCATCAGGCGCGACAAGAAGTGTCGGGGACGGAGAGGATCATTATTGCGCGGGAAAAACTTGATCGAGTATGAGTGCCGCATGACGCGAGGACCAAAGTACGTGATGGGAATCGTCACACCGTGCATAAGAACAGACGAAAACACGCAGAAGAGAACGACAGGCTTCGTAATTCGGCGCAGGTGTTCACGCGTGTGATCGTGTGGCACCGAGCGAATGGCCACTTCGATATAATAGACTGCGCCCACGCCAATCGGACCGAACCACCCAGCAAAAAAGCCTTGTTGCCACGATTTAAGGGCTGGAATGAACTTTTGCAGCGCAATCACCCAGGGAGGTCGGCGGAGCAGAATCACAGTAATGCCGAGTAACACCATACGCCAGCCCGACAAGCCAATATCCTCATTGCTGTAATCCTGCCAAGGAATAATCATCCCGATGTACATGAAAATGGCCACGTTGAGAAGCATGTCGATGATTTCCTGAAAGTCCGTTTCTTCTTGACGAAGACGGAACCAGTCATCCCAAGTGAACACGTTCCCAACAACAAAGCACGCCAAAATGTCATCAGTGCCAAACAGACCTGCCGTGCCGACGGTGAACAATGCTAGGCCAAAACCATAGCCAAAAAAGTTAGACATATCAATGAGCTTGTGCTCTGCCGCCCAGCGCAGTGATTTTCGTGCGATATAGCCGACCACGATGCCATAGGCAATCGACAGCAGAATGTCATACACAATTACACCGTAAAACCAGCGCCAGACTTCTTCACCGACAGAGGTGCCCTTGTCCACACCCGTTCGGACAAGCAAAACCACAGCTAGGAACATGAAAGGAAAGCCTAGTCCGTCGTTGGCGCCACTCTCTGCGAGGATAATGTGGCGCACATTTTCAGGGACATGTTCCTCAGCATACTGGCCAGATGTGATCGAGTTGGCCAGCACGGGATCAGTGGGCGTCACGGCCGATGAAATGCATAGCGCCTCGAGAAACGTTACATTTTTTACGAGACCCCAAATCAGTAGAGCCGTGATGAACCATGCTGTCGTCATAATGACAAGAAGCAGCACTGACAAGCTCTTCCATTCTCTACGCAAGTACTTTTCCGGCAATGCAATACCGGTAAAAAGGACTTGCACAGCGATAACAAGTCGTGATATTTCATAGGTAACTTCGTTGATAATAGTATCATCGGCCCATGAATACGGGTCCACCCAGTTCAGGACGTGTGGACCGATTACAATACCCACAGTCACAGCCAGCAACGGCTCCGAGAGGTACATGCGCTCCTTGACAAAAAAACTAATGAGACCATAGATGACCACGAAGCCTCCCATAATGGAAAGCCCCTTGGACATCTGCGACAACTCTGTCTCGATAATACCATACATACCACCGCCAAAAGAGATGGATATGCAGGAATGATTTGGCACAGGATAAAAAATGTACGCAAATTCCAAGATAAAATTATATGCACAACCCTGACCGGCTAATTTATGCCTATACGCAAACGCTTATTGGCTCCGTGCATGAAAATCAAGCCTGTGGATTCACAAGGCCCAACCATAAATTCGCGCAAAGCCTGATTGATCTTCTCACCGAATGAAGACTCCAGCGGTGGTGACAAATTAACGCTGCAGCCCAAATTGGATGAGGTTGGACTGACATACTCACTCATCGTGTAATGATCGTTTTCGTACTACCGTAGGGCCCACCTGTTGTTAGTATACAAGCACGTACATCTGTACATCGAATAATTCTGGCGGAAATCCACGTTGCACCTCTGTGCGCACCACAGTAAGCCCAGCTTCTGCATAAATGCGCTCATACAATTTTCGCGATCTTGTGACGGAATAGTCTTCCTGGTCGTACCAGCATGACTCGCTGCCATCGGGTAGCTCGCTGCAGACATTCTCCTTCACGAAAATAATGCCGCCGTCGCAGCCAGGATGTGCATCTTCGGCCAATTGAGGCGGACGTAGCAATTTCTTTGCGTCTTGGAGAAACTGCACCAGGTCAGCTTCAGACAGATGCTGCAGGCACCATTGGCACAAGATAATATCATAGCTGACAGGAGAGGAAGGAGGTTCCGTTGACTCATTGTTCATGTATGTGGGTGGTAGATGATGTTGAGAGGTATCTTTGGACGACATAGGGTCAGCAAGAGGAAATCCTTGCAGAGTGGACTGGTGGAAATACACGGCCTTGCGTGCGTTGAAGGGAGACGTTTCCACTGTCTGTTGCATTGGCTTCCATGAACAAGAGCGCAATTTAGCTTCCTGCAAAAACTTGTACACGGGCTCGACAAGATGCACTTCATCCACTAAAGGCAAAAGCACATGTTCCGTCACACGGCCCACACCTGCACCAGAGTCGAGTGCGCGCGTCACAGTCGCCCCCTTACCGCCGCGGTGCTTAACACGGCTTTCCTTCCACTCCATTGGCGTTCCATTATAAGCAGCAGGCGGGACACTGCTCAAGTAAGGCAGAGTACGCAGCAGAAACGTTCGAGAACCGAGGGCATCCACTCGCGGCAGGGTACCATTGCCATACCCACCCAAGACGCCATCCACAGTAGCCGGGACACTTTCCCAATATTCGACTCCCTTGGCTACGTCAGGGGACGGGTGTACCTGCCGAACGCTCGACATGCGCAAATTCTGTCCAGCCACAGGCCAGGAGCGAAAAAGAGCGGGAAGAAGAGAAAAAGGCGGTGAATGGCCTTGGTCACTAGTGTCCCTATGTGGAGATATTTAATCGTGTACAGGGGGCAAGCCTATCCACTGACGAAGGAACTTGTTAAAGGTGAACGGGAACTGGATATGGATGGCATGGCCTGCATCTTTCCATACTTCATACAAAGCATCTGGCATCATCTTATGCATGTGCTTGGAGTGACTTGGGTTCACGATCTGATCCCAGTCGCCCGTGATGATAGCAATCTTTGGCACAAGATCATTGATCCGCTTCAAGTCTTTAGATGACACGTGGTGCGTAAGACAGGCTGACATTTGAAGAAGCGGACCCAAGGTCGTGGGCGGAAGAACAAATTTAGATCGCCAAAGAAGAATTTCACGCATGACTTCTCCGTTCGTCCGACCGCGTGGGTCCGTCGGGTGTTTTTCATTTTGCCACGGCAAAGGGAAAAGTACATTTGTCATGCGGCTCACCCGCGCTTCCGCCCGCGTGCGACCCGTTAGCGAAGAGAAAAAGCCTCTGGTCATAGCGACAAGACCGATCGGGGGTGGCAACGAGCTTCCATCTCCACTTGTGGTGCTGAGCAAGAGCAAAGAGGCCAGGCGCTCTGGACTCTGACGCGCGATTTCGAGAGAAATCATGCCACCCATCGAGACACCAACGAGATTCACAGACTGTTTCTCTGTCCATCCAATGTGATCCATTACCTCGATAACATCTTTAGCCATCTCGCCCGTTGTATACCGCTGTACGGGGGTATCCGAGTTCCCGTACCCTCTATTATCCAGCACCAGCACAGAGCATGCGGGGTCATGTCCGAACTCCTCGACCTGCTCAAGCCAGCTGAAGCATGAGTTCGCTAGCCCCATGATCAAAGCAATACGCCGCGATCCCTTCCCATGCACCTCATAGTATATGTCAAAGCCTGGCTCCTCGCCGGCTTTGGAAGGCGGCACACGGTCTTTGGCGACGCGAAGAGGGCCCTTCATGACCTGCGAAGAGGGATTGAATACCGAGGGCTTGTATGAAGGGCCACTCAGGTCCATAAACTGTTCGAGTATCTGCGACGTTGCACCTTTGAAGACGGCCCCGAACGGCGGAGGCGGTATTTTGGGCATCATGGCTCCAGCGAACAAATTTTGGGTCGTACCGGGGAAAAAAGCATGCGTGGAGGACACGTGAATGACAGTGGTGCGTCTACCTTGTTTCGGGTCCGCTTGCGCATGTTGCCAGGCACGCTGCGATTCGTGCTGCATGATGGTGTCCAAGCTGCGCTGCATGCCGGACGTGCTGTTGTAGCGCTGGAGTCGACTATTATCACGCATGGACTCCCACGACCCCTGAATTATGATATGGCCGTTGCAGCAGAGGACCAAATCCGCCGTGTAGGTGCCGAGCCTGCCACCATTGCCATCTTGGATGGGCGCGTGCACGTTGGACTAGACAAGACACAGCTGGCACGTGTCGCAGATAGCGATCCCTCACGCACTATTAAAGTGGGGCGTGGAAGTTTGGCACATGCGCTATCTCAGGGCATGGGCTGGGTCGGCGGCACGACAGTCAGTGGCACCATGGCTCTTGCACAACGAGCCGGTATACGTATATTTGCCACGGGTGGCATTGGAGGCGTTCATCGTGGAGCTGAAAGCTCGATGGATATTTCCGCTGATTTGACAGAATTGAGTCGCACACGTGTGGCCGTATTTTGCTCGGGAGCCAAGTCGATTCTCGACATTCCTAGGACGCTCGAGTACCTCGAGACACAAGGTGTGCCTGTATTTACATTCCATGCATCAGGTGAATTTCCTAATTTTTATACGGCATCATCGGGATGCAAGGTCCCCGTCGTATCGAGTGTTGATCATGCGGCCCGAATCGTAGCCGCGAACGAGCAGTTGGGTCTTGAAAACGGCATTGTATTTGGTGTGCCCATCCCTCGTGAATTCGAAGCAAACGGCAAGGACATTCAGCTGGCTGTGGAACAGGCGGTACATGAAAGCAAAGAACTTGGGATCGATCGGCTAGGTAAGCAAGTCACACCCTGGCTCCTGCAGCGAGTAAGCAGCTTGACCGAACACTCGGTTCAGAACAATATAGCCTTGGTGCTGAACAATGCACGCCATGCTGCACAGTGCGCCATGTCACTAGCGGGGCCCAGACAGCCTACAGTCGCGCAGGTGCATGCACCCAGAAAGGCACGCATTATGGTTATCGGTTGTGCTGCCATGGATATTACGGCGCAGGCGCTGAAGCCATCGCTCTCTGATCCTTCTACCGCACCTGGATCAATTGACATGACTGTGGGTGGTGTGGCTCATAATATTGCAAGAGCTGCCCATGCTATGCTCGAAGATAAACGGGCTGTGGTGTTGGTGGCGCCCAAAGCAGATGACACTTTAGGAAAACTTATGCAAGGCGAAATGCACGCATCTCGTATGCGAACTGACGCACTTATTCAGAGCGCTCGCACGCCAATGTGTAATCTTGTGCTGGACGCGGACGGCGAACTTGTGACGGGAATAGCCGACATGCGCGTCTTAGACGACGTAATGTTACCGGAGGTCGTTGCAACTCGCTTGCAGCAGTACCAGCCTAGCTTTATCGCACTAGATGCGAATCTTCAGCCAGCGTCTCTGGCCGAGGCATTAGCCTATGCAAGCAAAGAACGAGTTCCTGTGTTGTACGAACCGACATCTACGGCCAAGTGCCATCGAATTCTAGATGCCATGCAGATGCTTCAACACGCCCAAAAAGTTCATATCGTGACACCGAATCAATACGAGCTCGCATCTCTGGCCGAGCGTTTGCGAACTACGCTCCCACGTGTGCCCACGACCTATGTCGATGCCGTAATTCGTGCCACGCGACTACCGCCTGCCCTCATTCAAGACGCCTTCATGTTGACACATGTGGCCCAGGTCCAGTTCATAAAATTGGGAGGTCTTGGTGTATTGTTGGTGATGCAAGGACAAGGCTCCCAGCACCATTTTGTACACGTACCTGCCCTGCCTATGGACCATGGCAAACCATTCGTGAATTCCACTGGAGCTGGTGATTCATTCACTGGAGCTATTTTAGCGAAACTGAGCACTATGAGCATGTCTTTCGATCAAATTACTTTGGAAGACATGGTCGATCTCGTCAACATCGGACAGCGCGCCGCTCAACGCACCTTAACCTGTAAAGAAGCCGTAGCTCGCTCAGTGGCAGCATAATCACGTGATATCGATGACCGCGCTGACGCCCGTCCAAAGCATCTCGACCTGACCTTGTTATGCTGTCACTCACAAGATTTCTCCGATTTGTTATAGTGGCGACGCTGCTATTGCTCATACCAGCCTTTGTTTATCTCTCGCAAAGTACTTCGTCTCCAGTACGAGATCCAAAGACGGGCGAATATATTTGGGAGGCTTTAATGCAATCGATGCAAGGTCACGGTCCAGATCAGGATCAGGTGTCTCATGGAAAACCATATTTCCCTATCACTGATTGGCGCAGCATCGCAAGCCATTGGATGCCAACAAATCCGGCAGCGATGTACCATAATTGGCATCAACCTGTGCCGCAAACGGTGCCTACTCCTGCTGCCACGCTCCCAACAACCCATGCGACAATTTCGCCAACGCTTGCTGTCCCCATGCCCACAGATTCTTTCAAGCTGGACAGTAAAGTTGATGGTGCTTATGCGCCTTCTATGAGTAATGAAACGGCTAAGGCTGAATTGGGCCGCTCAACATGGCGATTCCTGCATACTATGATGGCACGCTTTCCTGACAAGCCAACGCCGCAACAAAGCGCAGACCTACAAAATTTCATGCGTTTGTTCTCGCTTTTATACCCGTGCGGTGATTGTGCCGCACACTTTCAGCAACTCCTCAAAGAATGGCCACCTCAAACGGCTTCACGCCACAATGCCGAGATCTGGCTTTGCAATGTCCACAACCAAGTTAACAGGCGTTTGCATAAGCCACAATTCGACTGCTCTAAGCTGAACGAGACTTATGACTGCGGCTGCGGCTCCAAGACAATTGCCAAGACGAATCTTTATGACATCGACACCAAAGAGGCCTCGGGCATGGCGCACATTTTGCCCATCCACACTGTTTGAGGAGAATTACGTGCACGATGTGTGTCTCTGTAAAAGCCGACGAGCTATGACGCTCCTTTGTCAGCGATGAATGATTCGACTGTGCTCGACTCTCCGCCACGGAGTGCCGACCACTTGTATAGGCAGGAATGCCAGAGGGCGGTGTTATTTAGTAAGCTTGTATTGTATTGGCCCGTGCTTCTGCATAATACGCGATAACTTAGGATGTGAGGCAGGGTGAAGTGCTTATATTGTCCCGTGCGCGTAAAGGAAGCGGAACAATAAATAGCGCTGCGGCGGACAGTACATTCGTTGTTTCCCCTCAACATCTCGAAATGGACTTGCTAAATAACCTAACCAACGGCAAAGCTGGTCAAGTGCTGGAAAAGTTTGGTGGTAACAGCCAAGGCGGACAGCAACAACAACAGGGTTACGGCAATACCAGCGCTGGTGGCTACAGTGGTAACTCGAGCGGCTCTGCTGCTGGCTACGGTGGCTCTTCTAATGGCAGCTATGGCTCATCTGGTGGTTACGGCAACTCATCCAATGGCGGCTACGGTAGCTCTTCCAATGGCGGCTATGGTGGTTCTTCTGGCGGCTACGGTGGCTCGTCTGGTGGCTATGGAAACTCGTCCAACGGTGGTTATGGTGGCGCGTCGGACAGCTTTGGTTCTTCTGGCGGTCTGGGTGCTTCCGGTGGTCATCATGGTGGTCATAACAGTTCAGGCGGATATGGCGGTAACTCGGGTGGTTATGGCGGTAACTCGAGTGGCTATGGCGGCTCATCCGGCAGTTACGGTGGCAGCAGCTACTAAATATACGCTATTGCAAGGCGCTCTGCCTTTTTGGTACGCTCGATTTCACCTTGTATAAAGCAAATACTATTGTTCTTTGACCATATACATATTGCGTCTATATAATCGAAAGTTATCCTTAAATGTCGTGTATCTGTTGTGTTAGTGTATTGATGTTGACCTTGTGACGTACAGCGGGTGAGACTACTTGGATCCATTCGTTCCATGTGCGCATGTAGGGATCACCTCCCTGATCCACTGGTCCATCTGGTCCCCAGATCCAAAATGAAGTACCTGCGTAGTATACCGGATTCAAACAATGGATAGAGGCGGGCTGATCCTCGTCGTCAACATTTTCTCGGAATAATGACTCTGATGGTAGTGGTGCTTGATAATGATCACCAGCGCAATCATTTTCTGCAAAAGTGTCGTCGTCGTCATCATCCAATGAAAACTTTTTTGGTGCTTTTGACATAGGCTGTGACGAGAAACTGGTCATGTTCGATCGCTGAGATGGATATGAAGGCGTCTTAATCACTTCTCGAGACATGCGAAAAAATCCCAATTCATACCCAAACGGTAGTTTCTGGCGCACACCATGAATATTTCGACCTCGAAACGATGATACGGCTATCGTACTAGTCTCGTCGTCAAACGTCTGGCACGGATCTGTTGTTTCGTGTGCACCAGAACCCTGAGCCGGATGTAAAACAAAGTAGGTGTGTACAGGTGCTGGGCCAGTATAATCAATTGAAAACGGCATAATGTGTGCACACACTTTAGGCGCATCCTTGATGTGTGCAGTTGTAGCGTGCAAATGCACGGATCGAGACGACGACAGCTCGGACTCCATGCTTCCTGTGTAGCAGAATGATATATCAAGGTGGAGTCGCTAGAAAAAAGTGGGGCTACTTGGACCATTGTTCCTCGGCATTGGTCAGAGGGACATACTGGATTGTCAGCCAGTCATTTACCTACCGTGACTCCGAAAAGTACCTTCTTTTCAACGCTGCCATTCACATTCTTATCGATTTGGTACAGGTCCCTAATGTTAACATATAGAGTTCAGACATACTGGTAATTGCCCGTGGGATGATCAACAGGTACAATCAAACGGCCCGGTGAAGCAAGTTGCTGAACAAGCGCTTCAGGTATGCAAGGAGCAGCGGCACCAACATGGATAGCACTGTATGGTGCAAATTCTGGACAGCCTTTGCGTCCATCTCTTTGTATCGCTACGATGCGACCATTTTTCAACTCGCGTTCCAACCCGTCGCATTTCAAATTTTCGACACTTGCACTAACAAGCTCCTGCATGTGTTCTACTCCAACAATGTGAGTTTTGCGATCGGAGGGGGGTACAAGGTGATGGAAAGTGGCGAGAAGGTAGCCTGAACCAGAACCCACATCCATTACAGAGCAACCTTGGCTCAAGTACGGTAGTAAAAGTTCTGCTGCAAAAGCATGCATATGTGGTGCAGATATGGTTGCATTGTATCCGATGCTCTGAGGCGCATCCTGATAGGCATACCGGCGCGCAACTGAAGGTACGTAGTTTGCCCGATCAACCAATTTCATGGCCTTCGTGAGATGGGATCGAACATACCTCTAGTACCCTCGATGAGCGTATGATACCTACGGCTTTCATATTGGTGAGCAGCTCTTCATTGGAGCTACCTGTACATCGCCACGCCATGATAAGAATAAAATGGAATGATAGTCGGGTGGAGAAAGGCACGGGCCTTCAGGGTGCAACGACCTTACAATTCTTGTCGGTGGAAAGGGAGTTCAGGGGCCTGTTCCGCCACTGACCGGGTTGCTTTTACAGTGGATGTTTCGTGGGATGATGGCGTGGAGGATGTGGTCTCTGTCATTCGTTCACGAGACTGAAGATACTTGTCGATGAGTTGCAATACCTTCGGGTCCAGCTGCATCGTAGGTTGGGCGCCTGTCCCTGCTCCTACATCTTGTATCTTCTCAGCAAGAATTCCTGTATCATCGTGTTCATGAACATCTTTATACCGATGATTATGGCGCTCTTCGACGTGCTTCACGTGGGCTTTGCTTTCCTCTAAATTGTCAGGCGTAATCATATGGCATTGAATTTTGTTGGATTCCCTAGCTTTGGGTGGAATAAACGCCATATCATCACACAGAACATTGGTCTCAACGACCATAACGCTGATGTTAGTTGAGTGAACATACTAATTGCACGTAAGTACCTCGGCCAGACTTATAATTTTATTATTTGAGCCACAGTAATACTTGGCGTCAGTGCATGGGTACATACCTTGACTGTGGTAGTTCTTGGTAATCCATTCAGATCACAAACAGTGCCTCCATTCCATACTTGCTGGATAAAAAAGGCATTGTCCTCATATGGCGGTGCGACATCGTCATCCAGATCAGCTGATGGAGTAGTATCAAGAGGAACCAATTCGTTTTTTATGCCTTCCAAGCTGTCCCACACACCCATCAAGTAATATCCTTCAGGAAGGGTATCTCGATTGTCAACTTCAGGCACACCATCATTGTCCAACATGGCCATGAGTGGGTACTGCAGTATATGATTGCCGTAACGTAGCACATGTGAAAAATATGATTGCATATTCTGCAATTCCTTTCCACGTAGCTTTGCTAAGAGTGAAAGACCGCGAGACAGAATGGCGTCCGTCTCATTGTTTGGCAGCACACGCTTATTCTGCTCAGCTCCCTCATCAGATTTAACCAAAGGTATGTGACAGACATATGCTTCTGTATCTGTGATTCTGTACATCTGGAACTTGCCATCTGCGTGTCCGGCTTTACGGGACGCGTCTTGCGAATATGGCTTTTGGTCACCGAGTAACTGCAAAGCCTCGGTTATGGGTATGGTTTCATTGGAAAAGTGTACCGAGTATTTGTCACGCTTCAGAATGTTGGCAATTTCTACCCTAGATTGAGCCGTTGTACATGCTACAGTACATGCCGTGAAAAGCAGCAGGTTGCGCAACCAAGACATGGGTCGGAATTACGAGGCAAGTGGAGACGAAGAAATGGTATACTATCGATTTATCGATTTTCTGAGCCGCCAAAGCCTGTGCTGGTGTGGGCTGACGAAGAGGAAGCTATGTGGTCACTGTGGAGTTGCGCAGCAGCATCTCCATAGTATACGCCATGGTGAGGCATAGTCCCATAAGCAGGGAACGGGCGGTACATATCGCCATGGGTGGAAGGAGGGTCCGTCTGACGCGTGCGGAAGAAATAGCCGGCTATAGCACCGAGTCCTAAGGCCGACATGGCACGAGTCACAGGAAAAGAGAAAGTGGACGTTGCGTGCTTTTGATATGGCGGTGGAGCGTCATTACTGTGGCCGTCCATGGCATCGTATCTTTCCGTTCCAAGGCATGTGTGAAGCAATGAGAGAACAATGAACACAGCCAAACTCCAAAAGAGTACACTAAAGAGGATCGACTCCCAACTTCCACTGATACGAGTACTCGTGGGCAAGAGTTCGTAGCGCAGAGCGCAGGATCCTTTCAAAACGAAAACATCGTCGCTAAAGTTCCAGCCTTCGCAGGATACCTCGACAGCCCCCAACTGAGCCCACAAAGGAAGCTGCGACTCACATTTCCATTGATTGTCGCCGCTGCTTTGGCACTGAATCACGGCAGGCTGAAATTTGTGGCACAAGCTTCCTTCACAAGTGAGTTGTGGTATAGGCTCCAAACGACGTGCCGTTGTCATCCGTCCGCGGTACAAAGTCAGTGTCCGGATATCGGAGAACCGTACTTTCTCATATGGGCTATTTTGATGTTTTTTACCCAAGACACTCATGCAAAATGTGACCACGCAAAGCAGTACTACCAGCGCACTCCGAGGGCCGCCCAACATTTTGTGTGGTACCAAGGAGTATAGGTGGAGCGCATTTGACCCTGCAGCTTTGCCACCTCCACGTGGACAGTGGTCGGTGCACATGTCACCTTACCTCCCTATTTCCCCAGCTATCATGAGCCAAAACCAATTTCCGGGAGAAGAAGACTTGGTACACAAGCTACAGTTACACTCGAAGAACGTGGCATTGTGCGTTGATCGCTGCTCAAGCTGACGTGGCAGAAAGTACCAACGTGGATTTGAGAACTATGAACGAAACACGGGTCACAAGCACCCTTTGAACAATATGAAGCCATCGAGCCCGACCGAAGATGAGTCGAAGAAGGAAGTGCGGCTTGAATTTCCTGAGAAGAAGTAGTGTACATAAGTTTCGTCGATGCACCATGTCGGTGCTGGCAGAGAGCCAATAATGTGGGGATAAGCACAATATTTTTTCCGTCCCAAATTGCTTGCCACAACACATACGGCTGGACCGTATGCTGAGAGCTCATACGACATCTCGAACTTTTCGTTGCACACGACTGTTTCCGTTACTTTCACCAAGATTCAAGAGTAACATGACACAAGTACCCAAGACAGAACGTGAGTGGCGTGCTATTCTTAGTCCTGAACAGTTCCGTGTGCTCCGTCAAAAGGGGACAGAATGGGCTGGTACAGGGGAATACGATGAGCATTTTCAGCCGGGTGTGTACCATTGTGCAGGATGTCAAGCACCTTTGTACACGAGCACGACCAAGTTTCACAGTGGGTGTGGATGGCCAGCATTTTTCGATGCCATCCCTGGAGCCATTGCGAGACACGACGACTTTTCCCATGGCATGAGGCGTACGGAAATCACTTGCACGAACTGCAGTGGCCACCTGGGGCACGTATTTTACGGAGAGGGATTCCCTACACCCACGAACGAGCGTCACTGTGTCAATTCGATTTCGTTGTCCTTTCACCGTGACGATGAGAATACCACACCCTCGCATAGGAAATAATTCTACAGCTATATTACATTAAGGGTCTCAATCCTGACGAGAAGACGCGTGAGCCTGGATCATACGAGTGACCTGTTCACGCACTTGCTGAGCAAGTCGGCCACCCTCGCCAAGCCAGGACTCCCTGCCCTGCTGTGACAGGTCCGAGACGAGCTCATCAAAGAGCGGATGCTGGTCTAAGGCATGCATGACATCACTCTGGCGGAGTCGTGCATCGCGATAGGCTAACCGCTCAGCATCTTTGGATACATAGTCGTGCAAGTACGATTCCAGTTGGTCACGAAAGGCCGCATGACGCTCACTCTGTAAAAAGTCACGAAGCATCTCTTTGCGTAACTGATCAAAGTGACCTTGCCGCATAAACCTTGTGATCAGTACGCATACACACGTACTCATCCACGAGAAGATCTGGAGAAAGGGACACAGAGCTAGGCGTCGTCGGTACTTCACTCATGCCTATTGTTAGTAGGTTCTCGAGGTGAACATGTTCAGAACCCGATGAATCCTCAAAGGTCTACCACCACGACTCTATTGCGCAATTGTACACCAGCGCAGAGCTGACTTGCGTCAGGATGGAGACCCGTTCGGTCCGCCCATCGGAAATATATCATCCGCATGTGGATGGAACAAGATACATACTTAGTCTGTTGCGTTAGCCACGTTTCTAGACAGGCGGGAGGATCAGACAAGGCTGAAACTGATAACTAAGAGTGTGTCTCCACGGTGAATGCAGAGTAATTCTAGAGCTTGGTTCTTGGGGCTCATCACACAAAATAGGATCGACACTTACATAGAGAAAATCAACGCCTCATGGCCGCAGTGAGGAACGAAGAACGGGTTTTTTTCACCGGGTCTCGTATGTATCACGTGCTGAAAATGCCTCGTTAGTGGTGTGTGCGGCTCAGGTCCCTGGTAGCTAGCTCTTTATTGCTCCAGCCAACATGGACAATTGGCAATCGCCCTTGTCGAGTCGTTATGCCAGCAAAGAAATGTCGAACCTTTTCTCGAACGCCACGCGTTTCGGGACGTGGCGTCAGTTGTGGCTCAACCTCGCCATCGCCGAGAAGGAGTTGGGTCTGCCAATCCCTGACGAGGCCATTGAACAGATGCGCGCGCACCTTACCTTGGATGAAGAGCAGATGAAACTTGCCGCAGAGGAAGAGAAGCGCCGACGACATGATGTGATGGCTCATGTGCATGTGTTTGGTGTCAAGGCGCCTGCTGCTGCGCCATTTATTCACCTCGGTGCGACGTCGTGTTACGTGACGGACAATGCCGATCTCATTTTCCTTCGCAAGGGCCTGAACCTCCTGCTGCCGAAGCTTGCCGTTGTGATTCAGCGTCTAGCATCTTTCGCAGAAAAGTATCGCGATCTACCCACGCTTGGATTCACGCACATGCAGCCGGCGCAACTTACCACCGTGGGTAAACGTGCGACGCTGTGGATCCAGGACTTGCTGTGGGATCTGCGTAACATTAGTCGTGCACGCGACGACCTTGGTTTCCGTGGCGTCAAAGGCACCACAGGCACGCAAGCCAGCTTCTTGCAGCTTTTTGATGGTGACCACGACAAGGTCGAGGCTCTGGACGAGCGCGTGACAGAGCTCTTCGAATTCCCGTATGCCATGCCTGTGACGGGCCAGACCTACTCTCGCAAAATCGATATCGATGTGCTTTCTCCGTTGGCGTCCTTCGCTGCGTCTGCGCTCAAGATCGCCACGGACATCCGTCTCTTGTGCCACCTGAAAGAGGTGGAAGAGCCGTTTGAAAAGGACCAAATTGGCTCGAGTGCTATGGCGTACAAACGTAACCCCATGCGCTCGGAGCGTGTGTGCGGTCTGGCTCGTTGGCTCGGCAACATACTCAACAGCGCTCGTGAGACGGCTGGTGGCCAATGGATGGAACGCACGCTCGACGATAGTGCCAACCGCCGCCTGACGATCCCCGAGGCATTCCTGACGGCCGATGTGATTCTGACGCTGCTGCAGAATATCAGCGAGGGTCTCGTTGTCTACCCTGCTATTATTGCCCGCCACATTGCTGCAGAGCTGCCGTTCATGGCCACGGAAAACATTATTATGGCTATGGTGCGCAGTGGTGGCGACAGGCAGGAGTGTCACGAAAAGATCCGTGTCCTGTCGCACCAAGCTGCCCGAGTCGTCAAGGAGGAGGGTGGTGAGAACGATTTGATTGAGCGTGTGCGCAAGGACGCGTACTTTGCTCCCATCGCCGACCGCCTCGATGTGCTGCTGGATCCGTCTAGCTTTACGGGCCGTGCGCCTCAGCAGGTTGACAAGTTCCTTGCTCAGTGGGTCAAGCCGGCCCTGGAGCCGTATGCTGCCTCGCTGGCCAACACGGGCAGGGCCGAGCTTTCCGTATAATTACCAATAGTCCGTCGAACGAGCCTCGATCTGTACGTGCCCCTGATGTAGGGATGCCTCAGTCCACACGTCTGCGTAGCGCTGAAACTTGGTGGGCACGGTGGGTATCATGCGGTGGTGTGGTACGTGAAGCAGAAAGGCCATGAGCTCGTAGAACGACGAGTGCTCCGAGTAGGGCACAGCATACATTTGCACAGAACCGTGCCGTGTGGGCTGCAGATGCCGTTGAGTAAATGGCGGCGGGACGATGTGCTGTGGTGTCAGTGCCTTGGGCGGGGGCGCCTGCTGTCGCGTCTGACGTGACGTCCATCCCGTGGGCCGGAAGGCCAGCGTTTGTGCGATGGCCAGACCTTGTTTTTGGAGGGCGTCTGCGTACGTCTGCAATGCATTCGGCACTAGAGCGCGCAATGGCATCACATGCACGCGAGCGAGTAAAGGGTCTTTGGTGAGGCGCTTTTGCAGGGTCGTATCGTCCAACAGGGCATAGGTATGATACTTGCGCTTGTCCACGCAATAGATGTAGGTATCCAGCGCCTCGGCCAACGCGAGAAATAGGCGTTCTTTGCCGATGGTGTATGTGCCGACGACGACCAGTGGTGACGTTTTGGACATGACAAGATCCGCACATGCCCTGATGACCTGGGGCTGAGGAGGAAAGCAGTATTGCGGGTTCAAATAGGTGGTGTCGAGATAGATGGCATCGAGAGGGCATGCATTTTGGATGGCCTTGTGCGTCGCGTGAGCTGGGCACGCGCGAAAGTCGCCACAGTGCAGGTAGCGGGCCGTTTTTCCATCCTGTCTCGGTCCCTCGAAGAGGAACAGGCACGACCCAGGACAGTGGTTGGCGGCCAGACAAGTGACGTGTACGTCCTGGACTTCTGGGATTGGGGTGCGTGTGTCGAGATCGAGCATCCGAAGCCAGGCGGGATCTACGCGCAGTATATCATGCGCGAGTTTTGCTGTTTCACGCGTGCAGTATATAGGCCCATGCGCCCAGCGCTTAGAGAGGCCTGCATAATGATCCGAGTGAAAGTGAGACAAGAAGTAGGCCGAGCATCCTTCAATGGCACCGTACCGAAAAGCATCGACAGCGATCGGCATACTATCCAGCATTTTGTACGGTGGTATGCGTTGTGGCTTTTTCGTGGGAGGAAAGATGGCTGCCCATTGTTGGACGGTCGCGTCTTTGTTCGAGGACACACCGCAAGCGCTGGCATGCCGCGCAATATCACTTTCCGGCCATGTTTCGCCACACACAGGGCATGCAATGTGTTGCATACTTGCTTTGAGCGCATCTTCGAGCTGCTTCTCAGCTTCCTCCGCCGTACGTGGCACGTCTGGATGCCATGTCAGTCGCGGTCGTTTGGTCGGTGGCGTCATGCGCCAAGCGACGCGCGTCGCTTCTCCACTCCGATCCGCTGCCGAGGGCCATGGCGGCCAATTTTTGGCGGTCGACGCAATGTCACCGGTGGACGATGGATCCTGCGTCGATCGCGCGTGCACGCCAAGAAGATCTGCAGTATGTAAGTGCGCAAGATATGGCTGCGATCACGACATGGTGTCTCGATACGATATCGACACTCGGAATCCGCCTGCATGCGCATCAGCAAGTGATCGCGACAGCCAGCGTGTATTTTCAGCGCTTTTACACCAAGAACTCGTATGCAGCTACTGATCCTATTGTTGTGCTGGTGACATGTCTGTACTTGGCCACTAAATCAGAGGAGGCGCCTGTGCGTCTTCGTGTGGTGGGCGCAGAGGCATCCAGGCTCCTACACGAACGCGGCTACCAGGATCCACCGAACTACGTGCCGCTCATTGCGGGAATGGAGTACTATTTGTTAGAGGAGCTCGAGTACGACTTGATTGTGTTCCAGGTGTATCGCAGCCTGCCTGCTCTATGTGATGCCTGCGTGAAAGCATGTCCATGCCCGCCGGGTGGTGGTCCGGACTTGTCGGCCTCGGGTCTTCTGCCGTTAGCTTGGTACATTGCGAATGACATGTACCGTACGTCGCTGCCTCTATCCTATCCGCCCTACACCCTTGCCATTGCGTGTATCTACATGGCTCTCGGCCTAGCGCCTGCCTGTACTACCGATCGGACGCCGGCTGCGACGCTGCCGCATGACACCGAGTCATCTTCACTCAAGCCATGCATTGTGTCGTTCTTAGCTGGCTTCAACGTGTCTCTTCCTGTGATTTCATGTATTCTACAAGACATGCTGTCGCATTATGAGCTATGGCATGCACTCTCGCACCCACCGTCAGGCCTTGGCCTGCTGGAAGACCACCAGGCCCTCTTCCACTGCCTGTACCGCATGCGGGAAGACCGGTGCCGCGCTATGGCCGCGTGACTATGCGCCCACTCTGGCACAGCGCCCGGTGTGCGGGCTGCATGGGTATTTTGAGTGAGTCAACGTGTTTCCTCCTACTGTATTCTGTAGATGCCAAGGTTCTCTGTATATAGTATTGGGCGCTGATGCACACTGCGCGAAGGGAGCAACGGGCTAGTTGGCTTATGAGCGCGACGGGACGTGGGTGCGCTTGGCTGCTGGGTTCATGCATGGTAGGCGGACGCGGTGCGCAGATGACGACGGCACCCGTATGACGCAAACGAAAGACCCGCACTCCTTCATAGCAGACGAGAGGTGACGCTCTTCGAGGTTTCCCTGCCTCGCCTGGCCATGTCATCGGCCAACGGCGGGTCGTCGGACCCAAGGGCTGCTTCTCCACTCTTTTTCCGACCTTCACGTTGGGCAGCATGGAGCCTGTGATGGCATCGGTCGGCAAGCACTGCCAAGGACCTCTGGGTATGTATCGCATCGCTCACACCAGCGAATTTCCAGCGATGTATTTATGCTCATCGCGAGGATCCGTCGGCATGCAACGAGGCCCAGCAAGAGCTGGCTCGTTGTGCTTCCGAGGCATCGCCCACGCTGCAAACCATCAAGAAGACGTGTGGCAAGTACATTCATGACTATGATCAGTGCCTCTTTGCGAACCAGCGTGCGTCTCAGGATGAAGTGGCAAGCAAGTGCACGTCCAAGCTCCGAGCACTGGCGGAATGTACGGATGCTGTCATGCTAAATAGCGAGTCCTCCAAGTCCGAGGCGCGCTAGAATTTGCGTCAGGAAGGGAATGAGGCCTTGTGGGCGAGGCGGAGGCGGTATCTTGGCCGTCTGGGCGTAAAAGAGCGACTGGCGCGCGCACACCAGCGCGACGCCGCCCATGCCCCAAAGCACGCCCTGCCATAGCGGTGATACGAGCTGCTCCCACCATAGCAAACGAAGCAAGGCGCGCCATTCGATGTGGTATACCTTGTCCCATGGGGTATGTGTGGCGTTGACGTACGACTCGGGAGACACGCCATCAATGAGGACATGCTGTCGAATGGTCGATAGGAAAAACTGCTCCAAACGCATGTCCGGCAATATCGCCGGGGATGCGCGCGCGCCGACGCTCGTCGCGCTGGAGCTCGACGACATGAGCTGCGACGTGCACGCGAGGGACGGAGCCAGGGACGTGGGTCGGTGATGATGACTAAATCCTAGACCACGGCGGCGCCGGGCGGCCGTGTTGCGCAGCACACGTCTCCGGTCCGTATGGAGGCGCCGGCGTCGCGGGTAGGGCTCGTGCAGTCGATCGAGAAGCTGCAGCAAACGCACCTGCCTCGTGTGTCGCAAGCTATGGAGGGTCTGTTCGACAGCCTTGCGCACGGCCTCGTGACGGACGCGGATGGGGCCGGCGTGGAAGCGGCATGCCAGCGTGCCGAGGACGAGCTTGCGGTGCTTGCGCGCTGTTTACGCGACACGGGTCTCGCGGGCATGCCGCTCTCGAACGAGCAGGATGTGCAGCAGGTGACGCAGGCCCTCTTTGAGCAGCGTGCGCGCCTGAGTGATGCTACGGCCATGGTATCGGGCATGCTGGCCAAGAAGCAGGCCAACTAGTTAGGCTACTGTGTCCCACACCACGATAGTATCGGGTCCCAACCTGAGTGTGGCGACCTGGTGCAGCTGCGGAGCCTTCCACAGCGCCGATGTGGCATACCCATAGCCTGCCTCGCCGACATGGCTGGGCGAGACAGTGACCACGACCTTGTGCACGACGGCGTGCGAAGAGAGCACGCTGTTGATGACGGAGGCGCCGCCCTCGATCATGACGGATCGGATGTGCTCCTGCGCCAGGACCGACAGGATGGAGGGCCAGGCGAGATGCGGGCCGTGGACATCGACCACACGGATCTGCGCACCGGCCGCTTCTAGTGCTCGTCGCCTCGCTTCCCATGCTGCGTGAGATGCCGTGGGCGCGGCGCACAGCACGAGTGGGCGGGCGGGCGGCTCACGCTGGAGCAGACGGCAGGTCACGGGCATACGGAGCTGCCGATCCAGCACGATCGGACGGGGCGAGGGACCATGGTACGCATCGAGCCGCACATCCAGGCGCGGATTGTCGACGAGCACGGTGCCGATGCCGACGAGAATGCCCTCGTGCAAGGCACGGAGACGATGCGTCATGAGCATGCTTTCCGCACCACTGAGCCGCAGGGGCGTCTTGCCAGGCCCGGCAATCTTGCCGTCGCTCGACTGCGCAAACGTAAGGGTGACCCATACGCGGCGCTCGTCCCGGCGTGGCTGGTGCGCCGCCAGCAACGCCTCCATGGTGGGTGGAGAGAGGCGCCGTGGTGGGCCTTGGATGCTGACCACGTTGTATGTGGCGCGGCATGCGCATCGCATGAATCGCAGCCTTGCGGGCGCGGAGAGTGCGATTCCCCGCGACCCGCCGCTGACGGCGCGTGGTGAGGAGCAGATCCACGACTTGGCCGCGTTTTTCGAGGGATTGCCACCGGACGAAAAGCCGCAGCTCGTCCTCTCTTCGCCGTACACCCGATGCATCCGCACGGCGCTCCCGACCGCCGAGCGGCTTTCGCTGGAGCTGTGCATTGAGCCTGGCCTA
>ERZ501061.231-NODE-231-length-21347-cov-4.252489_pt1 | contig 21347 bp, 21 predicted proteins | sample MGYA00510854_ERZ501061 | MGnify/ENA primary metagenome ERZ501061 (study PRJEB25958, sample SAMN03398515) | human skin metagenome | study: EMG produced TPA metagenomics assembly of the Human Skin Microbiome Metagenome (human skin metagenome) data set.
GAGTGAAAAAGCCCCTATTTCAGGCGCAGCTTCGGAATAGTCAATAAAAGGCGTAAGAAATGCGTCAATATTCTCGGCGAAGGACGACGTCATGAGGTATGTAACAATAATAGGGGGCAAATGTGCGAACTTGTGCGTATACAAATGCGACTATGCGTGCCAGGAAAAGCGCGGGAGTCAATCCGTGCCGGTGCAGATCAAGCCGTTCGTCACTGTGAGAACAGGTCCAGGTGTATCAATGCGCAATGGCAGAAAGAAAGAGATGAATCGTGGAGGAGAGTTGGAACGTGTGAGAGTACAAGAAGGAGAAAGAAAGAGAGAGACAGAGATAGAGAGCGAGAGCGAGAGAGCCCAAAGACTCTCTTGTTTGGTTCTCCTGTGGCTCTGTTAGCCACACTAGACTCTCGAGCTGCTACAGCAAGCGCAGTAAGCAGTGCTCAATAGAGAGCTGTGTGCACAACAGCCTACTATCAGCGTTGGTGCTAGCAAGTTTGTATCTGAGGAACGTGTGTGTACTTTCGACGGGCAGGCCACACGCTCTTGTCAGACAAACTTGCGTAGATGTTCAAAACAATCAAATCGATTTGCGACCTCTTATTCCCCCGCCCACAATCAAGTGACATAGCTTGTTGCACAGCGTCCTCTGAGCATGTGGAGCCACGTGAGATCCATGTGGCATACCCTGCAGGTAACCGTTCTGTGTCGACGGCCAGCCGATGCTGCTGCTGCTGCTGCTGCACCTGCTGGTTGCAGTGTCACGACGGAGAGAAGGGACATTTTTTGTTTCGCAGCCGTTATCGTTATCTCTATCCCGAATTCAGATCCTAGCACACAATGGCGTTCATGTCTACTCTGACTCGGCCATTCGTCAATACGCTCAAGTACTTGGTGCGTAGTATTCACGACTAACAAGTCGTAGCAATGGGCCTCTCATGCCCGGCCTGTCGTTTTCTATTCGCTCCTCTTGGGTGCACTGGGTAAGTTGATCGTAAGATCATGTCTCTATGATGGTTTCGGTTCTAACTCTGTACTTTCCCCCTTTCCCTGTTTATCGTTTCTCTCGGCACAGGTCCCGTATCTGTCGTGGTTGTACCCAAGTACAGAGCCCAGTTCGGCTGGAAGCCAGCGGAGAGGATTCCCGTTTCTTATCCATGTACGTTTGTCCATCGGATAGATATGCGTCGCGAAAAGACCATGACCAAACTAACGCGCTCTTTGCAGTGCCTGACAGGCCACGTTCTCCGGTTTCGGGCTATGATGACGAGTGAATTGATCCAATAGATACGGGCAAAGGAAAGAAGACCTCAGAAAATTGTCATTAGTGATACAAATACACCTATATGCACGCTACCCTATAAACACGTTGAGAAGCAAACTTAGGCATCCTCCTGCTGTCAGACCAGCCACAAGCCAGAACGAGCACAACATCGATGCCATAGCTGCGTCCTGTGTTCCTGCATGCTCAGCTGCGGATGCCTCGTACATTGTTTCGTCGTGAAGTAGAACTTGATCTTGTCTTGCCTCAGTATCAAGCCCATTATTTTGCGTTGATGTAGATTCATCATGCTTCGCAACGCTTTGAGGCCCAGATATGAGAAAGGACGTGGATAGCCAGCCTGTCGTTAGGCCAAGTGCCACGACGCCAAGAAAGAAGATCGTATCGGGAATGGGGCTTGTCTTGTATATGTCAAGTCGACACCACAAAAAGAACGGAAGAAACAAAAAGCGGGCTGTTGTGCATATCTGTGCAACATACGCACGCCGCACGTTCGTGATCGGATACATGATCGGCATGCGTCGTCCCAACAAGTCGCCCACATTGAAACAAACAATGTGCAGAGCGACAAAGATGCCCTCATTATTCAACCAGCGTGTCTCTGTTACCGTGCGCACACGAGATGTAATGCCTGGGTATACACAAAGCGTCGTCGCAAATAGGCCAAAGATACTCACACTCCACGGCACTAGGCGCCGCTGCACACGCCATACTGTGTCCCAGATGCTCATTTGGGCATGGGCTGCGAATGCATCGCTCATCGTCCAGGACTCGACAGCTTGCTTCACATGCGACACGTGCAGCATATGTTCAAATGCATACCAAGTTGCCAGTTGCAATAGAGCCGTCGCGATAAAGACTGTATATGCAGCTTGTTGGTTTTGGACCGCCTGAGTCGATGCAGCCTCGTTCGCGTCCATGTGTGTCGCTGCTGCCATAGAACTAAGCAGATTTAGCACACTTCCAATGACTCCATTCAAAGCTTGACCTAGCAGCATGTAGCCAATAATGGATCCATTAATATCCAATCGCGTGCAGAAGGCCATGGTGGCATTCTGCAGATACGTCTGTGCAATTGCAAGAGCCACTGAAAGAAAAAGAAGGAAACCATAGTAAAAGTGGGGATTCGCAGGAACATGTGGACCGCGAATCCAAACAGACAAAACGAGAACCCATGATAATATCATAGATGCGACCAGCATGAGCTTGATCCTCTCATGCGGTGAAAACTGTCATCTCATATTAGCCGACCATACCCATGACCGTGCGTCGCATACGTACCTGCTTTTGATTCTGCCCGACAATTGCTGTAATCGCACAAACAACAGCTGTGGCATTGAAAACTGTCATAATGCCGCTACTAAATACGGCCTCCAATGCTGTGCCTCGAAAGCCATCATGCAAGTACTCAATCGAGGACACGAGTGCATTAAAGGGCGCGAGAACACTCATACCAAGCAGCATGCTCGCCACCGGTAAAAGCATATGCTTTGATCGATGTAGCAGAGGCACATCTCTTGGTAGCTCACGACGATCACGCAGCGCTGCGTCAGACGTCATGAAGAACAAGGAATGGACCTCGTACAGCTCGTGCACCTTGTCAGCGCTATCTCTGTTGCCACGTGCGCCGACATCTGCATAGGTGAGCCCTTGGGTGTCAGAGGGGGGCCCTGCGACACGCACGCTGAATGCCGGGTGGGGTTTTACTTTTTTGATAATCAAGAAATCTGCCTTTATTGAAGACTTAGCAGCATCGATTGCGGAGTCCGAGACACATTGGTTGGTCCACCTTCATCCCTGAGCCGCAGAAAATAACAAGGCCTGAGATTTCGAGCGTCAATAACTCCCACACCCCCGAGATCAGTGCGGGACAAGAATCAAGGCTAGACCAAACCAGATTTGAACAGGCAAGTCAAGCTGTGTGTCGATTCTAGCGTTCTCGCATATCAAAGTGGGCCTGCTCTTCAATTCGTCAACGCTCTATCGAATGGGTCTCCGCATGTCATCTCGCTTAGGGCCCGTGTTACGCCGGCGCGACATGGTTTTGGGTCGTGCTGCCAACCGTGGGCGCCACATGTCAGATGATACTGCTTACCATCGAGAAGATCATGATCGCAAATGGCTCCGAGAGCTCGAACTTGAGCGTCAACAAGAACGAGAACGCAGTCACCGGCGGGCGCATCCGCAGATGACAAACTCAATGGTAAGTGGGCGGGCGAAGCCGGTTCAGTTCGTCCAGGCCCATGCAGGCAAGGGGGCCGTGTTTAACTACAGCTCTCGCCATCGCAGGCCAGAGGCCGACAAGAAAACACTCCAGGATCCTGAGATCTTGGCACGTCGAAATCGCGCACCCGGAAAGCCCAACCTTCCATTCCCTGAGCAGCACACATTCTCTTTACCTTCTTCGTCATTTAACGCCTCTTCCTGGGTCTCATCTGGTGTTGCTCCACCACTTGCCGGGCGCAGTGCCGCCGGCATTGGAGAGGGCTGGGTCGGCAGGAAAATACAACACAAACCAACGGCACTCATCATGCCTGGGCAGGGATCGCAATATGTCACCATGGCTCGAGATTTATATGAATCTTTCGCTACCGCTCGCCGAGTTTGGGAGGAAGCAGAAGAATGCATTACAGCCTTCATCATGGCACGGCCCTTGGACAATATGCACCCGGATCCTCTGCGCACTGCCTTCGAAGCGCATCTTGCGCGTGACCAAGCACTTGAAGAGAGTGTGCGCTCGGCACCAAGGTCGTTAAAGCCCGGTTGGCTTTGTGATCTTGTCTTTCGCGGCTCACAGCTAGAGCTTACGCGTTCCGAAAATGCCATGCCGGCAATCCTCACTGTGACGCTATCTTTTCTGGCAGTTCTCCGCCAAGAATTTGAGATCGACTTTGTCAAAGATTATATGAGTTGGATTGCTGGTCACGGCTCCGGAATCTATGCCGCACTTGTTGCTACGGGAGCAATTGAGCCTATGGATGCTTTGCGGGCCATGCGGTATCGCGGTCTTGCCGCAATGAACTGCTTGATGACGCACCCAGTTCTCTTCCCTGATGGGTGTGAGCCACCCGCAAGTATGTATGAAACGTGGGCGTTTGCGAACGTGTCGAGCGGGAAAGGAAGCAACTTGGTGTTGGATGAGGAGGAAGCGCAGTCGCCAGATGACACCAAATACACCGACTGGCGCGGTACACAGGTAAGTGCTATTGTCGTTCGGCCTGGGCAGCTCGAGCGTGCCTTGAATGAAGTTCAATCCGTGCAAGCAGAAATCCACGCTGGTCGTGTTCCAGGCATTGCTCGTGATGAGTTCGTCGAAACATCTCACGTGAATTCTCAACTTCAAATCGTGCTGGCCGGCACGACGGTGGGCGTAAACTATGCATGCGACAGATTGCGGTTCAAGGGAATTGGTGCACATGCCGTGAATTTGCCCATGTCGGGCCCGTACAACACATCATTTGTTGAGACAGGAAGCCGTGCGTTCGCTGGCCTCGTCGATGTAATGCCTCTACATGAGCCATGTCGAGATGTGAAAGTTGTTTCTTCAGTGGATGGTCGTATTTTTGACAACGTCGAAGATATTCGAGATGATTTGCGTGTGGCCCTTTCGACGCCTGTACGATGGCTCAATTCCATTGACACGCTTGTGAAGGAAGGCGCACGTCGTTTCGTTTGCCTTGGTCCCAGCCGGGCAATCGCGCAGCAGTTGAGCCGTGAGTTAGCTCTTCGTGAACGCGCACAAGGCAGGGATAGTCTAACTGGCAACTGTGCGGACGATCCCGAGTCCTCGGCATTTGAGGTATGGAGCGTTGCCACCGCAGAGGGCGTGGAGCAGCTAGTAAGTTCGTTGCGGTCATTACGATCCGCATAGTTATAGATTCATTACACTATGTACTTTTAGATCGCATCTCCTTTGCTATCTTCCAGGGCTTGATCACCGCTTGGGAGGCGTGAATCCTCCGCTTGAGACTCCTCTAGCACCACAATAAAAGGGGGGGGCTTTAAGGATGGACACGAAATGTGCTGCACGACTTGCACGCCTTTCCGGCTGCAGCATGTCCAATCCCTCACGTGACTTTACGGTGGCGCGTGCTTGGGCGACTGCAGGTGGTGGTGGGACACAGCATGTTGGACCTGAGGCGGGGCGAGCGAAGCCAATCGACACACCGGTCGCGCCTGCGCTTCGCCCACACGCGTTTCCACGTGGCCTATCCAGACGTCTTGTCTAACAACGCCTGCGAGTGTCGTTTGTGTATATCGAACGCAATGGTGTGCGGCCATGCAGCAATGCGCAGCACATTAACGAGTGCGCTGGTCGTTCTCGTCCTTGCTTGCACCATGCTATTCAGATCAGCTGAAGCGGCTGCTTTATCGGCGCAGGTTCCGCGGCAAGGAAAAACTTGCTTTTACGCGTGGGTTGACCAAGCGCTCGAAAAGGTCGGCTTCTACTTTGCTGTGCAAGAAGGTGGCGACTTTGATACCGACTATGTTGTAATGTCACCCACAGACAAAATCATATTGCAAGGAGAGAAGTCATCACAGGAAGATTATGTCTTCACGGCAAACGAATTTGGCGAATACAGCTTCTGCTTCGAGAATGGCTCTAGCACAAAGGAAGAAAAACTCGTATGTATATTTCATTATTTTCCATGAATTCGGATACTAACAGCTGCTTATGAAGATTGATTTCGATATCACCGTCGAATCTGAGCCTCGCCTTGAGCTGCCATTGGCCAAAGCAGCACTTCTCCGCGACCAATCTTCGCCTGTTGAGAAGTCTATGTCCAAGATCGACTCTGACTTGACGGCCATCGAACGCACTCTGCGTTATTTCCGTTTACGTGACAACCAAGGACACTCTCTCGTCCAGAAGACCCGGCACCGTATCACCCGCTATTCCTTCTTCCAGACCTTTGTGATCATTGCTATCTCTCTTGGACAAGTGTATATGGTTCGCTACTTTTTCGATAGAGGATCTCCTCTGTCCCGTTTCCGTGTTTAGTCCCTGTTGCTGTTTTCTGTGCAGCGTTCGACGTCCTACACTAGTTGACATCTTAACATGAAATGAAATTTCCTGCAGCAAGGCTTTCTAGGTATGTTTGGATGTCTCAATTTTCATGCTATATAGATTGTCTCGGAGACGTGTACTTTGACCCAGTCTCACACGCCTTTGTCGTTACTGTCGTATGAGCGCTCACGTTCGTTCGTTCCTTTGCTCAACCACGCTCGTAGGCTCAGAAGCGTGGTATTTGGTTAGTCAGCACACATTTCATTCTGTCCCCAAATTCCAAATGGATGAGAACATCCAAAATCGTATCTTGTACAATCCAATCCAGGTCGAAGATGGTGCAAGAAGATGCACTAACACCGCATAAGCGGTACGAGCTTATCACACGAGGCATCGAAGAGGTGATTGGCGGTGACTTGATTCAAAAAATTTTGGAGGAAAATGAGCGTCCTCTTAAGTGCTACTGGGGTACGGCTCCAACGGGTCGTCCGCACGTTGGGTACCTTGTTCCCCTAACAAAGCTTGCGGACTTCTTGCGCGCAGGAGTCCAGGTCAAAGTGCTGTTTGCTGATATCCATGCTTTTCTAGATAACATGAAAGCACCAATTGAACTCGTGAAACATCGAGCTGAATACTACCGGCAGATCCTTACGTGTGTGATGAAGTCTATTGGCGTTCCGACGGATCGTCTTACGTTCGTGCTAGGCTCTTCTTACCAACTTACTGAAAAGTACAACTTTGATGTGTACCGCTTGGCAGCTATGGTGACCGAACATGATGCTAAGAAAGCCGGTGCTGAGGTCGTCAAGCAAGTAGCGAGCCCCCTGTTAAGTGGCCTCTTGTACCCGGGGCTCCAGGCACTTGACGAACAGTTCCTTGACGTTGATTTTCAGTTCGGTGGCTTAGATCAGCGCAAAATCTTCATGTTTGCCGAACAGTATTTGCCAAAACTTGGCTATATGAAGCGCGCGCATGTTATGAATGGTATGGTGCCTGGCATGAATGGCTCGAAAATGTCATCTTCCGATACCGACTCAAAGATCGATTTCCTCGACTCACCCAGTGAGGTGGCCAAGAAAATTAAGGCTGCCTACTGCATGGAAGGTGTCGTTGAGGAGAACGGTGTGCTGGCGTTTGTTGGTGCTGTGCTAATGCCGATTGCTCGTGTGCGCAATGAGATGATGCACAAACACACCCAATTGGATGGCCAGTCGCAATCCTTCATTCCTGAGGAAGCGCCTGAAGGGACTCTGTTCAGCATCATGCGTGCGGACAAATTCGGCGGTCCTCTGCACTATGCATCGTTTGACGATCTCGTCCGTGACTTTAAGGAAAAGAAATTGCACCCTGCTGACCTTAAACCAGCTGTGTCAAGCGCTTTGAACAAGCTTCTAGAACCTGTTCAGAAAATGCTTGCCAATGAGGAATTCAAGAAACTGAAAGCTTTGGCTTATCCTGAGGATGAACCCAAGGTCAAGAAAGTAAAAGAGAAAAAATGTGCGTGGAAAAAGAAGTTGACTCACACATACAGTGAATCCTATGATTGCTCCCTACTTTACGAAAGACGAGGGCGGCTCTGCTGAGACGCCCGAGGAGGCAGCTGCGAATGCCAAGGCTGCCGGCTTCGAGTATAAGCAACGCAAGGGCAAAAAGTCCAATGCGGCACCGAAGCAGGAAACACACGAATTGCAGGACGCGAAAAATAAAATGAATAGTGCTCCCTCAGAGGCGATGCAGAACCTGTCTATCCAGCCATAGGATTTTTGAATTATTACGTCCGTGCATACGACGTAGTGCGGCCTAATTTTCGAGACATACAGACCCCTTTCTCCTGTCAGCAGCAGGCGACATGCATGGCGTTCACGTGATCCACCTAATATGTCCGTCAGATGTGTATCGGCACATCGGCTTCAGCCGCTCGTGTGACACGTACGTCTGTGCTTTCGGAACAACACTATCACTACTCCAGCCGCAAAGCGAGAATGCCAGCTACTGAAGGTGCGTTGTCCCTACGAGACGACTTATGATGAAAGAAACTGCCAGCTTTCGCTTCCACCAGTATGTGTTATTATAAAGGGGGGAGAAGAGTGTCGTGCTAACGGTAGCACAATGATTCGTGTGAAGGATCCCAAAGCGTCTCTCGACTTTTACGAAAATGTACTTGGTATGGAGCTGATCGACAAATTGGTGGGATCAGACTTTACTTTGTACTTCCTGGCGTACCAGCACCAAAAGGTGTCTCCCTTGGGAAAGCGCGAGGCCGTGCTTGAGCTGACGCACAACCACGGCACCGAGAACGACCCGCACTTTGCTTACCACAATGGCAACGCAGAGCCTCGCGGTTTTGGGCATCTAGCCATCTCTGTCGACAATATCGAGGCTGCGTGTGAGCGTTTTGAGCGTCTCGGTGTCAAATGGCAGAAACGCTTGACAGGTATGTTACATATATTTTCGTTTGGGAGTACGGAAACTGACGAGCCAGACGGCAAGATGAAGACAATTGGTAGGTCGCATGGCATCTTTCCCATTACTCATACGTATCCCAGCCTTCATTCTTGACCCTGACAATTACTGGATTGAAATTGTTCCATCGAGCCTTGGTTTTTCGAACTAAATGCGACTCGAAATCTCAACACCCCATATAGCAAAAGTAGAAGCGGGGTATTCTAGTTTATTTGTTTCTGCAATTACACAAATCCCTAAACTCAATGTAAAAAAACCGTTACTAGAGGAGAAAAGACCTAAACCATAAGAATGTGCGAGATTCGTCGTAAGCTTGGAACACAAAAAAACCATATACACGTTCCCAACGCCCGTTTCGACCGCGGAAGAAAATACAGTAGTAATACAACCAAGGTTTAAAAAGGTTCAGGAGCATTAGACATTGTGATTGTATTGTTGGTTGTTGAGGACAGGAAAGCAGATGCCGTGAGATTGGGATTTGGGTTACCGTTCGGCCCTCGGCTACAATTAGCCCCTTGCTGATTTAATAAAGCTTGTGCAGCGGCAGCGGCTTGCACAATCTGCTCTCGAGACAATGTGTCTGTGGATACAGGTGGCCGGCCACTTACGCTATCAGCCTTGGCACTTGCACCACCTCCATTGGCATGAAGAAGCTGTAGTCCTAGTAGTCCGTGGGAGCCAGAATGCAAATAGTGGTACCGGAGGCCATTTAAATTCTTATAGCGTTTATCACAGTTGCCAACTTGACATACATACGCCTTTTCCGGCTGAACTGAGCTAATGCCACCAATTTTCGCAGAGGCCGGCACTGAATCTGGCTTACTTGTGGAAGATGACTCTGTCGAAGCAAGATTGAGTGTGGGAGAAAACATGCCCTGAGATGGTGTTGAGATGCCTGATACCATATTGGCATCTCTCGTCGGCTCCGTGCTCAAGCCTGGCGTAGAAGAGACAGTCGCCGGCGTCGATGAAGAGGACATCGATGTCGATACAGAGCTGATTGCTGCATCCGGACATGAGGGTGTCTGGGGTGAACCCCCGGAACTGAATGGATTTGCCGTAGCATTTGACGAAGGCGAAGACGTAGCGGTTCCCGGCGTTGAAGTTGAAGAGGATGACGGGACGTTTGAGCCAGTGACACTTTGATTTACGTTGCGTAGGTTTTGGTTACAATGACCATGCAAGCGGTGATACTTGAGCCCATTCATCTGTTTATACGCCTTATCACAACCTGGAGCTGGGCACTTGTACGGCCTGTGCTCTGTTGCAGCACCATTTTCCACGGACGAAAGTGGTGGTACTCCGACAGGCGTCGATGAGCCTGCATTTGTAGAAGTATTTGTCGCTGAGCTTGTGCTGAAACGCTCACGCTTCATCGGCCGTTGCAACGACGAGGCATTCGCGGATGGAAAGAACAAATTAGGAGGAGCACAAGAAGGTAATTGATCGTCCGTAGAGCCGCCTCGAATCGACAGGCTTGCAAACATGTTAGGTTGAGTGGATGAGCCAAAGAAGACTTCATTCTCTGAATCCATGGTCGGAGTGGCGGCACGTGAATTACCCGGACTTGAGAATGGTGAAGAATAAGCACTAGACATGCCAAGAGGATGGCGACCACCTGTCTCTAAAAGGGTTCGGAACAATGGATTAGAAGTGGACCCACTCACTTGCTGTCCATGTGAGCGCTTTTTTCCACGGTTTGGCGAGCACATGACTGCTGTGTCGAACGCGCTAGGGTATTCCAAGTTCTCGTTCGTAGTTGAGACCATGGGAGTACCGGTAGCAGGCGTTGAAAGCAGAGGCCGGGGTTGGCCAGCTCGGATAGAATGATCATTGGTGCCATTGGCTGGTTTAATTCCAGCTAAAGAGGATGTGGAACTCTCTGATGGAGCTGTGTCTGAAGTCATACTAGTTGTCTCCATATCCTCGTCTGTCATCATGCTTTCCACATCATCGTCTTCAAAGCGTACGTGGCACTCTTCATAGTGCTGTAATAAATCATGAAGGTCGTCAAGCTCCTTCCCACAGCAGGTGAAATTGCGACAAAACGTGGACTCCAACCGGACGGACGACGGCGCGGCGACCGTGGCCTCTGAATCCGTTGACGAAGAAAAGCGCCCTATCGAATACTCGAGCATTTCCGCCACATCCTTGCCGAACGATACAGCCATGGCCTCTTTAAAACTGCTACTACCACTAAGGCCGGCACTCAATCCCAAATAACTGCTTGAGCTACTGGGACGAGCGATTGGCGTACCGTCACTCATCGCATTGCTCGAATTGTCACCAGCCCTAATAATAGGGATTGGACCCGGCGTTGCACTTGTCATGGACAATCAGCGCGAGAATTTGCACGAAATGGCCGAGAAAGGGGTGCGAGATTGTGGCAAATTTCGTGGGGAGTTGGTTGTCTGTGCTTGAAAGCTCGGGATGGGATGTCTCAGTCCGCATATCAGCGTCACGAAACCCATGCTTGTCTAATTCCGTTGCTTCATCTGACTTTGTTTGAATGTGATTGGACCCTGCATCCACCATGCGAGTAGCGAAGTGCCAAAGTATTTCGGCCGATGAGTTGCTATGGCCCAATGGCATGTCTTGCGTCACTCTGGCACCAGACAAGGTACTTGGTTGGTCGTTCGCCTCATTTGGCACTCATTCGGGCACAGTGCAACAGGTGCGACGCGGTCAGCCACGCGTGGAGACCACGGCGGACAAGGTGACACGCGCGTGACGTTTTCACTTGTAGGGGGGACGAAGGTGTTGAAGTGGGAGAAGGAATAAGTGGCTTCTTGTTAGTCTGGAAGCAGTCTGAAACATGGTTCATGTCTTCGACGCCGTCTCATGAAGTCTATGCCCGATGGGAGAAAGTCCTGTGGCGGCGACAATCTTTTGACGATAACTATGTGGATGCATCATTTCTGGGACAGTTGAGAATAAATGCCACAGCCGCTTTTCCCACGAGTGTATCGCTCGTACTATCCTCACTTAGTATTGGCCAGCAAATGGCCTCCGTCTTTCTCTTTGTTGCCCTCTTCGTGCAGTTGCATATGGGTTGGCTCCATGCGGCTGAACTAGTGTGGACGAGTTTGGTTTGCTCTTTGCTATTAGCAGGTGCTGAGTCCACTGCGCGCAAATATAGTATTCGCTCAATTGTGCGTGGAGCCATGAGTCTGACAGTACTCGGGTTTGCACTTCATGCGCTCTCTCCTGTCGTGAGAACCTTTAGTGAAGCAACGACCAACGACAGCGTGTGGGCGTGCGCGGCCGTTCTATTCGTGGGTCACCTTGCATTCGCGAACTATTCGATGCGCCCAGACTCTGGTTCTCGACTGACGTCAACGATTAGCCTCAATATGGCGATGTGCGCAAGCGTGGTGCTGTCAAGTCGACTCATGTCGGATGTAGACGTGTTTGCTTTGTTGCTGGTCGCACTGCAACTTTTTGGGATTTTTCCGCTGCTTCGTGACCGCATGTACGTTTCCTACGGATCATTCGCAATGTCCGATGGTCGACGAATCCCGCGCATCGTAATACCGCTCACGGCTATGCTTGTATGCCTGAGCATTCTCATTATGTGGCCTCTAAGCCGCTTTGTCGCCACCATCATTGAGCCGGGAGCTTTTTTGTTTGTGTGCTTTCTGTGCCCCATGTGGATGCGTCGATCGCAGCGTTGGAAGACAGAGATACGCGGACCATGGGACGAAGCTGTGGTGACATAAGGGTCTAAACTAAGCAGGTCTTAGCGTGCAATCCACTACCGATGCAGGCGAGTGTTCGAAAGTGGGGCAAGGTGCTGTGTCAATTATTAAACTTCGACAGCCCCACCAATCCCCCCATGTCTGGCGCTGCTGCAGATGACACCTGGGAATTACATACATGGTTTATTTAGAACAAACTCCACAAGAGTTGGGGGAGGGTGCAAATCGTGCCACTTGACCGCGTCCCATACAATCTAGGGATTTCTCTGCTATCCTTAGACGAGCTGCGCAAGTTCGTGAGCCAGGTGTCCTCGCTAGCATAGCAAGAACTAGGCGACCCTCGCTGTCACTAATTTTGATCCAATGACACCGCCATTGGGTGTCTTGGATCCTTCGAGCGAGTCCAGGTCGCACCGCACCCTTTCAGTTGATCATACGTCGATTGTGTCGAAGGGTACACAAGCCGAGGACAAATGGCTACGCATGACATTGCCGTATGTACTGAAACGGGAAGGAAACAGCTTCAACAACCGTGGGCATACCTCCAAAACAGGAGGAGGGAGTGCGTCAGCACGCAAAGAGACGCTGATCCTACGACGTGCGACTCGTTATCTTCACTTTCCTCTGTCCCTGCCGACGGTAGAGTTTCCCAACCAGGGGCATGGCACGTTGTCTGAGTTTTTTGTCAAGTGCCCTCCATGGACAATCGAACCACTCCGCTCCATCTATACCATTGTATTTATTGCCTTCATGCTCTTTTTCTACTTACCGTTCAAGGCATTGATGAATATTCCTCGTGCCAATCGTCCACGCCGGTCGTGGTCATGGACAAAAGCCATGCTCGTATCGATTACGAGGCGCTGTACCGTGTATATTTGCAAGACGCATATATTGTTGGCTGGCTCGCCATCTGAGAAAGAGCCTGTGTGCCGTAAGAGTAAATTCGTCTGGATTGATCCAGCGGATCTGCTCGAGCCCGCAACACCAGAGACAGCTGGTGATATACGTGGCGAACTCAAACGTGCGATGCAGCTGCAAAGCATCAAGCCCGCGCGTATATCTGGCTTCTTTGTGGCTGCGACGGGGGCTCCTATTCCAACTGATGAAAGAGCGTGCGAAGATGAGCGACTCATTGTCCACTTGCACGGCGGCGCATACTGGATGGGCACTGCGAATGAATCGAGTGTAGGTGCTGTGTACTGTCGCGACCTATTAGGCCGCATGCGAAACTCTGTCGATGTTCCTCGTCGAGCCTTTCTTGTTGAATATCGTCTGGCACGTCACACTAATTATCGTCATGGGAGCTATCCAGCAGCTCTGCTCGATTCCTTTCTTGCATACCTGTACGTTGTCCGGACATGTGGATTCAAGCCGGAAAATATCATCTTGTCAGGTGACAGCTCGGGCGGAAATTTAGCTCTTGCTCTGTGCCGATACCTTCGAGACGAAGGCATCGAATCTGTGCCAGGCTCGCTCATACTCTTGTCACCTTGGTGCGACATATCTCGCTCTCACAGTGGGCCCCTTCCAGCACCGAATCCATTTTCGACGACGGTCCTGAATGGGCATAGCGACATCATCACGCCTTCCTTGCTGTACCGAAATTCAGCCGTGTGTGCTCTGCTCGGTTGCATGCCAGCAAGTGAGGCGTATACTAACCCGTACATTTCGCCGGTGTCTCTTCAACTCGATCCGCAAGCTGATGTGCGTCCGCCGCACTGGGGATTCGCGGGTTTTCCCAAGCATGTATTCATCAATACAGGGAATGCGGAGCTAAATTATGAGCAGCACATTACTCTGGCACACCGCATGGCGGAAGGGACGCTAGCTGGTGTACCCAAGTACTCTGGCGACTGTGCATATTCTGCTGACGAGGCACACATGTGGGCTTGGCGAGAGCAATTCCCGCGCACGGAGAAATGGGTCTCTGAGCATGACTCGGCTATGAATGACCCACCGCCTCACGTGGAGCCGTTTGAAGAGCGCTACGTGGTGCTTGACGAGGTTCGTGATGGCGTCCACATTTACCCTATGTTTACGTGGTTTGAGCCTGAGCGCAGTCAAACACTTGATCGAATTGCCGCATGGATTGAACGTGAGCCTGAACTGCGGATTTTGTCGCCGTAAATCTAGTTGTCAAGTAGCAGATGCCAGAAAATACCATGTGATGCACTTTATACGGTATCTGCCGAAGGAAGTGTTTTCGAAGACAGATCGAGGCATCGACTCAACTGGACGGGGGGGGGGGGGTTGGGCGACAGGCAATGAGAATGATAAAAGTAGTAGGTACACACTTTATCTGAGACAACCGTTCGAACCCGACGTGCTGAGAACGCTCTTGCTGGAGCGACGAGATCTTGACATCATTCATATATGCATTTGTGCTGGTTTCCATCTATGTACTTGACTTGGAAAGAGTATGTACACCGTGGCTTGGCTGATTGCGCAGGCGACGACGAAGATAAAAGAGTTGATACGCTCGCGCCTCTAGCACTTGCGCTATTGATGCCCGCGTCACCTTATCATCGTCGTAGCGGTACCATGCGTCGCGCCATTTTGAAAAGTTTGTATAATGACCAGAAGTCAGCGTGCCTTCGTGCACAACGACAGTAAAAAGGTCGTAAGCATACGCAAAAGGATCCATAGATTCATCGGTCTCTTGGGCTCCTGTGCAGCATTCACGCACATCCAGCACAAGAGGAAAGTGCACGCGTGCGTCGACTTTAGATGTGCCGATGCCATGCTCATAACGTTTTAGTTGGATACACAAAACCGGTGGCAGCTGATACAAATGCAGCTGTTTTGTCGCTTTCGAACTTTGAAGACAATGGCTGCAGCGATACGACGCCTCAGGCAGTTGCTCCTTCGCACAGTAGCGCAATAAACTCGCATACAAGCTTTGAGCGCTAGTCTCTGCGACTGGGGTGCCTTTTTCGCGCTTCTTCGAATCGGCGGCCACAGTGCGCTTTTTCTTCGAGTCATCTGGCTCATTTGTCTCCATCGGGTATACCTGAAGACTCAAATCGAGAAACGGTTCTCGCGTATGTGTAGACTTGCTGCAAGCCAGGCACGTCACACTGCTCTGCAGGCGCCCACAAAACGTGCGATGAATGACACAGGGACATTGTGCTACATGGTCCACGGCTCGGTTCGGCACACGTGCACCACTGGGCTGCTCGGCATGTTCGTGCAGATGCTCGAGCATGTGCTCGCCTTCCCAGGGGCAAGCCGGGAGCTTTTTCCGTTCAAGCGCATGTGCTGTGAGTGAATTATGGATCCCATTGAGCGCGCTGATGAACATTTCATGTGCATCATGCTGTCCAGACTGAGAGAGTTCTGCGGAAGAGGAATCCATCCATATTGCATACAAGAAGGATGTCGGGCCATAGGGACCCTGTGCATCGGAAGAGCCATAAAACTGAATTGTCAGCGGGTGCGAGTTCGCCAACACACCTCTTTGAATAATTTGTCCATTTCACATGCGAGACAGTCGCGACCGGCGGCACAGAGAGCTGCATTGTGTCTGTCACTCAAAAAGTGGTTGCGCAAGAGTGGATTGTGCAGAAATGACTGGAGAATGACATTCAAAAAACATGTGGCACCCATATTCCGCAGTCCTCGCGGCATGGGGCAAATACTTGTTGATCGCGGCTCTGCTGACAACGAGGACGGGTGGCTCATTATCATGAGCGCGTCCAGCGCATGCTCCCTGGCACTCGGCACATGCGCACGGTGTGTCTCGCGTTGAAGCACATAATCAAAACGTGGATCGTACACGATGTCGTCGCACGCGGAGCAAAAGAAGGTGCCATGCACAATGTCACATGCTGCGACGTGTAAGTGAGATTGCGACGTACCATACGGGTGTGCCTCTTCTGCCAGATGCAGTCCGATGTGGGAAGTTCCTTCTTCTGCACCATCAGAAGCACCTGAAGAGCCTTGAGTCACTGGTAACTGTGCATCTCGCACTGGATCTTTGAACAGGCATCCGGCATAGCCACATGTCATGCATAGAAACGGCCGTCGTAAGTCCATGCCGCACGCGGCGCACGTTGGGTATTCCAGCTGTGGTGTGAGCTGTAAAGTGCCAAACCATGTTTTCGAATAGCTTTTCGTACCTTGCGGCGCTTGTCGCTGGACGCGGGCTCTTCGTCCGTTCCATCCCGCGGACGAATCTTGCCGTCAAGCAGTTTCTGTCCATAACGCAGACCGGCCGTGTACCTACGAATCAAATTCGCAAGGCTCTGAGAATCTTCCAAGCGCAGATGTTCGCAGCCAGCATGCTGTTTACCTCGGTCCAGAATATGCGATGGCACACCGACTACTTCATCCTCGTTTGCCATCATAGGCAGGCGGACGTAGAGGTCCAAAGTGTCGTTGACACGGTCAGTGCTCGCTTCCTCCACTTTTCGTTCCTCTGGCAAGGTACCAAGAAGAAACATCTCCACCCGTCGTCCGTGTGATCCTTGAAGGACGCAAGCTCATATGGGCCTCCACCCACATGAAGCTGGGCCCACAAGATTGGTCTTTGGGATGGAGCCATGTGAAGCCATAGCAGATGTACATGGCGTGTTTACACAAAAGGCTAAGAATTCTGTCTGCATGAGCTGACGAAGCATAATTCACGAATGGCTCTCCCCCGCCCCAACCCCGCTGCCTCCGGTAGGAGAGAATGAAAGTGAAGAGATCTCGTCTACGCCGTCGTAGTTTTACTGTCGATGAAGCTGCAAGAGCGAGTGCAGCGCCCAGGGACGCGGCTTCCAGGTCCACGGGTGCATGTTACATATGCGTAGAGAGCGGAAGAGGCGGTGCACGTGATGTTCTGGTGCACCACAACACGCCAGGAGAAGGACGCACTGCAGTGCATGATCGTCCAAGTCTGCTTCGTGATGACGGTCTGATGCTATCCAGAGAATAATCGTGTCCAGCACACCAATGCAAGCGAATGCATTTCTGCGCACACGCGAAGATGCATGCAGCACAGCATACTCGAGTAGGACCAACACGAGGGCTAGCGCAGGCTGAACGCATGCACGTGACATGCCATGCAGCGATCTGGCTGTGTCAGACGCGCCGTGTTGCGTGAGGGCGCGCGTCGCTGGGATGAGCACGGACGTAACCAGAGCGCCGTCCATCTGCCTGTCGATAAGCTCAAGACGTGCAAGCACATCCTTGTGTGCAAGAGTGGGCGGAACACACAGGCGCCAGAGCCACGTGAGCCAGAATGATGCTCGGTCGCTTGCGGGTTCGTTGCCACCATGCTCACTAGAGATACGAAGCGTGATCCACGCTAGCAGCCCACGACGGGTCATGAGTTCATGGGCCACGTGTGGGATAGAAGCGGAAGCAAGCATGATCTCTTCCATTTGCGACGCGAGACGCTGGTCCGTGTTGGGGTCTGCATGCCCACCGCTAGTGCGGTCCGCCATAGCCGCATACAGACTAAGCATCAAGTCCCAAATGCGGCGGCGTTTGAACACCTTCCACTCCACCTTTGCACGGGCTACGCCTTGTGGGTGAGATGTCGCCGCGACGTGTGCATGCGCATGGAGTGCGTCGCCCAGGAAGCGAAGAATCCACGCCCGCTCTGTGCGCCACTCGTCGGACGTGGAGTGTAGCAGGTTGTACAGCAGCGGCACATCTTGCGTGTCAAGGCGCGGACGCTGCAGAAGAAAGCGGAACATCTCTGGGAAAAGCAGATGATACGGCATGGCGATCGCACGCAGGGCATGTGCTGCAAACAGGGTGGTGATGGATGGAAGCCAAGGCACCTGCTCGTATGTACCATGGACAGACGTTGGTGGTGGCGGGGGAAGGGTATCGCGAATCCGCTCAAGCGCAAGCAGAACGAGCTCTTTTTCTCGGAATGTTGTTGGTTGCAGTGCCGCATACATCTTACCGAGCACCTTTGTCGCATATAGACGCAATGACGCTCGATGCGACGAGAGGCAACATGCCACGACGCCCACAGCGCCGGTGCGCAGGATTGCAAGCCATTCGAGACCCGTCAGATGCACATGACCCATGGGCTCTTGCTGCTCGCGCTCGAGCATTGCACCTCCCACAAGATTCAGCACAAGCCATGGGTCATACGCAGCGTATGCTTCTCGAGAGGGATGTGCGACTTGGTCAGGCGTGCGCGGCATGTGCACACACGACGCATGCGTGCCAGCGGGATGCAAGGAGAGCAGTGCTGTGAGGATCGTGTCCTTTTGCAGGGTGCTCGGCACGATGCTCATGTCGGTTGTCCACGCAGCCCACACATCGCCGAGGGGGCGTCGTGCATGACGCTCAAGCAATGCAAACAAAGCAGTATCACATGGGTGCAGCGTTCCGGTATACAAGTACAGTAGGCGTGCCAGTGTGGTTGGCTGCGACAGAGCATCGTGTGCGCACCTGGCCAGGCGGACGACTAGAGCCACCATGGGTCGTCGCAACGGCTCGTCCGCGCCTCGTCGCGCCACTTCAAGCATATCTGTGTGGGACAAGAGCGTGTGCAGCAGTCTTTCAGCGACGGTATTCTTGAGCGTGTATGTATGTGTAATTGCCAGCGCAAGACGGATGGCGTCACGGTCCTTACAACGGTGCTGCACGGTCGCGGCCAAAAACGGTTCAGCTACTGAGGCATACACCTGACCAAGTGTCTGAACGACAGGGGCAAGTGCGCGCGTCCAAGCCATGGTCGTCGGCGTGTCATGAACATCTTCGGCGTAGCGCCGGGTAAGGAAGCGCAAGCCGCGATCAAGCAGCGTCGACTGCATGCGCGCTGAGCCGCATTCCCACACGAACCAGGTCATGTGTGGTGCGCACATGCTTATTGAGATAGGGATCTCTTGCATCGCTGCGCATACAGCGTCCTCGATCCAAGTACGCGAGACGGAGTTGTCTTGGGCCGCAGGCGCTGAGCAAGTCTTGTACACGAAGGACAGGATCGCACAAGCGAGTGGATCATCCAGGCATGATGGGACAAGCTCTGGCAGCAGCGCGGCCAGGTTCGCCACGGGAGCAAGTGGGGCAGGTGAGGCGTGTCTTAGTTCTAAAGATGCCAGTCTAGCAAATGGACCACTTGGCAATGCAGCGCTATGCAACACTGCGTCGGGTATCAGGTACAGGGCTCGGGCCAGAGATGCATCGCGCATACCATCGAGACGAGCAAGGGGCATCTGTGGCGCGTGTGCTCTTGCATGGGCCAAGGCCGCAGACGAGCCACGCGTCTGTGGCCAGAACGGATCGAGCCCCGGCGGCAATGTCGCTTGTAGAATAGCATCCAACACGTCGGCAGCCGCCTCGGAAGTGGGAGCACGCTGGAAAAGGGTATGCATTTGGGTGTGCAAGCCAAAGAGTGCATCGCGATCAGCTTGGACGTGCCGCACAAGCACAGCTAGCGTACGTAGCTGCGCTTCGTCTGCTTGATGCATTGCTGGCCACACATGCACGAGCTGCGCCAAATGCTCACTAGAGGCCCATGGCGCCAGTTTCGTCATGCATGCGAGCCATGTCGGGTGTGTGGGACACTGGGACAGCCGATCGACGATGGTATCGAGGATCAGTGCGAAGCAAGCGCGATACGCAGCTGGGTCGAATGCAGGAAGATTCACTGCACTGGACGTGCTGGACACCGTCGTCGAAGTCGATTCGTCACAGGCCAACGTACTCTTTGTCTCGTCTCGCGCACCACTCCCCACGCTTGCACATTCTACGGCGAACGACACAAGACGTGCGAGAAACAACTCGGCATCGGCCACATGGTCACTGTCCCCGGCATACAGCCAAGTCTTGGTGGTTGGGTGCTGCCAGAGGCACTGCTGCAGGGCCCTGGCTGACATGTGGTGCTGAGATGCCCAAGTGTCTAGAGCATCAAATGTCTGGGCGATCAAGGGCAGACAAGCAAGCACACCTGCACTGGCGTCAGGGTGCAGACGCTGCAGCCACACATGCAACATGAAGGGCGCATCGTCGTGGCTGAGGGTCGCGATCACTTCAGCATACGTGTCTGGTCGACTAGCAAGAATCGGATCTTGGATGGACACGGACTCGGGAACACTTGGGACTGAACAGGCCGCCTTCATCAACATGCACATGTCCGACGCGTGCGTTGGTGCTACTTCTGCGAGCTTGAGCGACAGAGCACGCAGTGGCGTGGCTGCACAGCCATACCGCAGGAGTGCGATGCACAGACGTGTCATGTATGCTGTGATTCGCGCAGCCTGTGGTTCGTCCCACATGTCCTTCTGCAGGCGGATGCATGCCTGCTCCCAAAGAGTAGCCAGCAATGGGCTGACTATGGTGGGGCTGCCCGTGGCACCGTCACCGTCTTCCAAGGCCCATTCACGCACACGCTCAGCGTACCGGTATGGCGTCTTGCTGCACCGCCCGAGACACTCGTCCCAGAAGGCAAGCACTTCCGCATGAACCGGGCCGGCGTCGTCGGTGGGTAGAAGAGCTTGGAGCCATGCATCTAGCTCATAAGGATCATGAGAAAACACCGCTGTTTCTCCGAGCCAGTGCCGCAAAAGCACAGCACATTCGCTCTGCAGACCTCGCATCGCGGGCGACGTGTGATGCATCTCTTCTCCTGTTTGGGTATATGCGACAAGCACAAAGTGCACGAACGAGTGGCTTTGGTGACCTGGCCAGGGTGTCGGTACACGAGCCATGATATCGAGCCCGGCGGATGCACTGCTCCGAAGCATGCGCAGCACATGTGCCTGACACACGCGGTCCCAATGGAGTGCTGGCGATGACGATGCTGGCGCAGTGTCCAGCAAAAACGCCTGCGTCAGCAACTGTGCTGCGTCCCAGTGCGTGTCAAAGGCAGCACTGGGCACGGCTTCCAGGTACAGCGCGAGCACACGCAGTGCGGCTTCTCGCCGCATGGCTTGTGCGCTTAGCAAGAGCGGCG
>ERZ501061.233-NODE-233-length-21187-cov-4.200644_pt1 | contig 21187 bp, 18 predicted proteins | sample MGYA00510854_ERZ501061 | MGnify/ENA primary metagenome ERZ501061 (study PRJEB25958, sample SAMN03398515) | human skin metagenome | study: EMG produced TPA metagenomics assembly of the Human Skin Microbiome Metagenome (human skin metagenome) data set.
GGCAGTGCCGGCCCGTGATCCCACGCAGTGTGTCGGACTATGTGGTGAATGCATACGTGCAAATGCGTGCACAGCACAAACAGGACGAGGAGCGCGACGAAGCATTCACCTACACGTCTGCCCGCACGCTGCTGGGCATTGTGCGGCTGTCACAGGCGCTTGCACGCCTGCGCTTTGCTGACATGGTCGAGATCGGCGACGTCGAAGAGGCGTTGCGTCTCATGGATGTCAGTAAAGCGTCGCTGTACACGTCGGCTCGGCACCGCGGCGATCTGGGCCATGACCAGAGCTATGTCTCGCGAATCTTTCGTCTCTTGCGAGAAATGGCCGTGCATGCAGGCCAGGAAGATCCTGCGCATGCGAATGCGTCGGGGCTGGGCGAGCTTGTGCTGGCGGATGTGCGTGCACGCGTCCTAGCTGCAGGCTGGGTCGAAGACCAGCTGCATGACACGCTGCAAGAGTACAGTTCGTTGAATGTGCTCCAAGTCGTTGGCCAGCGCATTGTATTTGCTTGAGATAGGGCGTCCATACCAAAGGCACACATCACCTCACCTCGTCTCTGTGGACGTGCTTCGACGTGCGGCCAGTTCCAAACGGGCTCTTGGGTCACTTGAAGGCAGCAAAGGTCTCGGTGATGCGGCGTGTCGCCCTCGAGAGAGCCGAGTCTAAACACATGTACGCACTCCAGGCCATCTGCATTTCGGTGAAGAAAGGTGCAAATGCAGGGCCAAAGGTCGCTGCTGCATCTGACCCAGCGTCGGCGAGCGCGCCGCGCCAGACAGACATGTCGCGAACGTGCTGGCTATCGGCCTGGACGGCCAAGCTTTCTGCCGATTGCCGCACGCGCTCCATGCGCGTATGCGCACGAGAGAGTGCCTCGACCAATCCCTGGACTTGGTGCTGCACACTGCCATACTTGTCCTCGGTCAGGGATGCCAGCACCATAGACTCCATAGCCATCGCAGCGAAGCAAGCGCGCGGCGCATCGAGGTACAGCGTAGTGTCCAACAGAAGCGTGGACTCGGGCGCAAACAAAGCTGCGTGGATCGTATGGGGGAAAAGCACATGCTTGGCCTCGGATGGGATCCATTTCCATACTGTCTGAGCAAGAGACTTTCCGAGGAATGCGGCTGATGGCGCGGAGGTTGGGGGTGCCGATGTCAGCGGCTTGGAAGAGGCGCTGGAAGCGTCTGGATTTGACGTCTTTGCAGATGATGAAGTGCTCGCGGGCCGAGACGCCAGCGTCTGCCAGATGTTGAAGCGCGAAGACGACAAGGACGTGGGGGGCGGCGCACGAGAAGCTTTGGAAGCTTTGGAAGCAGCAGCAGCAGCAGCAGCAGCGGCGGCGGCGGCGGCGGCGGCGGCGGTGTCAGTATTAGCAGTCGCCAAGCCAGATGCCTTCGCGCTTGGTAAAGGCTGTTGTGCTGCGCTGTTGATCTTCGCTTCCGGAGCAGGAGCGAGTGCATCCAGCGCTCGAATGCACGCCTGTGAGATCGCAGGGAACGCAACAGGACGGCCATGCAAGCGTTGCACATCATCGTAGACAGCTAGGCGGAATGCCTTGTCATGCTTCGCGAGTCGAGTGAGCTCAGCGAAGGCGTGTGTAGAAAAGAAAGTATGATTGTCGGTCAGGCCACCCAGAAGCGCTGTGATGGGATCTTTGTACGCAGACACGATGGAAGGAAGTGGGTGTGTCCAATAGACGTCAAAGAGAGTGTGAATGACCTCCATAAGCACCATCATCAGCACCAGCACTGGCACAGCCGATGCAAACATGGACCAAGCGTGGAATGGCACGCGGAATGATGGCACGATGGCTTGCCGGACCACGGTATCAACGCCTGTGATGCGCAGGACCGTCGTCCAGAATGAATCACGCACCATGGCATATACACAAAAAAAGACAGGCCATACACACAAGACGGGCAGTGTCCGCACAATATGGGACGACAATGCGTCCATGGCATGCACATACAAAGGCATGCCGAGATGACGTGCATCAAAGGGTGGCACGCCACGTCGTGCACCTTTGAAGCAAAGCATAGAGCATGCCGCATACAAACTACCTAAGCAGGCAGCAGAAGCCGTGGTGACAAGGAAAGTCTCGTTCACATAGTATGCTTGGTTTACATCGACATAGCGAATGGGCGACAATGCGGTCTTCTGTGTGCCTTGCAGACACACGGCTGTGCTTGCATAGATGAACACAGTGAACATTCCAAGCACAGCATGCATCCCAAGTGATGGCCACACGTCGCCCGCCAAGAGAATGTGGCGCGCGTATGCCGCACGGGATATTGGCACGCGGTCCAGCTCGTTCGGGGGGGTGGAATGGATCAAATGTGTGCGGCGCATGAGAAGAAGCGGCAGAACCACGCATACTACGAGGCAAAGCGTGCCGAGCAGCACGCAGGGCTGCCATAGTGCACGAGGTGAGAGCAGACTCGCGGCCAGCAGAAGGTAAGACGCCACGGTGCTCAGGAACAGGATGCGTTCCTGCCTAGGGCGCATCGCACGCTTCGTGAGCGCGCGAAAAGTCGCGGATGGCGACATGGGCTGCACGGGAGGTGGGTGTGCCGGCAGAAGATCAGCCGACATGGGGCGGGTGAGCGTGGATCTCCCAAAGAAGCAACAGAAGGCTGCGGCGACACAACCAACGGAGCAGGACCAAGTCAGATGTTGCTTTTTGGACGCGTAAGCGAAGAAGACGCACGATACACGCCTCCACTGACAATCGGCTCGGCGCGCTACCTGGGTGGGTCTACCTGCCGACAGCCCAGGAGAGGTTGTTGGTTGGCCGCTGGGCAGGAAGAGTGGCGAGCGAAGAAGTGCCACGTGGTTCAGAAGATGGCTTACGAACGCGCACGCTTTGCGAGTGGGCCGCGCTTGAGAAAACGAACGGCTCGTCGCTCATTTCTCTCCTGGTCTACACAGAGCGAGCAAGAGCTAGGAAAGCATGCTGCGTTCAGCGGGACTCGCGACTGCAGCGCGTCGCACAGTAGTGGCGAAGCTGCCAAAGCGTACATATGGTGCGCGGTACTTGCACCAGCTGCCACCGATGCCGGCTGCATTGACGGAAGGGTGTGATCCATTCTTGTCAAAGAGGACAGTGCACCTTTTGTGGACGCAATGGCAAGCTGGATTGTTACAGCGCTTGAATGAAGAGGTGAAAGGCACGCCCAATGCGACGGAGTCTGTCGTCGAGACAGTGATGAATACAGCGCGTGACCGAGAAAAGATCCTCATGTTCAACTATGCTTCGCTGGCACTCAACACGAGTTTTTTCCTCTCGAGTCTGGTGCCCCACGCTGCTCAGTCGGTGCAGGCATACCCACAGCCATCGACACACATGGGTGCCGTTCCGACGTTCTACGGCAAGACACTTGCGACGGCAATCGCAGACCAGTTTGGATCGCTTCCGCAGCTCAAGCTGGCAGTCTCGTCAGCGGCTATGGGCATGGTCTCGAGTGGATGGATCTGGCTTGTGAAGGACGAGCATGGACGCTTGGGCATTGTCCCGACGTATGGTGCAGGCACTGTGCTAGTGCACCAACGACGGCAGTGTGGACCGAGTGACCTTGTCACCACCGTGCAGGATGGCCAGACGTCGAGCGATGCCGCGACGCCAGCGACGACGCCAGCATCGAATGAGTCAACAGGCGCCACGACGCCAGCGCAAGAACCACGTGCATCCGCACCGAATCGTTTCGACAGCCTCTCCCGAGGCTCAGCAGCCGGTGCAATTGGGCATCATTTATACCCCTTGTTCTGCATAAGCATGTTTGAACATGCATGGCTGGGCGACTATGGCTTTTGGGGCAAGGAGCGTTACTTGACGCACTTTTGGGACTGTCTGCACTGGGAGCGTGTTGAGCGTCTTTGGGGCGACGATCGTGCTTAGGCACAGACACAGATACCAACACGTACGTACGTTCCTTTGGTTGCCCACGTGTTGTCTTCTTTGCGCTCATGTCCGTGGCGAATCTATAGAACATAGGCAAGGCAAGGCAAGGCAAGGCACGCTATCTGTGACGACACAGCATGCGTGCGCTTTCGACTTGTGCGATGCGCATCGGTCGGTTATCCTGTGCAGCGCAGCACTCGGTGTAAGGGGGGAGGGGTCTGTGCGATTGTGCTAGATGCTCGGAAAGGTCGAAGCAAGCCATGCAAACACACACCCACGGTTCATGCAAGCATTTTCGTCTTATGAGAATCCAGACGAAAAACCTGCCATGAATATGTGGTAAAAAATAAAATGAAAATCAACCTTGCTATCTCATCATGGAGACAAGCTGAGGTGGAGCCATCCAGTCCAGCCCGGCCTTGTCCGCACTTTCATCGTGATGCCGCTGTCGTTTGGAGAAGCCGACACGAAGCGTCGTGGATGTGGAGGGAATGACCGTCTTTCCTACCGAGATCCAACGAATCATCGACAAGAGGGGGCTTCGAGGTTATACACAGCCCATAAGATTTGTTGCATCTAACGCAACTTTGCATCTGTGGCGCTGTCGTTTGTGAGGGGGCAAGACGTGTGCGAACAAGACCAGGCCAAGTGTGTGAACACGACAAGAGAGCGAATACGAGAGCTAGGGTGCGATCAAGCGAGCGTATCAAAGCCACCAACGACCCTCCCCCTCCCATGAACCATGTCGCTTCATGGACCAGCTGAAGTCCCCAAACGATCTGACTCGGCCACCACGCACCGACAGCGCAGGACACCATCGTTACGTGTTCAGACAACGCAGCTTCGAAGTTTCTCGTATGACTCAGAGCCCGGGGCGAGGCGAGGCCAGGTGCCTGTGTCGTCATCGGCAGCAGCAGCAGCAGCAGCAGCAGCAGCAGCGGGCCAAAGCGCCACAGGTCGATCGAGACGCAGTACGATGACAAGTCATGGGCAGCTGCCCTCGGCCGGAGGTGCGGGTACGGTAGGAGGCTCAACATCACGCACACAATCGCCACTCTCTGTCCTTAGTCCGCGCACGCCCAGCTCTCATGCACATACGCGCCTGTTTGGGCGTGCAGCTGCGTATGCAGCACAATCCCTCGTGGATGTCGTGACACGCTCGCTATCGCCAAGCAGCACGCATGGCTATGCATCTATCCTATTCGACATGCCAACGGCTTCCTCCCCCATATCTTCCATCGCAGACTGGGATCATCGACATGCAGACGCAGGCACGTCCAGCAACGATCATCGCACTGCCGCCCATTCTACAACGAGTTCTGCTAATGGCCCTAACGGCGGCAGCGACATACGTCATCCCATGCAACAACACCAACACCACGCGCATCACCATGTGAACGACGACGATCGACGCAGTTCATCGGATACCACAGCGGGTTCGGCTCCCGCGTATGCGCTGGCTGGTGACGACGACGAGGTCCAGCTACTCAGAACACATGCACGCAAATCAACGCACAGCGAACACTCGATCCCCATGGACGACATTGTGGCGCCAAAAGCGAGGCATGGGGCCGTATGGCTGCATCCCAAACCGAGCAAGGCGTCGGCAGCATCGACACATCGGCGCCAACGCAACCGCCAGGCGGAGCACGCGGCACGATGGACAGCCGAGCATGCATGGGCGCGTTTACGAACAGGCTTATCTTTGCTCGCGAATCCACGCGAACTTGCCGCTTCGGTGCATCAGCATGTCCATGCACAATGGATCTATTGGGACCGCGCATTCCGCGACCCCATGACGGACCAGCGAATCTGGTGGCCGCCGTGGCTTGCTTCGTACGTGCCGCTGCTCATCTGGGTCGGTATCAGTGTGATGAGCACGACCATGGTCATGCTCTTTCATGTGCAGTTGTTTCATGCATTGGATGTGCTATCGACGACGCTCCGGAGCCTGGGTCTAGTGGGCCGCGTGCTCTTTGGCATGATCATCTTTGTGCTAACGTTCCCACCGATGCCGCTGTATTCGACTATGATCGTGCTCTCAGGCTTTGCGTTTGGCATGTGGCAGGGGTTCCTTGTCAGCTACGTGGCAGCGCTCACAGGTGCTGCTTCCGTGTTTGTGTTGAGTCGGACGCATCTGAGGGCGTGGATGATGCGCCTTCTTGCACATGCTGGTGGCCTGCAGCGGGTCATTCGTGCGATAGAGCTGCGGCCGCAGCTCTTGTTCCTCGTGCGTCTTGCGCCGTATCCCTACAACCTTCTGAACATGCTTCTCGCAAGCTCGCACGTGCTGACGTTCCGCACGTATATTACATGCACGGCACTAGCGCTGCCAAAGCTCCTTGTTCACACAAGCATTGGCGCATCGATCGAGAGCTTCGCTTCGTACCATTCGGCGGCAAACGAGACGCAGGGCGCCGATCCCTCCCACAAAAAGACCAACACGGTACGGCAGGTCTTTGGTGGCTTTGGCATCGCTCTTTGTGTGGGCATCTTTCTGTACTTGTACTATGTGACGCGCCGCGCTGTTGATACACTGGACAGCGATGAAGGCGAAGATGCCGAGTCCCTAGATGAATCGGCCACGACCGACATGGAAGACGACAAAGACCCCCTAGCTAGCGGCGTCTATGACCAATCCAAACCAGGCACGCCACTGCGACGTGTGACGCCGCTCGAGCTGCGGCGGCCACGCTCCGTCATTGCTTGGGACCATCTTGACCGGCTGCCGCCGCCGCCGCCGGAGCCGCCTCTTTCTTGGCTTGCCGAATCTATTGAGCAATTTGAACGTGCTGCCGAGCAGCGGGTTTTGTAGGTAAACTACTATCTATGAGCCGTCATCGACAGAGTCTAGGGCTGATAGCGAATGAATACCTTGATGTTTCTTTTCCGCCAGGCAAGTACTACCAAGCCTGAAATCCGCATATTATCCGATACCTGTCATCGATATCCCACAGGCACGGGGTAAGGAGCGGGCGATCTCGATCGTGTGCATTCGATGCATTGCGAGCACAAGCATAGCTACCACGTGCATCTGCAAGAGCCGGTAGCATACATTCGCGCTCGCGTATATACGTAGTCTGTGTCCCTTGTTCTCGTACTGACTCACTGTCCCATACTCACGTATCGTGCCTCTGTCATGTCCGCTTCCCCTCATCCCCCTCGACTCCTACACAGACAGGACACACAGTCACACATTCTTTTCTAAGCCTCGTCCTTGTTCCAGTCACGCACTTCTCCTCTAGTGCATGTGTTTCCAACGCGCGTGCACATTCTTGCTACGACATCATGATGCCCTGGGACAGGGCAGGCAACTATTCCCGTCCTTGGTGGTCGATTTGTGGGAAAAAGGATTCGTTTTGCATTTGTCGCTTAAATAGGGCATTTTTTCTTTCTTTGTCTACTGGAGGCTGACTGGCCGATAGAGGTTGGCCGGCCGACAAGCCGACCGGCTGTCAACGCAGTTTCACATGGGGTACGCGGGCATGTAAGCGTCGTTGACGTAGCACGGATCTCCACCTCCAGCACCAGCATGCAGCGGCCAGAATACATTATCGAGCATATGGAAGAGGATGAACCTGATGCGCCGGCGCACTTCCCACCATGGGCACTCCTCGAGTACCGGCACATGCTATACCATATCGGCGCCGGCTCAACAGTGCACTTTACGGCCCTATCACAGGCATCCCTGGACGCATTAGAAGAGGCCTTTTCTCAGCCACTGCTGCCACTAACGAATCCAGCCAAATTTGAACTACACGCCAAGTCAGTCACAACCCTGGCGAAGGAACGTGGTTGGAGCATGGAACGGATCTGCTTGCTTGATCCGAAAGCACCTCTGCCTTTGTCTGTGCGGGATGCTGGCATGCACACGTCCCAAGCGCCGGCACCGTCTTCGGCGTCGCAGGCCATGCCCTTTACACACTTTTTGTTCGGAGGCATTCTTGGTGATGATCCGCCGCGCGATCGAACGTCGTCTCTTCGCAACATGGGATTTCCAGGTCGGCATCTCGGTAGCGTCCAAATGTCGACAGACACGGCGGTAGGCGTCACGAAGCGTGTGGTAGAGGATGGATTGCGGTTAGGCTTGGCAGAGCTCCAGGGCACGGAAGGTGCTGACATCGACTCAGATGGCCAGGGGTCGCTCGTGTTTGTGGATAGTCCCACGATCGAATTTGGTCGTGGCGAGTCGGTACGTATTTGGACGACCAGTCGCTGTCTCGTTGACGCTTGACACCACGATACTAACAGGAAACCAGGTGGAGCTTCCCTACCGGTACCTTGCCGTGCCAGGATCCCAAACAGAGCCACTCATGGCACCTGGCATGCGGGATATCATCTATGGTGACTTTGATCGCACATTCGAGTTTGACGAATCGTAGTTATGTCTGTCTCAATAGGAACTCTATGCCTTGAGCTTGCAGCTTGCGCTCAAACTGCTCAAGCCAACGTTGTAGGAGCGGCACAGCCTGTGGAGCTGAGTCTGGCGCGAAGGACGAAAGATACGAAAACACATTTTGCGCTGAAGGTGAGAAAGAAAGAGAGAGAGAGACATTGCGTGTGCGTATGTGTGTGCGTGTGCGTGTTAGGCAATGTGTGTATCAAGGTGACCTCTTTGCACGTACCGATGGGTGCAGCGAGCTGGGCAGCTTGCTGCATCAGTGTGTTTGGCTGCGACTTGGCAGCAAGAGCCAATGCATTGGATGGCGTGCTTTGGCTCGATGAACTTAGCGATTGCATCTGTCTCTCGACTTCATCGAGTGTCTCGATACTTATACCTAGTGTGGCCGTGCGCACCATGCCTGGCGGCACCTGGTCACGCTTAGGGTCTCGGATCCGGAAGATAGCCGATGGCTTGGTGTTTTGCAAACTGATGCCGAGTCAGTGAGACCAAGATTGTGTGCGTACCATCCAAGGAGCTGCCAAGTCTGTGCATTCGCACTCATATCCTCTTTAGGCCACATGAGGTGCACCGTCGCACCATAGCCCTCAGGAAAGGCTTGTTGTCCCGTCATGAAGACGACGATGTGATTGATTTGGTCCGCCTGCTCCAGCTGGAACACGGCATGGGTCGCGTCAATTTGCTGTGGTGGCGGGAGTGGCAAGCGCCCTGCTACAACGCAAGAAAACATGGGCCAGTACCAGATCGAGGCGGTTCGTGCACAATGCTACGAGTCGACTACGAATGCAATCACGAGGTTGGGAAAGGTCTTGTCATGTGGAGGGGCCCAAGATCCCCACTGAGATGAGAGTCTGTGTGCCTCGAACCAACCAAATCGACCATTCCTCCATTCATCCAATCTCCATCGAGCGTCTCGTGGCTGTGCGGCGACGAGCGATTACGGTCAGTGACATCGATCCCACTGATATAGAACGGTGGCTAGCCATTCTTGTCACGAATCATGGCGTCTGTGTCAAAGTCAATATGCCTCGTGCGGAGCAGTGTGAACATTGATGAGACATTCCAGGTGCCACATATCGTGCGCCCGGGCGAGACTATATCCTCATCGGCCATGTGGGCGCGACCTGGAGGGAAAGGCGCCAATGTAGCAGCGGTACTGGGGCTGGCAGGTGTGCAGGTCAAGATGCTCGGTGCCGTGGGATCGGATGCTACTTGGCCGATCGACTGTTTGAAGGAGCGCCATGTCGACACGACGGACATGTACGTGTCGCCGGATGTCCCTACAGGACGTGCATTCATTCAGATTTCGTCTGAGGATGGTGAAAACTCTATTGTCCTCTTAAAAGGCGCCAACTTTGCTACGAACACGCCACTTGATGTGCCCAACGCATGGTTCTCGAGGAACGAACAGCAAATAACGCACCTCGTTCTTCAGAACGAGATCCCTCTCGCTTGTACCATCGCCTTTGTGGAACATGCAGCATCCCTTGGTAATGTCTGCACTGTGTTCAACCCCAGTCCTATGCTGACGCCCGACGAGCTTCGGGCGTTCCCGTGGTCGGGAATCCGCGTGCTTATTGTGAATCAAGGGGAAGCAGCAGACATGCACAGGGCACTTTCTGGACGTGACGCAGGCTCTGAGCCAGCGAAGGCACTTGCGTCTTTGCCGGCATTTGCATCGATTCAATGGATCGTGGTCACGCGTGGAAGCCAAGGCTCTTGTGCGGGTGTGCTCGTGGGCTCGGAGCGCGTGTGGGTCGATACACAGGCGGCCAAGACGAGAACGGTCGTCAATACTACAGGTGCTGGTGACACGTACACAGGCTATTTGGTTGCAGGGCTCATGAGCTTGCACGAGTCTGATTCACTTACATCTGAGCGGATCAAGGCCATCATGCACCGCGCCTCTGTAGCTTCAGCTATGGCAGTTGAAGTTGATGGAGCCATGGAGAGCATTCCGTCGGCCAAGGAGGTGGATGCTCGGATCGCTTTGCTGGGCTGACCTGACTTGAGAGCGACGTTGGTGCATCTTCGGCCCTTTTGTGTAGTACTTCTGTGCGTCTGACTGGTGATGCCATGTGTGTTGAGGCTCTTTCCCCACCCTTCGTCCATACCACAGATTTTGTCTGTGATCCGCGCACGGTCCATACAAATGGTAGCTCAGCCGGACGGCACACACATACGCAGTCAGACGCACGTCCTTGTAGTGGAGTGACTCGCAACGTGATTGGACAATGTTTAATGCACGTCGTGACGCGCGCTGTGACGCGGCACGACGCGGGCGCGTGTGGGCGAAAGCAATGCGCCACTACACGCGCGGTGGCAAAGAATGGTTGGCACGCTGACAATTGGTAACCAAGGCCACGCTGGCAGCCCTGGGAGCCCTGGGAGCTTGGGGACGTCCGACGGTGCGCTCAGATGACGTCAAGTGGTGACGGCCTTGCGTTGTCCTCGACGCAGCGTCTTGTTCGCGGTAATGTGACGCCTAGTCGAGCGTCGCGGTTCTTCTTGCCACGCACACCGTGTCCGCGTCAGGATCCTCTGTGCACGCCTGAACGAGGCACATCCGCCGTCATTGATATTGAGGCTTCGACGCCGTACTCGGGCATGTCACCCTATGATGCCGATCATACTCAACAATCCTTGTCGTCGTCTCCAGCGTCGAGTGAAGTGCTCACACCCAAGCATGAGTGCGAGCGAGAATGGCCATCGTCGCCGACCCTTGACCGCAAGAGACCCAGAGCCCAGCGCTCTTATACCCCGACCGGACATGCTCGTCTGGATTGTACTGAAGATGTACCAGCTCTTTCTCTGACGAGACACGCAGAGTCACGTACTGTGTCGATGCCGTCGTCCATTTCACGCTATCCACTCGCCACACATGCTGGGCTTCGTATTCCACTAGCGTGGCAGCGCGTACAGAGCCGATTCACTTCGCATGCACGACACGCACGTGCGTTTCTCTCTTCATTTCGTACAGATGCGGACTCGTACTACCACCTCGAGTCAGGGTGCATCCCGCATGGCACGTCCAGTCCGTTGAGTGCTGCGTACATGCACAGCGCATGTGCAACGAGGGATACACCACAATGCCTCGCTGTGGGTGATGACGAGGGCCGTGTCCATCTACTTGATACCCTTCAGCCTCCGCATGCTCCAGATGCTTGCCGGCATGTGACGGAGCCTCTGTTGCATGGCTCGATCTTTGCTTTGGACTGGCGCAAGGATGACCGTGTGATTGCACTAGGGGGAAGCGACTATTCTGTGAGCGCATGGGATGTCGAGCATCAGCTCTGTGTCGCCTCATATGATGCGCACCGAGGTAGTCCGCGAGCCTTGGCATGGGATCCAAATGAGGCGGCGGGGGGGCGAATTCTTGCGAGTGGCGGTCGGGATGGCGACGTGTACATATGGGATCTGCGGATGTCGGAGGCTGCATTGCATATCCCACGAGCACACGGTATGCCTCGCACGCGTCGCCTGCCAACACAGGAGCGACAGCGACCGAGGCCTCGTCGACGAGCGTTGCAACCCACCGGGTCGGCTGGCGTCACGGCGCTTGCCTTCGTACCGGGCCATGGCCTAGCAACGGCATGCAGTGAAAACGCGATTGTCCATGTATGGGATATGCGGAAGGCGCATTGTAGTGCGAGCAGTGTGGACTGCTCCAAGCGAGCGTCGTGGAACACGCGGCCCCACGGCATCTCGTCGTTGGTCGTCGCACACAGCCGTCGCGAGATGTATGCTGCTTGTACAGACGGCTGTATCTATGTGCTCAATACGGACGACGTGGCGCGTCCTTTGATACCGGGACGCGTATGTGCCTTGCATCACGAGATACAAAGACAAAATACATTGTATGCGCGCTTAGCACTGTACCATGACACATACCTAGCACTGGGTTGTCACTCTGGCGATGTGGTCGTTTGGGACGTGTCGAAGCCGATGTCTATGACGCCGTTGGTGGATGAAGCAGGTATCTCGCGCGAAGGAGGCATCGTTCTCCCTCGTGCACACGAGCTCAAGTACGTATTGATGCACACACGCACCCCTCGTCGAAAAAAAAAAACGTACATATAGCAGAGCAACTAACCAATCCAGTGCGGAAATCAATGCAGTGAGCTGGAGTCGTGGGCCCCATGGTGCGACGCTCGTTTCAACTAGTGATGACCTGACGATTCGCACGTGGCAGAGACAACATGCTACATACGTGAGCTGAAGCCATCACGCTCAATGATGGCCTTGGTACTGGCAATGAGACCCTGCAGCTTGTTAGAGCCAGCCTCAGGCGCCGCATTCACATCGACAACGCGACGCTCCTTGTCTAGGAGGCCGTGCATCTCCTTGGGAAGGACGTGTGTGTCGAAATAGCGGGCAGCTTCGCCCTCATTCGAGTCGGCGGCAATGGACGAAATGACAGCCTCGGAAAACTTGGCGGGATGAGCCGTCGATAGAATGATTTGAGGCACGGCATGGCCGTTAGCACGGCGGTTCGCAGCCTCGAAGCCGACGGCTGTGTGCGGGTCCACGAGATAGGATCCAGGCTCTTCCTTCGTGCGGAAGTAGCGGCGAATTGTGCTGCGAGTCTCGTCGTTCGACACGCGCTCAGCAAGGAAGTCGCGCTTGGCGAGCTCCCATTGAGCGTCTGAGACGGCGAATGAGCCGCGTGTCTTGAGCTCGTGCATCCATTGGGTGACTTGCTGCCCAGCGGCCTCTTCCTTGTCGTCCGCCTCTGTGTCGGACTCGTGCGCAAGGTACCAAAGCAAGCGCTCAAAGTTGCTCGACACAAGAATATCCATCGCAGGACTAAGCGTTGCGCGCACCTCGCCGGATGCCGACTCTTTTTCATAGCGTCCCGTCGCCCAGAACCGCTGCAGGATGTCATTCTCATTCGTCGCAACGACAAGCTTCGACATCGGCACGCCCAGGCGCTTCGCATAGTATCCGGCGAGGATATCGCCAAAGTTGCCCGTAGGCACAACAACCTGCACGGACGAAGCGTCGATCTGCGGCTGTTCGCGGCGCAGGGCAAAGAAGGCCGCGAAATAGTATACAATCTGCGACAAGATGCGTGCCCAATTGATGCTATTAATCGCACCGAGATGGTGTTGATCGTTGAAGGCCTTGTCGGAAAAGAGCGCCTTGACAATGTCTTGGCAATCGTCAAATGTGCCGTCGACGGCCAGATTGTGGACATTGTCGTCGAGTACGGTTGTCATCTGAGCTTCCTGGATCGGCGACACACGGCCGCGTGGATGCAGGATAAATATGTGAATATTCTCCTTGGAGCGCAGTCCTGCGATTGCCGCACTGCCTGTGTCGCCACTTGTCGCGCCAAGCACCGTCAACGTGTGGGGCGCACGGTCAGCCCGGTTGGCGTTGCTAGCGGTGGCGTTTCGGCGAGCGAGGAAATACTCGAACAAGTTTCCAAGCAGCTGGAGAGCGACATCTTTGAACGCAAATGTTGGTCCGTGCCACAGTTCCAAGCACCATTCGTGCTCCGAGACACGGCGCAGCGGCGTCACGTCCTCGTGGCGGAACGTCGCGTACGATTTTGTGATCAGCTCTCGCAGGTCATCCGGCGGTATACCGCCTTCTTCGGCCGTGGTTGGCACGAATAAAGACACAATCTGGAAGGACAGCTCGACGAAGCTCAACGACGCCCATGCCGTCTGCCAGTCCTCTGGAAGCGTTGGCATCTCAGCTGGCACATACAATCCTCCATTCGGTGCGAGCCCTTGCAAGACAGCCTCTTCGAACGTCAGGCGCTCATGCCCACCACGCGTGCTCAAGTACTTCATGCGCTCGGAAACACGAAGAGGTGTCAGCTTCGTACACGTTGGACGGTGCGAGTGCCGGTCGATGGCGCTGCCGCTGCCGCTGCACTCCCCCACCCCATGGCCTCATTCGCATCACGTGCCATCACCACACACACACAGACACACACACACACACACAGGCGTCACGCCCCTTTTGGGTGCCGGTGTGGAACTATGCACCTCCACGTAGGCGTCTAGTTCGTTCATGCGCCGTGCGCCTCATGGGACAGGTTGTCTAGGGAGGGGAGCCGAGCATCACGCTGTGTAAGACAACTGCCTGCCTACATTGCTGTTTCGGCTCAACCAAACACGCGCTACCTCTGACGCACTCAAGCGCGTGAGTAAGCAAGCAAGCGAGCAAGCAAGCAAACAGACAATCACACAAGCTCATTTGCGGACGCTCGTTTCGTTCTTCCGACGTCTGCGCCTTCAGAATGACGCGTCCCATGATCTGTGGCGAAGATACACCCAAGGCACCGTTCCCCGTCTACTTGCGCGGCACTGTCGAGCATGGCTATGGGCGCGGAAGTAAACAACTCAATTGTGCGACGGCAAATTTACCTATTTCTGCGCTGGATGATCCCGTCAATGATCCACAACACCGTTTGCACGAGACAGGCGTCTACTTTGGTTACGCACAGGTGCGATTCCGCGACGGTGCGCCTCATGTTGCGGCTGATCGAGAGATATATCCTATGGTCATGAGCCTTGGCTGGAATCCACAATTCCAGAACCAGCAGAAGTCTATCGAGGTGCACATCTTGCACAACTATGCAGCTGACTTTTATGGCGAGGATATGCATGTGATTGTGTTGGGCTACATCCGGCCGGAGCGCAAGTACGCGAATCTTGAGGCGCTCATGGATGACATTGACATTGATAAGCGCGTTGGCCTGAACTCGCTTGATAGACCGGCCTATTGTGCGTATCAGAAAGAGGATTGGTTCTCGTAGAGATGCGCTATGTTCACCTTGAGGCGTAAGGGTGCGGAAGGGAGGGAAGGCGTATGATGTCTCTTGTATAGCTGGAAAATGTGAGCATGACACACATACATGACGATGCGGAACGGATGCGTCTGATGTTGGTCATGGATATTTTTGAGAAGCCGCATGTCGATTCGTTTCGCACGCGCAATAATCCGTGAACGGCATCGTAAGCAGAGCCGCAGGGCTCATGTGTGTCGCCAGCTCACGATTGCACGATCTACAATCTGCTGACGCAACTGCGTGCGTGTCTTGCGGTTGGTTCTTTCTCGCAACGTTCATTCACGGTCTATGTGTTTGCTTGTCATTATTACACTCGGCCAGTCACATCAAGGTCATGAACTTTCTCGTTGACATCATTCACAATGTCCGCGTACGACATCCAAGAGAGACGCTTCCGATCTCCCTGCGCATTCGACACTGACGCTGGTCGCAGGTTCGGCGATGCAGCATTGAGAGCACCAGGCACTTGCAAGTGCGAGGAGCAATTCTCCGAATTGGACCATGAAAGCGACGGCTGCATGGTTCGTGAGCTACGAGGGCTCGACACCGATGAAGAAAAGTGGTTATTCGCTGTACCCGTACGTCCGAATGTGGGCGAATCACTGGGTGCGCCAGATGGTGTGGCGTTGATGCCAATCACACTGTAGCGGAACTTGGAGTTGCGAGGATCCTCGCTCAATGAAAAGTAACTGTTCGACGTACCCAACTGGCTGCCGTTGGTGCTACCACTAGGCGAAGCCACTGCTGGTACAGGCGATGCAGGAGTCGCCATAGATCCCGGCACTGCCGCTTGCGCCGACGTCGTCGACGGCGATCTGTGAACGACGGCGTCCGCAAGGCCGTCGAGACTATGCATAAAGGTGGCAGCCTGGCCCTCGGGGATGACAGCGCCGTCGATGCTTAGGCTTGGATGATATGTGGACGCGTTGGGCGTAGGTGGTTGTTGCTGCGAATGTGTCTGTGACGGTGGCTGCATGTGCGAGCGTCGCTTGCCAGCCGCAGGACTTGATGGCATGTTGGGTATGCTCGGCAATAGCATCGATTGTTCAGAATGTAGGCGGCGATGGCCGTACGTTCGCTGGCGCGCGGACATGTGCGTGCCATCGTGGGATGCGCCGCGAACGAGCATTTCGCCGCCCGTACCTGTGCGACGAAGGTGCGGACGCATATCAGGTGATGCGTACGGTGACGAAGTCTCGCATGGCGACACGATTTCCAGGGTCGAGTCTCCCACAATAGCATCTGCTGCATCGTCCAGCACTGGCGGCACAGCTACGTCGATCGCTTCTTTGGGCGTCATAAGGTGCGGACTTCCGCACAACTCGATATCACGCTCGAATATGTTGTGCTCTGGCGACCGTTGCCGCGATGAAGTTCGAGTCATACCGACGTACGACGGTCCCGTAGGTGAACGAGGACTTGATATGCGTTGCTGGGCCGCCCCAGGACTCAGTGCGTGCTCAGCGCCCGAACGAGCTGACGGCGACATCGGTGGTCGGTAGTATCGCTGTGTGCTCGCTGTATGGGCGCCAGTGCCAGTCCCAGCGCCATGTCCATAGCTGTGACCGTGGCTCGCAGTAGTTCCACCCGCAGAGGGGAAATAAGTTGATGTGTCGTCCGTGCGGGAGCTCTGGGAGCGCGACATTGAGACGGGACTCCAAGCCGGTGCAAGTGGTGGTGCAAACAGATGGACCACATTCGATGCCTGCGCGGGGTCATCGGGTAGTTCATTTGCACTGATGAGACGCGGCGATGCAGCTCCATTCGTTGGCGTGGTGGTAGCATGATGATCGCGTGATGGCGATGGTAAGAATGTCGATGATAGTCTGACAGGGCTCAGTGAAATGTTCGATGGTGCTTGCGACCTGTAGATCCCATGTGGATGGGGTAATGCCGTGCCGCGAACCGAGGACGACTCGTCCGCGGATAAACTGCGTGACATATCAGATGTCATAGTCGGATTGGAACGGACGAGACCTTCCATGCACTCGGATCTCTTCAACAGTGTTGATGGTATGCGCTCACTTTGTTAGCTGCTCCTTTGGCTGTTGCAACTGCCGTGGCCGACAAGCAATGCACCCCTCCTTCCTTGTATTCGAATGGCCGTCAGTTTAGGAGCCGTTTTGCACTATGGCGCGTTTCATTCGCATTGGCCGCACAGCCCCGCATGACTTGTCCCCTGCTCGATGACTCAGCACCTGTTGCATCGACCCGCGCGCGCGCGCGCGCGATGTGATTCCTCACCACTGCCTCCTCATGCCCCCATCCCTGTGTAATTCCACGCATCTCTCGCATTTTGTCCTGCCACGTGATTGCAGCCATGGCGCCACAATTCGTCTTGAATTGCAGATGCCCTGCAAAGACGCAGTCGATCGATTTCTCTTGGCACATTGCATGGCTTGTGTAATACGCAGGGGTGCGGCAACGAATGCACGCCAAATGTGCTTGGGCGAGCCGATGACATATTGACAAAACCACTTTCATCATAGCTAATAGATGGCACATGCCTGTACATCATAGCTTCAACCAGCCACATGAACCTGTGTGAATGTGTCGCTCACTATGACGCTATTCACAGGGCGTGTGCTAATCCTATTTTTTTGTATTTGTCGTCCTTTGCTATGGGACCCATCGCTTCCATGAGGCTTAGAACCCTCGCGTATGGGCTGGCGCTCCATATTGTCGTTCTATGTAGAGAGACAGCACTTGTGCACAGAGCAGATCGCTTGAAGCTAGCTTGTAATGGTGCATGGCTACTCAAGTGTGGCAAAAGCACGATGTTAACATAGGGCTAACTTACACGCACATGTCGGATCGTGCGAGAGTGGATGTCTGCGAAATCGTTGCTACATCTGATTTGTTGACCTATTTTTTCTCATGCGTGGTCGCGATGTCGTCGTCCAAACGCTTGTCGCTTAGTACGCCAGGACACGCAGAGGCGAGCGGACCTGCAAGCTTGTTTCAGAGCCGACGCTTATTTCTACCTCTCTATTCTTACCCACTTGGAGGCGGAAACTCGACGCGACTGGTCCGAGTGAATAGGGAGAGGAGCGAATGAGCGTCGCTTATCACGTGATACCAGCCGCCGCCGGTGCTGCCGTCGTCGTAGTGTGTCGTCATGCGCATCTTGTCGTGGAGCAACAAACACGTGTTTGTGTGTGCGACCGCTAGGGAACAAGGGAACGAGTGAGCGAGAGAGAGAGAGCGTGTGTGTGTGTGTGTGTGTGTGTCCTATTACAGGAGATTGGATCAACACTGCCTACTGGAGTACGAGTACTAGCAAGCACCAGCATACGTGGCAACACCAACTTCAAACAACACAATGTATAGTGGCTCGACTCGTTTGTACGTGGGTCGACTCGCACCTGCGGTGACGCGTGATGATATCGCAGACCTGTTTAAGAATGTGGGCGTACGTATTAAAGCTGTGTATCTGCAAGACTGACGCCTCCCCCACCACATAGCCGATTGTTGATGTGCGTGTTTTGAATGGCTTTGGATTCGTGGAATTTGACGATCCTCGTGACGCCGATTATGCCGTGCGAGACTTTGATGGCACTATGTTCATGGGCGACCGCATTATTGTACAACCCGCGAAGCAACCTTTGCGTCGCGACCGTGATCGTGAGCGCGATCCGTACGGTCCTCCCCGTCGCCCACGCGGGTTTGATATGCGTGGTCCTCGAGGACCCCGGGGGCCACGTCGTGGTATGTACCGACTCATTGTGTTCAACTTGCCTCCAGGCACTAGCTGGCAAGATTTGAAAGATCTAGGCCGCGAGCATGGTCATGTCACGTTCTCCGATATCAATCCGAATCAACCCGATGAAGGTGCCTTGGAGTTTGAATCGCGCGACGATTATGAGCGCGCATTGGCGCGTATTGAGGGCACTGATTTGCGTGGCGCTATTCTCAGGGCTGAGCCTGATGGTGATTTGCCGCCTCTCCCGCCGCCGTCGTCCAGTGAGCGTCGTGAGCGGAGTCCCGTTGGGAGATACCGCAATGACTACCGTGATGAGCGTCCGCCTCCTCCCATGCGTGACGTCGGTTTGGATGATCGCTATGACTCTCGTGATCGATGGAATGCACGTAACGATGATCGCTATGAGCGACGCGGTGGCTATCGCGATGACGGGCGCGATGACGAGCGCTACATGAGTCGATATGACAGGCGCGTTGATGAACGCAATGACAGACGCTTTGACGAGCGTGACGACGATCGCTATGAGCGACGTGACGATGACCAGGCTGATGCTCCTATTGACGAGCGTGACGGTGATCGCTATGAGCGACGTGACGATGATCGGGCTGATGGGCCTGTGAACAGGCTTGGCGATGATCGTCATGAACCAAGCCGAGACGCTACTGGTGATCCACGAAATGATGCGCACCAAGAAGATGGCAATGACAACCGTGGAAATGAGACGGATCATCGCCGTGATGAGCAGCGGCGCGAAACTAATCACGATGGTGACAACGATCGTGAACGTATCGGTTCGTCTGTGCCAGCGGATTCAGCAGAACCGCGTCCAGAAGAGACGCAGACTGTTTCTGAGACCACCGACGAGCAGCGTCCTCTTCAGGATGGTGCAGCAGAAACACATGCCAAAGATGCAGCTGCACCACCTCCCCCGTCAGATGTGCAAGGTGACGCCGCACCACACGCCTAGGTGACATTGTCATTGACCGTTTTTATCAAAATGCCTCGCGATTGGTAATGCCTTCCTCCGATTGTATGGGGTCATGACATATTCCTATTCTTGCACGTGTAGACTCATACGTAGACACCCTCCAAGATCGCGCGCTGAGCGAGCTCCTGTGCCCTCTCGCCATCGTCTGATCACGTGCCAGGTGCGCCACACGCGCGAGCTCAGCGTTTACCTGTGGATAGGCTGACGCGGCATGCATTGGCGACATCGTTCCGACGCTTAGACCCTGGTTTCCCATTTCTGCACTGTGTGTGACGCTAGTCACGACGTCCACCGTCGTTGCATACCATGGATGCGACGCGAAGCACTAGTGCGCCATATCACCGTGGCGCATCGCTAGTGTCAAATGTAGCAGGACCTGCACTCGCGAACGGTGCATGGGTTCTTGGCACAAGCTCAGCCCCATTGCGCCTGCAGTCACGCATAGCTCCAAGCCAGGCGAAGTATTCAACCTACGCGAGCCGAATGCGTGCCGGTACTACGACTCTTATGCAACCGATCCAGCGCAGTGCAAATGAGCTGGACGGCACGTCGGTTCTTGGCACTCGAAGTGCTCGACAGTCCGTTTACTATGGCGAAGATGAATCAGATGACGACGATGAGGAGTCTGAGTATGAAGACGAAGAATTTAGCAGTTCTCAAAGACGAAAGCGTCGGAGAGGTGCGCATGAATCGCGGTCAGCATCCAGTCCAGATACACGTGTGGTGGATCCAGAAGCTGAAGCAGAGCTTGCAGCGCCAGGCAGCCAGCTGGGCTTGCCTGTGTCATGCGACCGGCTCGTGGTGCGACCTGCTAAGCGAACACCTCACACTTTTCCCACAGAGCAACAGCTTCAGCAGCAGAGTGAGTTTGCCGAAGTCCTAGTCCCCATCCGCATCGAGTTTCACACAAATACCCATCGCATCAAAGATGTATTTCTGTGGAATCTCCACGAGCGTCTCATTACACCCTACCAATTTGCACATATTTTTCTGCAGGATCTAGAGTTGCCGATGCAACCGTATGCTGTGCAGATCGAAAGTCTGATCATTCAACAACTATCTGATGCTATGAGTGTCCTGGACCGAGAGGGCGATGGCATAAGCCGAATTCTCGATCTTAAATCGTCTGCACGAGAGCGCAAGCGTATTGAAACTGAGGTAGAAATGCAGCGGCGTCGTGCAGCTGCCATGCTTCAAGCTGCCTCGGCTTCTGATAGCGCTTCTCCGTCCGCCCCGCGCAAACGTGGACGGCCTCGAAAACACCCCGCGCCTGAGTCGAAGGAAGATTCGCCCGTCGTGCCACCGCAGCCACAGTCACAGCTGTTGTCTCAGCCGCCTGCGCCGACGCAGCCACTGTCTCAGGCTTCGGTGCCTGTATCAGCGCC
>ERZ501061.243-NODE-243-length-20633-cov-4.939498_pt1 | contig 20633 bp, 10 predicted proteins | sample MGYA00510854_ERZ501061 | MGnify/ENA primary metagenome ERZ501061 (study PRJEB25958, sample SAMN03398515) | human skin metagenome | study: EMG produced TPA metagenomics assembly of the Human Skin Microbiome Metagenome (human skin metagenome) data set.
CATTTGTATTCCGATGCCTCTGAGCTCTCTTTCGATTGACTATCGGTCTCTGGACGATTTTTTTACCCCACATGGGGGCTTTGTTATGGATGGTGGTGTCATTGTACCTTCCATTAAAAATGATGTTGGCACGTTTGCCCCTGTCGAAATACCTGCGCATTTGGGACGCCGAGCGTTACATCCGTCGACGGCTTTGTTTAGAAATGCTCTTGTTAATCGCGACGAAGACCGAGAAGGCTGGGGTTGGGAATATTTTACAAATGCATCGAAGTACTTCGCCAATTTGGCGGCGGATGATGATGATTCTGACGATGAACTTCCGCTTATGGATGTGCGTATTCACAAACGTGATGAAGTACTTGCGGAAAAGCGTTGCCGTCGCGAACGTCTGCGTCGAAAGCGAGAGAAACGCCAAAGACAGCGATTGCATGCATTATCGAAGAACAAAAGGTTGCCGGCTACCAAACATGGTAATTCAGATATGTTGGATGATGATACATTCTTAAATGCAGAAGATGATGACAATGATGATGAAGACACCATCATTGACGATGAGTCTGATGCTGAGACGCCGTGGAATGATGATCGTCGGCCTGCCGGACGTCTTTATGGTACGAATTTGATTGACAAAGCTTCTCGTCATGAATTGGATCGGCAACATGCCGCCAAGCATTATGGTCACCATTCCGCCATGAATGATCATATATACAACGATGATACACGTGAACGTATGCAACGCCTTTTCGGTCAGCAGACGTCATGGGAGGATGAGAAACGAAGGTACGAAACTCCAAGAATCGACCAAAACGCATTTATGGACGCCGTTATGGAGCCTGGTATTGCCTCAGCTATTGTTTATCCAACTTCTGAAGAAGTCCGCGAATGGGAAGATACTCAGGAGGTGCATGATGACGATAGGGCTGACGCATGGCTTGATGATTCATCTGACGAAGATAAAGGCTCACACGACACGATGCCATCCACCGATAAGATGAGCAGGATATCTCGCTTTGAGCTAAGCCAACCGCAGTGGATACCAAAAGGCGACGACGACGTGCCGCTTATTTCATTGCAGCGCGACAAAGACACACCATCCAGTGACGAAGATCTGGAACCTTTGGGTAAAAGGCACCCTCAAGCAGAAATCATCGCGGAAAAAGAAGCTATGCTGCGACGCTTGCAGGAGGAAAATTCACAAATTCGAATGATGCTTCTGCGTTCGACAATGCAAATACCACCCGTTCCTTACATGCCCTGGATGATGCCTCCTGTCCCTGGTAGCGCGACGGATGCTCACAGCATGCTTGTTGGTGCTGATGCAGGAGATGACGTCCCGGCGGCTTATATTTATGATCCAAATATCCACGCATATGGTCCTTCACCCTTGCCTGAACGCTTGTCCATGGAAAATTCGCAGGCCGCTACATGGAATCCAAATCGCGACACGTTATTATTAGATCCGTAGGACTTGATGGGCACCAGCAGTACTGTTTCCTATGTTTTATTACTCCATATAACGCTTACTTTCTTCACTACGGTCAGACGATCTGATAAATACGAGATCGCTCAAGGCAGTGGCGTTTTAATGTCTTATTGATTTCAGAGACTAATGCACAAATATACATAGCTTTGAGAGTTGCCGTAGGCTGCAGTGCATGCTACTGTAACTCGAAATTAAGAGCTGGATATTTATCGAGTCTATTTCGCTCCCATCTCATATATATAGACTGTGCACGACAAGAATAAAGCCCATGTATCATAGTAAACTCACTATTAAGTTCAGTCTGCGGGGAAATGACATGGGCAATGTGGAGGTGAGACATTGATTTGTCGGGTGAAGCACCTGGCTTCAGTGATACACCATCATGTTCAATTCAGCCGTGCTACGCACACCATGCTTGCGCTTTGTGCGTCGCGTTCACAAGTGGATGTATGTTTAATAACTAACAAAAGGCTGGATGTTGAGGGACATGATTACCGCACGACTTCGCCCCTAAGCGTCGTTTCAGCTCGACCCGGTTACATGGATGCCCGCTTCAGTGTCAAGCCTGAGCATTGTATGTGATATCATGATGACTTATGCAGTGAATCGCGCTGGCTCCATGCATGGAGGTGTGGTTTTGACGTTGATTGACTCTGGTGGTTCTCTTGCGGTGGCCACAAATGGTTATCGAAACACGGGTGTGTCCACTGACATTAACGCAACGTTTGCCCGACCTGCCGGTAAGGCCGGCGATGTGATCCGAGTCACAAGCGAGATCATCAGTATGGGTAAAACGCTTGCATACACTCGTACGGAACTCCGTGACATTGACTCAAACGAGTTGCTTGGTGTGTACGCACGTCTCTCACAACGCAGCCTATGGAAGTCATACAAAGTATATCCGCATGGGTTCTAAAGCCACGGATAACGTTACGTTCGATAAAACAGGCGAGAATGTGGTGTCTGGAAAGATGCCTGAAGGTGCCTAGCCTCAGGCCTGCAGTGACCATCGCCCATTAACCAGTACTTGCTTGGCAGTGAATGCGGGGAGTTCCCAGCCCTGACCGCCTGCGGCACCGCCATCTTGTAGAGATCCACCGTAACGAGGCGTTATCACAACATGGCGCTGGAGTGTGGATTTTTCTCCCCGCTTCAACGCTTTAATGGAGTCTGAAAGAGCCGATGTACCTGGTTCTTCTGTTGCTTGAGAAAAGGTACACAAAGATCGACCCAGCGTATGGATCCATGCAGGGTTGATCTTGGTCAGCATTTTGAGAAATATCGTGCGTGGTTTTTCTTCTTCATTCTCTAGCGGCACATCCTTCGGTGCACTTTGGTAAACTTCGCCAAACACGAGCCATTCCGGCGGAGGACGATGGTAAAAGGAAGAGCTCGTGTGAATGTACACGGGCCCAGGAATGCCTAATGCCACGTATGGGACGCGTCGGGTGCTTGCCACTTTGGTTCCTTGGGCTGCAGGCGCCAATTCTGCCTCAGGTGCACCAACAATATCAGCACGTACAGCCACACGATCAATATAGATTGAAGCAAGCAGCTGGCGCAACACTTTTATTTGCACTGCATTAGGCGCTGGCAAGCTAGGATTTTGCAGTTGCCGCATTTGCCGCTCCGAAAGACCCGAAAGATTGGCCTGCACCACATTGCTCAGCTGAGCACGTAGCTTGTGGATTTCTTCCATTGCTTTTTGTCTCACAAAATTGTCGCGACAAAATGCCACCGAGCTGCCACGCAATGCCTCGTGGCTATACGCGCCAACCACACTGAGAAGACGGAATACATCACTTTGGCCATCACCCAAAGCGTCAAACACCTGTAGCGCTTTGAAGTATGCAGCGCGCATTACACGACGAAGTTCTTTAGCTTGAGCTGGATCTTCCGCGGTCGTCTTGAGAGGCAATGCATCTTCACGCTCGAAAATGTCGCCCACACTCATAGCAGCAACAATCGCAATGACATACGCCATACAGTCATGTTGATGCCCTTGAGCTATGAGCTTTGCATAACGCGGTGCAACAGGAAACAATGCCATGACTTTTCCAAGACTTGTAACGGAAGTATGCACGGCTCGCTTGCTGCCTGATATGGCATCTGAATTCTCCAAAGCACCCAGATGAACCAGCATGCGTTCTGACCCTATTAGTGCAGAGCGGTTAGGAGGGGTAGGGAATGGAAAGTTTGCCACATTGTCAATGTTCATGGCTTTCATTTGCAAAACGAGTCCATCGACAGGTGTGCGCAGAATTTCCGGCACACTAAAGTCGCGGAAAAGCTCTTCATACAAAGCTGAAGAATACAGGCGGTAGCAGTGCCCAGGTCCTGTGCGACCAGCACGACCAGCACGTTGGGCAGCACTAGCTTTGCTGATCCATGATATATCATATGACTGTACTTGACTGCGTGGATCAATCTGGCGCTCTTTAGCGCGACCACAGTCAACAACATATTTGATATTGGGAATTGTGATAGACGTTTCGGCCACGTTTGTGGCCACGACAACCAGGCGCGTACTTTCTGGTGGATCTTCAAACACACGTTGTTGCTCTGAAGAAGGTAAAAGAGAGTACAAAGGTAAGATGTGCATCGGTGTGTCAGATTCAGCCAGCGGCAGCGATTCATCGTCAGAATCAAGTGCCTCTTCGTCTTCCTGTACTTCATTATCCAAATCATCATCCACATCCAGATCTTCTGCCGTCCCAAGATCCATCTCTTCTGCCTCTGGTTCGGCTATGCGAGTAGACATCGCAGGCTTAACCGCTTCGATTGTGTACTTAGAGAGAGCATCCGCCCCATAACGTTGTGAGAGCTTTCGACAAACAGTTTGCACCTCCTGTTGACCAGTCATGAAAAGCAGAATTCCACCCGGCGGGAGACGTGTGTGAATTTTACTCGTCTTTTTGATAGCTTCTGTCACATAATCTTGGACCGTACGACGATTAAAGTGAATCGTCACAGGATGCTGTCTTGCGCCAATATGAACAACAGGAGGTGGTGTGGAGAACAGCATCGAATTCTTGGTAAAGTCGTTGACCCGCAATGTTGCACTCATGATGACAAGTCGCAGTGGTCTGGGCGCATCCATGCCTTTCTCTTTTGCCTCAATCCAGCGCTTTTCACGCAATTTTACCACACGACTGAGCATACCAATAAGCACATCAGTATTGACACTGCGCTCATGTGCCTCGTCCACAATAACAACACTGTATTTCGCCAGTGTAAGATCCTGTGCAAGTTCACGAAGAAGAACACCATCTGTCATAAACTTGATTTGCGTATGTGGACTAGTTGTTGCATCGTACCGAATCTGGTGTGAGATATGATTATTCGATAGCTGTAGCTCGTGTGCCACACGTCGCGCCATACTCACAGCTGCAACGCGACGAGGCTGTGTGATGCCGATCATACCTGGGTTGGCTGTATGCGTCAGTTGTTCATTGCTTACGTACCACTTCCTTCTGAGCCAAAACCCGCCTCGTACAAGAACTGAGGTACTTGCGTCGTTTTACCACTACCAGTTTCACCACATAAAACTGTTACTGGGTTCTCGAAAATAGTTCGGAGCACTGCATCTTCTTCGCTTACGACAGGAAGTTGCAGTCTTGCCTCTTGGAGATCACTCGGTCGTTTAACAGCCACATGCCGAAGGGGTGCTTTTTCACCTAAACCGCGAAAAAATGCCTCTTCGTCAAAGTATTGTTGGGTAAATGCCGATCGAACATCCGACAAGTCTTGACCAAGAGGACCACGTATTTTACCATCCTGAGGACCTAGGTCACGTACGCGATCCACGAAACCTCCCACAGGCTCCAATGGTCGCTCATCATCATTTTCACCTTTAGGACGTGCAAGCTGGAGGGCCTCATTGGCCCATTGCTTGAATCCGCGACTTCGACTGGATTCACCAATACCCCTCCGTTTTGAAGGGCGTTCTTGAACATCCTTCGAACTAAAACTCTCTAAACTGTCTCCATCAGACTCAGAAGAATCAACTTCTTCGCTGCTCTCCTCGCAATTGTCTGACACTTCACCTGTTTCGTCCGTGTCGTTAGTTTTCTCATGTAGTTCAACAAATTTGCCCTTCAGATTTTTTGGAGCTTGCATTTGCGACAGGAAATGATCTGGTATAGTACCTTCTTTAGACGGCAGCATTCCTCTAAGACGCATTGCTTCCAGCAAAACCGACTCTTCATCAGCATCTGTATCGGCTTCTTCGCTCTCGAGATCGTCTGTAGCAATAGATTCATTATCTTGCTCCTGTGCTCGTCTTTCTGCGACAAGCTGATCCACATCGAAAACGTTTATCGGAATGTCTGGATTTTCGTCTTGTTCTGATTCTTCCTGGCGGCTGCTATTGTCGTCCTCCTCGGTATCAAAACTGCTATCCGTATCAGTGGTCTCTTCCATCTCATGTTTTCCGCGCATAACGCGCGCTACAATCGAAAGGTTGCTTCTTGCATTTACATTCCCTTTTCTTTGACGCTTTCGCATTACAGGTTGGATTGGCACATTGTTTGCATCTTTTGCGAGGGCTGAGCCAACAACAACAGGGACCGTATTCTTGGCAGACTGGGCCTCTTCTTTCGGCTCGAATTTTTTCAAGGCTTCCAAAATACGGTGCTGTCTGTCATCCATATCTGGTAATACATGTTCGCGGGCAAGTTCAGAGGGATTTTTGTCGTCTTTAGCATCAAGATCATTATCTTGATCATCTTCTTCAATCGTAAGGACAGCTGGGCGCGAAGTTTTCCTTGCATCTGGCCCATTCAGTATTTTCCTAACTCGTTCAGCTTCTTTTGTTACGTGACCTGTTCCGAGTGTGGCGGCGCTGACAAGCTCTGTCCGGTCGCCAATTTCAGCAGAAGATTTTGCCAACTTTTCCAGGACACGAGCCTTTTCCTCTTTGCGAAGCTTCGCCTGAATAAATTTATCGAGGCGCTTGCGTTTTTTCGATGAGATTTTCATAGTCTCGTCATTACCACCTTCACGGAGTAATTGACGGCGTTGACGGTCCTGCTCAGCGAGTGCATCGCGTGTAGCCTCATCAATAATTTGAGCGTTAGAATCCGCTTCAATTATTTGAAGCTCTCTCCTCGACTTTTTACCTTTGTGGGATGATCCACCCACTTGAGACTTTCGCGCCTTTGCATTGAATCGCTCTCGAGGCTTAGGCCTCATCGTCCCTCGTCGCGCAATAGATCGAATATGAAGTGTGGAGGCACAACTATTTTTTCTCGCCCTGAATGCGCTTACAAAGATTGTGACAAGTAGGATTAAGCTACAAGGGCTGGGCGTTACAGAGCTACACAGGGGGCACAAAGTCATGGATACGATCTGAATGTGAGCAAAAAAAAATCACTTACCCCTAGCATTCTGGGCAATACATTCTGAGATCCAACATATTGAGCGAATTTCTTGCTCTTTGAGCTTGAGCCACGAATAGAAGATACCATACTGGAACTGTGTCATGGTAAGCTGTCGATTGACTGAGGCGTCAGTATACATGATGTGTACTTATACGTACGCTCCACTTCGTACTCAAACATTTTATCTTCGATCGTCTCAAAGGTAATATCAGCCGATCCAATGCCCGCGATGCTGTTGTCATCGAAAAGACGTCGATATTCGGGCACAGACTCAACAATGCCCTTGACCTGATCGAGCTCATCGGCTTTGGCAAGCGCGTTGTTACCGCCAGGAAACAGCTTTCCCATGCTTGGGAATAGGCGCGCACGTTCTGTTTTGCTCAGGAGTGTACCAAACGAGTTGATGGTGATATTGATCGTACGGCGGTCCGCCTCGAAAGCAAGAAGTTCGCCCATGCTCTCTGCAGTGGGGCCACCAATAGACTGGCAGAAATTAGCAAAATCTTCCAGGTATGCCTTGTATAATTTGTTACGGATAATTTCAATGTTCAGATCATCAAGGTCTGACGACGAAAAGCAGTCCCGGAAATACAAGGAAAGGGGTGTTTCCACTAGTGCGGTGCGATACAGCTCTTCCACGTTGGTTGCGACGCACAGCGCCGGAAGAGTGTCGAACCATCCAAGCGGGTGACACCGGTCCAATAGCTCGTGGGTGTCGCGGCCGTGTAGTGTACCGGTGATCAGCAGAATAACATTGTCGATCATGTACGAATAGGTTAGATAGTCAAGGAACTTGTTCAGAGGCGCAGTTGCATTGTCGCGAAGGTATTCAAACTCACTAACCAGTTTTAGCGTAGCACGATGAGCAATGGCGGAGGTTGCGAGAGGTGACGGCTCACTCGCAAGAAAGTTGCCATAATCTGTCGCGGACAATTGCATGCGGAGATCCTCCAGATTTTCGCACTGCGTCAGGGCCTGGTAGTTTGTTGGAGTCAGCATTGAGTTTTTATACCCTCTCACGACGCCCTCTAGGTAGCCACCATTAATATTAAACGTGAGCCCCTCCATGTTTCGCGACGTCACAGTGCAACTCAATACGTCACGGCAGAGTCGTGGCTGGGATCCGTCTTATGGACCGCCCGTGCAGCACGTGGATTCGGCCGAATAGGGGCGCTTGACCTATGCAGGGTGTTGCGAAACGCGCGCCTGATTCCTAGGCGTGTGGCGCGTTGCATGGTGTTGATTGTCAAGCTGCCGGCCAGAAGGCCACCGAAAGACTCAGAGAGCGCGCCGCCTGTAAAAGATGATGCAGTAGATACAAGTGAGGTAAGAAATCTTCCTGATGGCATTACTCGAGACAGAGCCTCTGCCGAGGCCCAAACATCTGAACTCTTGCGATCGTCTGCTCATGCTCTCAGCACGCCCGAAAACACTACCCAGGAATGGGTGCCTGTTGCGTCCAAGCTCGATGTGTTATTAGCACCTTCTGTATTAAAGCATCGCTATGTGCGTGGTGTGGACAAGTCAAACATCGTCGAGCGACCACAACGTATCCGTGCTGTTCTTCTGGGTATTGCAGGTGTGTATGGCGTGAGCGAAAAACTTGCAGCTTGTTCTCGAGGAAATCCAGAGCACTTGGCTACAATGCTATCGAACATGACAATGGAGGAGCGTGAGAGTCCACTGCGTATGTTCAAGACATCTCGCATACTTCAGATGGACGAGCCAGAGGCATCGCTCGCGGATATCCACGCCTATGCTAATGAGCCTGCGATGTACACAACACAAACCGAATATCGGCTCAAATCCGATGAAGAGCCACCCACCTCACATTTGGCTCGCCTATCTATATTGGCCGCGAAAGCACCGCATGATCCGCCTGGTTCTTTGCCTCGATCACACACTGCGAATGCAGACCTTTCCGATGCAACATCCAGTGATGGGGAAGGCGATGAACGTATGCATCCCAGCGAAATACCTGAAATGTTACCTCAAGGCGATTTGTACCTCTGTGGTCCTCATGCACAAGGCGTATCTGATACGAGCGATGGAGGCTCTCGCGAAGCGATATGCCACGCACTCGGTGCTTGCGTTGAAGCAGTCGATCGCGTTGTCACAGGAGCTAAGGCGGATCCGTCTGTTCTTACGTCAGAGCAGATATTCCCAACGAAGGCTGGCCTTGCCGATATACCCCCGGTACAAACAAAAGCGCATATACCAGCCAAGCGTGCCTTTGTCTTGTCGCGCCCACCCGGGCACCATTGTTGTGGCGCTGAGCCATCGGGATTTTGTTGGGTAAACAATGTAATGGTCGCAGCTGCACATGCGTATAGGACTCATTCTGTCGACCGCGTTGTGATTCTCGATATTGACTTGCATCATGGCAACGGTACGCAGGCCTTGGCATGGCGTCGCAATTCAGATGCTGCTGCTGCTGATGCGCAGCGACAGGCCAAGCTTCAATCGATGTTACGAAACATGCAGCGCTCAAGCACGACCAGTTCAAGGCAGGCTGCCAGGGCCGCAGAGGCAGCAAGGACACCCTGGGAAAAACTCCTATATGAAGAGTCACTTGTCGGGCCTCGTGCTCAACGTGTGTTTTATGGAAGCCTGCATGACATTGAAAGTTTCCCCTGTGAGAACGGGGATCCTGATTTGATCCGGAATGCGAGTGTATGCTTAGCCGGTGCTCATGGGCAATGGATTTGGAATGGTACGTACTTCGATTACCTGTGCGCAATGATTTTGCTTTATAAGGCAAATTCTCTAGTAAAAGGTCTGAAGGAGCTGAACAGGCACCTTGTGACGACCTGCGACAGATATCTGAGCGAATCGCGCGACATTCAGGAACGGACTAACGTCAGTGCATCTCGAAACGCATCGTGATGATGCCGACTTTGTGCGATTGTATGAGACCAAGTATACCCAACTGTTCGAGCAGGCGCGCCGGTTTATTCACGAGACCCAAGCGCATGCACAACGCACGCTCATTATGATCTCGTGCGGTTTTGATGGGTGTACTTACGAGTATCCTGGTATGCAGCGACATGGAAAGCATGTCCCACCGCAGTTTTACGCCCGTTTCGCAAAAGATGCTGCCTTACTTGCGGATGAAGTAGCTGATGGCAAACTCATCAGTGTATTGGAGGGCGGCTACTCGGATCGAGCATTGACGAGCGGTGCCCTGGCACACATCGGCGGTCTCTCGGAGATGCCATGGTCAACCGAAACATGGACACGCACTCAAGCGCCATGGAGTTTGGACAATGTGTCGCATTTGCAAAAGATGTCTAAACGAGTTTTGCAGCGTGCTCACCGGTCTGAACTTGCCAGTGTAAGCCGTCGCAGCACAGCGGCACAACCGGCATGGGTGATCCGTGCATCTGAACACTTTGCATCATTCCAGCGCGTCTGCGGCACCAACGCACAGCCACTAGAGTTCAACAGTTCACCTTCTACCCCGCGGAAGTCATTGATGCGCGGGTTGGACGCGGACTTGGCCACACCGACCCGAGTAACGCCAGGGGGACACATTCTGCGCGACCGAACAATACGACGAACGCGCTCTCATGCTGCCATGCTGTCTCATCCAACCCCTGTGCGCTCAAAATCACACGCACGGGCGTCCACAAAGCCTATGCCAAATGCTTCGGCACTACCAGTTACGCCTCGCAAAGGTGAAGACCCTGCAAACCTTGTGCCCGGTGCTCTACCTGTAGAAAGCGCTGGACCAGCTACACCAATTGTACCGTCTTCAACGATCAAAGACGAGGACTCGAGTGCTTTGCTCGACTTGATGGACCGTCTGCATTTGCAGGAGCATCAGGCTTTCTAATGGTATGTAGTTTGTACATGCTATTTTTTCCGAGTTGTCTTTTTCATGCGGCGCTTTTTTTCCGCCTTGGGCATCTTGGTTTTTCGGCGCTCACGATTTGCCTCTTTCACCTGCTTTTTGTGGTTTTTGCGTTCTTCGCGCTCTTGATTTTGTCTTTGTTCAGGGTCGAGCTCTTCGCTACTGTCTGAGTCGCTCTCTGCAGCATCTTCAGAGTCCGGTTCCGCGGCTTCGTAGTCCGGTGTGGCTTGATCTGGGTCCGCCTCGGTGTCGTACAAGTCATTTAGACCAGTCACACTGGAATAGATCAGGCTACTCACTTGACCAGAACGGACCATCGCTGCATCACGCTCAGGATCGTATATTTCATCGAGTTTGCGAGGCAAGTAACTCTGGCGGAATACAGATTCTTCCGTTTCATTCTTTTGCTCTTCGTCCATTTGATTTATGAGAGAACCAACGATCGAAGGCCCCGCCATTGATGACTCGGCATCTCTCGTCATTGCAGTTTGCCTTGTATCGTCCATAAGACGAGCTAGCTCGTCCATGAGCAATTCTTCGGTTTCATTCGCCTGAATATGTTTTTTCTTGAGGTCTAAAACGGCAGCATCGATCTGCTCGTCACCATGTTCGAGCTTTTCAAGGCCAGCTACACCGCCCCCCCGAGACCTTGCGGCCTCTTTAACGACGAAATGGAATGTTTGCCGAAGCCCAAGTGTTTCCACACCGTGTTTACTGAAGTAGGCATCAACATGCGCAATGTCTTCACGCAAAAAGTCAAAAGCATGCAAATGATCATGCTCCACAGACTGTGACACATCAATAATCCACAAATGGCCCTCATGGAACAGGATATTGTACTCACTTAGGTCCGCATGAACAAGGCGGCAACGATGATACATTAGTCGCATCGTGGAAAGAAGCTCACAATACAACCTTGGCCAGTCTTCTGGTGAGATCAGACTTTCTGCGTCTTTCAGACGTGGGCTTGACCACCCGTCTTTATCCCCCAAAAACTCCATCACGAGGACGTGATCTCGAAGCTCAATAGGCGGCGGCGCACGAATGCCGGCATTCACCAGTCGTTTCAGATTTCGCATTTCTTTTTCAGCCCACAGGCGCACCATCTTTCGTGGGTTATGGCGAGAGTAGCCGTGACGAAATCGGAATTCGCCTGATACGTACCGATCACGGTCCTTGAAAACAAGAATACTCGTCTTGTAGATTTTTATAGCGGCACTGCCAGGTCCTTGCTCAGGTGAGGCAGGCGGTCGTACAGCATAGTATACACTTGCTTCTTTACCCGTACTGATGCATCCATTTACTTCTGAAATAATCTCGCGGCGAATCATTTTCGAGAGAATCAAGAGCGTACGTGGATCCAACACTTGCTGGAGCGTGGCACGGTCGGCCTTGTCCTTACGCCGATTTATTTCAAGTTTATTTGTTTTTCGCGGAACGGTACCATCCACGCTACCGCCGGCTACGCGCGATGGGTCATACGCGTCTTCAATATGAATGCGAGCTGCAAATTTGGACAAGGCAGCAATCTGTGCAGCAGATTTGCTCGGATGTGCAGCGATTTCTTCCGATGCAGTCGAGATACTTTCTCCGGGTACGGGAGCAGCTTTTTGGCGGATACGCACTCGATTCACGGCGGGTAATGCGCTGCTGGTGTCTTTAGAAGAGGTTTGCAAAGCGGAAGCCATCTGTCGAGCCCGGTTGTATTGTTTCGTAAAGTCACCTCGTGCAGTCTCCCAGTCAGCATCTTCTACTGCACCAGGAGCCGTGTCGTCTTCTTCTAATAGCTCATCGTCGCTAGTATCATACGAGCTTGACCGGTCTTCGATTTCGTCCTGGTCCACACCCAGATCTGCCATGATGGCTGCCACCAAACGAAAAAGTTGCCCTTTTTCCTTCATGTGGAGATCACCAACGCGGTGCACACACCTCTGACAATGAGCCCTTTACACTGTTATGTACGAAATAATCTCTACCGGGATGCTTTTCGCGGACCTCTGGGTCCACGAACCCCTCCAGGTCGTGCCCGAAGAGGTGTTTGGGAGGTGGCCGAAGTAGCGTTTGGCGAAGTATCACTGGGAAAACGTCCATGGGACGGTGATCCGGATGGGGATTTGCGTTCTTGTTCAAGATCCATCGGGGACCTGGGAATATCGACCTCTTTTGCGTCCGGCATGCCTTGTAAGTGTGATTCTGGGAGCGTCAATGATACATCAACAGCATTCTGGTTGTATTCATCCCGTTCATTTATTGTATCAATATTATCATTTTCCGTAGAACGATTCGCATGAGCAGACGTGTTCGAGAAAACATTTGTCTTGGGTGCTTCTTCAGAAGACTGGTTGCTCATTACCGACACAGCATTCCCTTTCATTTCCTGCTTTGTTGAGACGTATGCAGTATCATGAAGCGGCCCAGAGATAGGCTGCATGTGTGATAGAGTGGCTGAGCGCGAAACAGTCGCCTTTTCATTCGCGATAGTATGGTCCATCGGTGTCCGCACATACGGGGTGGACATGTGACGAGACTCGATCTGCGTCGCGCGACGCTGAAGTGCTTCTTTTGGCAAACCCAGCCCCGGAAGTGAACTGCGCTTGATCCTTTCATCGACCAGTGCAGGTCGATGCCTTTGAAGCGTCAATACCTTGTATGGGCTCAGACCTTTTGAATCCGACTCCTTCACCTTGTGCTGCATAATGGGCGGCAATAGTGTCTCATAGTTCTTGACTAAATCCCTAAACAGTAAAGCTGGAACATCAGAAAAGACAAGAGAAGGAAGAGTACTGTCAGGACGTAGAACGCAGCGGCCCATTGACAAGCCCAATTTGGCGAGATACATATCATCATCATCATCCGTTGAAGTCAGCTTCAAAAGTTTGTATAGGTGTGACACAAGAGAATCAAGGCACGTCAGATGTAATTTCGGAAGATGGCCAAGTATCTCAGACAAGCCTCGCAAGTGGGTGTCCTCTATTGCTTTCAGGTCATCTTTGTTTGACTCTTCCGATAGTGAAGAAATTCGTACATGATTCGCCTCATACAGGGTGGCAATCTTATCCCATAGAGGAAACGTGAGTAGAGGTGAATGAAGTTCAAGCAGCCAAAGCTTTACTGTGGCAGCAAGGACAGGGGCATCCACGGCGTCAAGCATCTGGTCGAGAGCACTCAAGTCGTTTGCATTCTCACTTTGATTCGAGTTATAAAACTCCGACAATTCGCGCCGAAGCTCGTGCGTTTTCGCCAAGGGGACATCGTACAGCCAAATTCGTCGCTTTTCTGCATTAACTTTTACATCCGACCATGTGCTGTTGGGTGGAACCCAACGTGACGATTCAGCATAGGATCTTTGCAATGCCGAGAGAAGGACATGGAGCACAGGTGGTATATTCGGCATCGCCAGCGAAATTCCTTGGCCAGCAAGAGCCGGTTTATGTGAATGCAGCGCGGCACTCTTGGCAGCTGTTGTCAAGTCCATGCCAAACCCTCCATTGATTGTTCCTGCCATAAAATGCATGTCATCATGGTAGTATGGTTTAAACACCATGGCAGCAGGCCGAAATGGTCCTGTGCGGAAATGAAATACAAGCTGCTGGATGTGGCTTGCCGGATTTATACTCATTATCATTGATGCGTCCGATTTACTGGTAATACGGCCCACAATTTTTTGCCAAAGAGCCAGTACTCGTTGCAACGCGACAGCGCGGTCATATTCCCACTTTTGTACCCTTTTGTATTCACGGAACAGCACTTCTTCTGTCTCACATCGCAGCTTGTCGTGTAGCATGACTGATTCACGGTAAGCCTTTTCGGCCACGTCAGCCTCACGTCGCAAACGGATGTGCCGTGGCTCGGAGAGACCTGTCATAGCAGCTCGAACTTGTGCTAATGCAGGTGATTCTTGGACACGTTCTTTAGTCAAGTTCCAATAAGAAGACAATCGTGAATGATGTTGTCGCTGCTGCTCCTGATGCACACGTTCCGGTGAAGCATGTACAAGATCATTTTGTTCATGCGCATTTGGGCGTTTTCGCTCCTTAAATCCGAACTGTTGACGAATTGTTTCACGTCGCTTCAGTTTCTGTGCATCCGCTTCCTTCTGCTCTAGAGGAACCAGGTTTGATGCTTTTGGGTTTTCAGCCTCTTCTACAAGCCCATCTTCCACCGTCAAAAGTACTTCCTGAGATACCTTGTTGCTTTCAAAATTTGCAGGTGCACTAGGGGTAGGAGCAGCCCGAGGTTGAGGGTCGTCAGGCTTTCCAATACAATCGTCTTCCTGCGCAGAATCAGACTCTTTTTGTGTGCCATATACATGTGGTTTCGGTGCAAATCGCACATCATCATCAGCTTCATCAGCATACTGACAGCGAGTTTCATAGCTAGACTGCTTTTTCGTTGCATCCAGTGACTGAGCTTCTAGGGCCGCGAGGGCGTCGTCCACGGCTCGCCAGCTACCATGAACCCGTTCTGTATGTGCCACAACCCATGCACTAAAAGATTCGAGAGCAATTTCATCAAGTTCCTTGGCGACTTGAAAATGCTGCGCAGCGACACGACTCGATACCAAGTTTGCTGTCTCACGCATGGCTTGTGCTGTCATAGACGAGTAATTGTCATATCTCGAGCGTGAACGATCGGCAGCACCTGGAAAAAGCAGATCAGAAGTACACGTAACATTTTGACCTTGTGCTAGTGATCGCGCATATGCGTATTCTGCATTAACACGATGCTGCATGTGCAATAAAACAGTTTCATTTTCATCCAGACCTTCTTGTAGTCGTGAGAACAATACTACCGCTCCTTTGCGGTAATCGGGGTATGTCCAGAATGAGGAAGAAAATGAAGGTGGGTAGGATATACCCAGGTGTGGCAATGTGGTCGCTGCCTCGTTTGTCATGACGACAACGACCTATCGTTACGGGATTTACAACCAAGAATATGCTGTTGTTGCCCCGCCATGGTCCATTTCGATGCATGTGGCTCCACGTGGCATGTATTGAAAACCCGCTGACTATACTTGCTATCCATTCTGCACGTCGTTTCTACGGCAGCATGTCTACGGCGACGCCCAACACATCGCTTTACATTAAAAATATCAATACAAAGGTTAAGAAGCCAGGTATGTATATCGTGTTCTCATTGTTCAGAACTTCGTCGTCAGCTATACAGCTTATTCGGCAGTTACGGCAAAGTACTCGATGTCGTCGCCACAAGGGCAGATGGTATGCGTGGGCAAGCTTTTATCGTGTTCCGCGACTTACAGAGTGCGACGGCAGCATTAAGGGCGCTAGATGGATTTGAATTTTACGAAAAACCATTGGTATGTAAAAGCCGCGCTCACAGCAGGTCCTGGAATATGCACGAACACGATCCAAGGCGACTATTGTAGCAGAGCATGGCGAAGAGGCATTGTTACGACCTGATCTAATATACAAAAATGCCGATGGTACAATGATCAATGATCGTGTAACCTTCTCAAATGCACAGGGCGATGCACAGGGTCTCGAAAGAAAACGTGCGCGCGACGGCTCTGCCAATGCCACGGGGGCGCATGCATCTATGCCAAGCCCTACGTTTGAATCTACTGAACGGCCAGCCAAAGCACCGCGAACAGATCAGGTGCCTACTACAACTACCGATACGGAGGAAAAGGAGGAGAGCGACGACGACGATGACGGTAAGTTTCACATCCTAACACGTTACAGCCATGGAAATCGGCAACTCGGACGACGACGAGTAGCCTCGACCTGTCCAACCTACAACTCCAGCCACTATACCCCCCCAGGCGTACATAGCCGCCCTCTATATAGCGAATACGCAGGTCTCTTCCGACACGCACATCTTTAGGATCAGCGACATACGCATTGCAAGCTATGCATTTTTCAGTCAGGTATTCAACTAGGACACCCAAAGGGATCTCACCCCAGCTACACTAGTACAGAGTGTAAGTAGAAGAGAGTAGATGATGAATAGGATCAATGGAGCAAGTTCCATACATTTACTCATCGTCCTCCTCGTCCTCGTCCTCGTCCTCATCCTCGTCTTCATCCTCCTCATCCTCGCGCTGCGACTCAAGAACAGCCACAGCAATGCGGTCGAGGTCACGCATGCCATCCTGCGAGATGATACGGCCACCCTTCGAGCTGATCTCAACCACACCAATTGCCTCGAGGCTCTGAAGCACCTTGCGCTGGACCGAGGCCGAGGCGCGACTGTGGTGCGAAGGACGGAAGCCGCGGTTCTTAGGGCCACCGTGGAGCTTGCAGAGCGCACCGACACCGACCGACTTGTGCAGGTAGACATGGCGAGCCAGCGTGGCAGCGCGAACGTACCACCAGTCAGGGTCGTAAGGAGCCTGTTCCTTGAAGGCTCCCGTCTTTACAATATCGACCCACGTAGGCATTTCAATCTTACCTGTTCAACGGTTAGTTTCCATTCTCTGGTATAAGACAACAGACACGTCAACGTGGTCTTTTGACGCGACGTGCCATCTCTCGTACGTACCCGACCGCTTCAAGTGTTGAGCGTAAGCGTTGATGAACTGGGCGGCATCGACGTCCTTAACGCTGATATGTGTTAGCTCATGCTTCGTGCGGGTATCGGCACATACTTCGGCATGGTGACTCTATGAGAAGGTGAGCGTTGTGCACGTTGTATCACCAACGCCTTGAGTGCACGAAAACGAATGCCTCCATGTCGGCCGAAGAATTTGTGTGCGCGTGCGAATTTCGTTACGAACTATATTCGCTACCATGTGACCTCCACGTATTTATACAAAGTGTGGAGATGTCCTGTGGAGGTTAGTTGGAATCCCATGCGCACCTCGCACGTACCAGCTAAAGTCACGGAATTCGGCTTGATCTTCTGGTGAAAAGATACTGTGCACCGGCGTGAGGGTTGGTTTCTCCCTAGTAAACTGAGACAAAGTTAGCAATCTAAAATACAGACATGGCACATACCTCTGTATCAAACCATTCGGTGTCACTTGCGTGTCGAAGCGTCGGGCAGAAAGGCGGTGGGACCCGTTTGTTGATCAAGTCGTCCCAATTGACATCTCGGAAGAAGGGATGTGCCTTCACGTCGTCAGCATCGTTGGGACCAGCACCAAGTCGGCGTGAAGGGTCACGCGTGAGAAGACGTTGGAGAAGAGACACAGAGTCACGCGGCATTTGGATAGGGTACAGCGGATCATCTTCCAAGATGGCGTCAAAGATTTCGTCCTCGTCGTCACCACGGAATGGGGCCTGTCCAAGAAGCATTTCGTATAACAAGATGCCAAACGCCCACCAGTCCACAGCGCGTCCATAGCGCTGCTCTAACAAGATTTCTGGTGCCATAAACTCAGGTGTACCACAAAACGTCGACGTCGTGTTACCGTACCACATATTTTCTTTGCATAGACCGTAGTCAGCAATCTTGATATGCCCATCAAGCGTAAGCATGATATTATCAAGCTTGAGGTCACGATAGATAATGCCGTGTTTGTGGAAGTATTCGAGGGCAAGCAACACCTCTGCGGCATAAAACTTGGCACGATGCAAATTAAACTGTTCGCGTTGGATGTGCAACATCAAGTCACCACCACCAACGTACTCCATCACGAAATACACACGCGTCTCCGTCTGGAAACAAGAGTGCAGATTGAGAAGGAAAGGATGCCGTTCACGCGCCACTGTCAAAAACACCCGTTTCTCGGATCGTGTACTGTCAATTTCGTCATTTTCAATAATAAACTCCTTCTTCAGCACCTTGATCGCGTATAGAACACCCGTTTGTTTTTCTTCAGCAAGCATCACTTTGCCAAAGTTGCCTTTGCCCAGTACAGCTAGGAAGTTGAAGTCATCAAGTGTGACACTACGCATCGAAGATGGAGGGAACTCAAGAGAAGTTGCCTGCTCAGGTCCAGAGGGAAGCTGTGGCGGCACCACAGCAACTTGCGGAAGGGATGGACGTGGCGGAAGTGGTGAAGCATGACTTAGAGACGAAGTTGGTACAGGTACTCGATTTACACTCTTTGGCGGAATTCTTGCAGAACCCGTGTATGGTTGCGACATTGGCTGTAACGATGAAGGCGGGCTCGCAAGTGCCACACCGTTCAAGTCAATCGACGGCTGCCGCATCGAAGCGAGGTTCTGGCGTATAGGGTGAACAGGCGAGGGTTTAGGACTCTGCTGAGGGCTTGGTTGAGGACTGCGCGCAGGGCTGTGTTGAGTACTGCCCGGCATCGAAACAGAAGGTCGAGATGAAGGCGGCGTCACCGTGAGCTGCTGCATGCCTGGTGTAAGCAGTCCCATGCTCGTTTGTTGAGCTGATGGTCGCAGAGTATCGGTGCTCACACTCGAGCGCTTAGGTGCAGCAGAATCGGGCAAAGACGAGCTAAAACGATTTTTCTTGATCGTTGCGATATTACTGAGCATCTGATTCGCCATTTCCATCGACATACCACAGAAGTCTGGAACGAGATGCATGCAATCTGCGTGGCATGTAATGTCACATTCGCTGCATTTGCGACTCACACGACGACCCAGCGGAAGCATTGAGCCGCAGTGACAGCACCAGTTCGTGCCCAAGTTAGTGAACGGCTCAAATCGGTGCGGAATGCGGTGTTTGAGCTCCACCTCATCACGAGCGGACAAATCACTGGTCTTGCTGATGCATTTGGTCACGACCTTTTGAGCACACTTTTTGTGACAAGTATAATTGCAGTCTTGACACTGACTTCCAGCGGCGTTTAACAAGAGCTCACCACACAAAGCACAGCGAATGACCTGATAAAATTGTTTTGGAACAAATTTATGCCCGTTCACGACAGACACTTCTTCTGGGCGCTTGCGCATAGCACCATGACGGCCTAGGCCTGTATCGTACGGGCGTTTTGTCACATTTTGTTTCGTAAAGTCTAAACGCAAATAAATGGCACCAGTTGGTTCCACCGTGAACCAACCCTCCATGCCCGTTTCTTTGGCTTGCTGCATAACGGTCTGATTCATGGTATTCGAGGAATGAAGTGACGCCATTCGCTCCGCTGTGACCCACTCGCCACCGCCTGCAGCGGGCGACGACTGCGCATTGTCAGGAAGAACCTGGCCTGTCTTGATTCGGCGCATCTGTTCGATGATGTCACTGATTCTCAACCATAGCAAGCCGACAGGCACAGGCACGGATGAGCCGACACGATCGAAAATGACAAGTTCCACTTCATTGGTGTTTTCTAGCGGAAGTTCGTATTTTACGCTCCAGGTATCGGTGCGCGATGAAGGGGTCTGTACACGTTCAGTTTCTTCGACTTTGACAGCGACGTATGATTCACGCATCAAGCGAGTACTGTTAGAAATGGCTGCATGGTCAATTTCCTTCGCTCTTTTGATAGAAATCGACAGTGTGCCTGATTGAGGCTTGCGAGCACGGCGAGCTGCATACGGATTTTCCTGCTGCACCTCTTCGGCATCGCGCATGTCCAGCTGTTGGTACCGATTAAGGGCCTGCTGAATCAGTACGAGCTTACCTGCCGACTCAGAACGCCTGCTCGCAGCGTCATCCTGACTGCGGCGATCGCCTTCAGCTTCGTATAGCCGTGCAATCTTATCATATCCCTGCTTAAACTGGCGCTCAAGCTGGAGTTTGTATTCCAACTGATTCAGCATGCGTTGGACTTTAGCACTTGTAAGTGGCGTGTCGTATCGCATGAGATCGAGAGGCGAGTAGTTGCGTCGCGCAGCGGTAGGCTCACGAGAAAGGAGATTCGTGTCATTCAATGGAGAAATACCATGATCCATGCTGTACGAACCCGACCGATACGCCGCGCTGCTGTCGATCGGAAATGGTGCGAATGAAGGCGCGTCAAAAGTCGTCTGAGCGTATTCGTCAACAACCTGAGATGGCGACATGGTGGGATCGTTTAATGAGTCTAAGTGTGACG
>ERZ501061.244-NODE-244-length-20619-cov-4.133583_pt1 | contig 20619 bp, 14 predicted proteins | sample MGYA00510854_ERZ501061 | MGnify/ENA primary metagenome ERZ501061 (study PRJEB25958, sample SAMN03398515) | human skin metagenome | study: EMG produced TPA metagenomics assembly of the Human Skin Microbiome Metagenome (human skin metagenome) data set.
TTGTTCGCATTGTTGCAGGTCGGCGTAAAAATGACATGTTCTCGAGCAAGATCTCCGGCTCAGCAAAACATGCATGCAATGCATGTCGGAGTGCACTGGCACTAAACAAGTATGTACGCCTTCCATGAAGTGAAATCGATGGGGTCCATGCACTGGACTCATCAGTGTTTCTTTTAAAAGACATAATTCGTAATGGTGCGGCTGGTTCTGGTCCTGGTCGGAATGTGAACTGGATTTGCGAGTGGTAAACATGTTCTGGCTGTGCTGGCGACTTGGGTATCCCGCACTTGAGAACCTGCATGAATGGGTTCGATGGATTCACATCCATGCGATCCACAAGACCTCGTTCCATGAACTGTGGAAGTGTCTCGCGCAAGACTCGAATCGCCGCGCCGAGACGCACTTGGTACTCGTGCTCAGGCAGGGGTCCTGACTGTTTCGTAGTTTGTGTTGGTGAGAATGCAAGCAAGTGTCTCTCAGAAACTTTATGGAAGAGCTTCGTTGAATTAGCACCATAAAATCGCCGCATGTGACAATGTCTGAGGGTGTTGCGCGGCGTAGCCCAATGTGTTAGTGTTTCGTGCGCTCTCGAGGCTCGGAGGCCGTTTAGATAGGGTTAGCGAGGCGTGTGTCGTTTGCAAGCAGGTGCGTCCACTTTTGAGTGTGGAGAGAACGCCGCGCTTGCAACCCACCCAATCAAGCATGCGAGCGGCAGCTCGGCAGAGGGGGGGAGAGTGCACGCCGTCATGTCGATGTGGAGATCAGTTCTGCGGTCAGGCCAAGCACGCTGCCTGTGTTATGGCGACTGGCTTACGTATGCATGCCTAAAATATCTTTGATGCTACCCTGGCTACGTACCCTTGTCGTGAGATGGATTCGGATTGCGTTGCAACATGCACCAGACAGCCGCTGCGCGATATGCACCTGCGTGTGCGACGCTCGGAAAGCATGAAGTCGAGCGTATTCAACAGGCTAGAATGCTCGTCGTGGGTGCGGGCGGAATTGGGTGTGAGCTCCTAAAGGACCTGGTACTGGCTGGCGTGGGCCATCTGGATATTGTACGTATCATTCGCCATCGCACGCACGTCGTAACTAACGTGCGCAGATTGATCTAGATACCATTGAGTTGTCGAACTTGAACCGTCAGTTTCTTTTCCAAAAACAGCATATCAACCAATCGAAAGCAAAGGTTGCTCGCGACGCTGCATCTGCGATGAATCCGGACGTCACGATCATTGCGCACCAGGCCAATATCAAGTCGCCTGAGTTCGATGTGTCGTACTATGCATCTTTCGACGTGGTATTAAGTGCACTCGACAATCTGGAGACACGAAGGTGGGTGAATCGTATGTGCGTTATGGCGCGTGTGCCGCTGATTGAGAGTGGCACAGCAGGTTTCCTCGGTCAGGTGCAGCCAATTCGTCCTTCCTTCACCGAGTGCTATGACTGCACAGAACATCCCATGCCAACAACATATCCAGTCTGCACGATCCGCTCAACGCCATCGACACCCGTTCACTGCATCGTATGGGCAAAGAATTGGCTTTTCCCGCAGCTGTTCGGCGAAGTCGACCAGTCGGACGAGCATGAGCTAACAGAGGCTGCTAAGCGCGGTGAAGATGCAGTGGAGCTTCAGCGCCTGCGAAATGAAGCCCGCCAGTTGCTAGTGCTACGTGATGAGCTCGTCGCTTCGTTACGTGCATCCTCAGGCTCATCGCATGAAAGTGATGCTCCGCACGCCGTGTGTCAGCGCATATTTAACAAGCTGTACCAAGTCGATATTGAGCGTCTTCTGGCGATGGATGAGATGTGGCAAAACCGCACGCGGCCAAAGCCGCTCACGTATAGTGATGCTCGTCACGCGATGCATACGGTGCCATCGGACGACCATACACTCCGGGATCGACGTCATCTCACCGTCGCAGAGAATGCCGCTTTGTTTACAGAGACCACTATTGCACTTGCGAGGCGTTCTTTATCTTCGGACGTGCCTATTTCATTTGACAAGGACGATGACGAGGCCTTGGGCTTTGTCACAGCCGCATCAAATCTTCGCGCCCATGTATACCACATCCCCGAGCAGACACGCTTCGATACTAAGCAGATTGCAGGCAATATCATTCCGGCGATCGCAACAACAAATGCTATTGTGGCCGGACTCGTGGTTGTGCAAGCCCTGCATATGCTGTCGGCTCGGTGGGCCGAGCTACGTGTCGTTGGCCTGGCTCGTCGATCGACGCGTCTATTCACGACATTTGCATGCGGCCAGCCAAATCCTCGATGTGGCGTATGCCAAGATGTCTATTGCCGCGCAGGCATAGATCCAGAGCAAACGACACTGCAGCATGCGATCGATGCTGCTCGCAAACATCTAGGATACGACGCCGATGCCGAGATTTCGCTTGCGGCTGGCACACGCATCTTGTATGATGCAGACTTGGATGAGAATACCCACAAACTATTGCGTGATCTTAACGTGCACGTGGGTGATGCATTATCTGTGATGGATGACAGCGGAGCATGGCCAACAGTTCAGTTTGTCCTGGAAAAGGCCGAAACGCATGGCCATAAGAATGGATTATTCGTGCTTCGAACGCCCGTGAAGCTGAGCAAGCGCGTTAGGATCGAAGAACCACCGCCCGCCGTGTCGGGAAACAGCGACCACGCGCCAGATCCAGGTGCAAATAAGGACGAGGATGACGTCTGTGTCGTTGAAGCACCCAGCGAGCCTGCACCCGACACGGCATCAAAACAAGCGCGAGCGAAGCGTTCACGCGACACAACCAAGGATAATGAGGACCATCCATCCAAGCGGGCACGCCGACCCACTGAGCCGCCAACAACGGATGTGATTGTACTTGACTAGCATCAAGTTCACAGCTTCAGGATATCATGATGACATCCCGCATCCACCGCGTATGAATAGCACCGGCTAAAGCAACCAAGCCAACGACCCAGAATCCGAAGTGGAAATTGAACGGCCATGCATGTGCGTTGGGTCCTCCTTCGATACTCTTCGCCCATATGATACCACCGATAATCGGGCCAACACATCGTGCAAAACTGCTCATGGTCTGTGCAAGTCCATTCGCGAGTGGCACAAGGTGTGCAGGAGTCCAAGCATTCAGCAGGACCATGACGGCCGTGAAGGAGAGAATGTTGGCAAGCCATCTAATCGCGGCAAATAGGATCATACCAAGCATCACAGCCACATCAGTATTAGGTAACAGGAATGTGCGGAGGAACGGAAATAGCACGTAGCACGGCAGGTAAAGCAACACGCCCCACTGCAGCACGGCCAGGTGTGAAAGAGAGCCGTTGGGCGGACCAAAATTCGGGTATACTTGGAACTGGAACAACAATTGGCAGAACGTCATAGCAGCGATGAGTCCCGCGTAATGTGACGCTGTGAGGCCCAAGCCACCACTTGGCTCTGGCGTCACGAGAAATGCCATAAACACCTGGTCAAACATGGACGAATGGAACGACAGCACACCATAGTGGCCAATCACCACCAGAGGCAAGAGCCAGATTGGCGATGGTGAGACATTTGGCGCGGACACATCCGCCGTTGTGCTGTCCACGCTGTCGAGAGCACCACTCTGCGCATGGCTGTTGACATCCTCGTCAGCCTCCGCTGCGTTCACAGTAGATGATGGGCGTCTATCCGTGGCAGATGTGTCATGGCCATTCATCCGGTGCAGCTTGTTGGATCGAGCAAAGTGCATGGGCGGCACATATGTCGATGAGAGTGTTGACGTAGGTCGTGTTTCGTTGCTCGATGTCGTCGGCAAATCAGCAGGTGCACTGTGTTCTGCATTAGAATGATGTTGCCCTTCGTCGTCCTCTTCTTCAACTTCGTCGGCCTCTGCAATCGTGTTCCGATCATCGTCTTCCGGCACGTCCTCTGTGTTGGCTGCTGCAGCCACCCAAAGATCGGTAATCGAAAGAACAGTGTCGTCATTAGCAAGTACAAAACGCTCAACAAGTGATGCGCGTGGGTTTGCATTCTCATGGTCGTGTTCAGCGTTAGGCTCATCATGATATCCGGCATCATGAGGAACTGCAAAGTACGAGCTGGGATGTGCTGCTGATGATACGACAGACATGCGGCGCAGCATCGATTCACGATGCGCACGCGCTGGCTCCCCCTGGTACCCGTACGCTGAGCCAGACGAGATGGGACGCGTCCGCGGACCAAACGCCTGGGGCCAATGATGCGACCTGCGACTCCGGCTCCATGTTGAGCTAGCAAGTGACCAAGCACTACGATTCGGATCGGTCTCGTGCTCATGTTCGTGCCCAACCTCATGGTCACTCATAAGTCGAATCCTACCCGTGGCGGTCGGTGCATCGGACTCGAGAAAGAAACTTAAAATGGCACCGAGAATAGTGCTTGACGCCGCAAACATACACGGAAGAGCATACGGATGCGCATGTAGAAACGCACTACGCCCAAAGAGCCAGGGAAACTTGATAGCTGGATGCTCAAGGACACCGCCCAGAATGGGGCCGACAATACCACCCATACCCCACCAAAAACCCATTTGAGCGTATGCGCGACCTTCGTTTGTCTCATCAGTGAGTGATCGCACGGCACCTCGGGCAACGCCGACGGCACCATTAAAGAAGCCCTGGGCAAGTCGAAAAAGAATAGCGAGTTGGAGATTCGGCGCAAGACCAAACGCAATAAGCGAGAGTGAGTTGCCGATAAGTGACATCTGCAAAACATACTTGCGTCCGTGTTTGTCAGCTACAGACGACCACATGAGCGACGTCAGGAACTGGGCGAAGAAAAAAATCGACGACAGAATACCAGCCCAAAATCCGACGCGACTTTCATCACCCAGCTGAAAATCATTCAGCATGAAAAACAAAAACGGTCCAGCCACACCTGATGAGCTGAATTCGCCAAAAATTAATAGACATAGCACCGTATACGGGAGCATTGGTATAGGTGTCGACTGCGGTACAGGTTGTACGGCAGGCAAAATCGATGGCACAGTTATTTGCGATACATTCAAGTACCGTGCCGGGTGTTCCCAGCCCTCTGGCATGCCACTTCCCCGATACCGCGCCGAAAACGTCGAGCTATTCCGGTATGACTCACGACCAAGCCAACGGCGCATACTGCTGAGTCCTGTCGAGACATCGCGCGGTCTCCGCTTGAACGAAAATGACCCCATTCTCGAACCGGCCGTGTCGGCGGTAGCTGAACCAGTTGAGGGTAGATGCAGCTCATCGTTTCGACTGCTTTCTCCAGTTGTTAGGCGAGAGGGGACTTGACGAGCGAGTGCTGCATCGAATGAGCCGTTGACTCCATGCTCGCCATGCTCGTTGTTGAGAGCACCGTGCATCGGACAGTAACGGATCAGGCTGGCAGCTTTGAAGCAAGCACAAGAACGCGTGGCGACAAAACCCGAACCCGACACAAAAAGCTGTCGTGCCGGACGCACGAGAACGTTTTAAGTGTTGTTTGCCTGTACCCCCATCAGCTACGCGCATGAGACGGCCCAAAATCCTCGCTTGGATAGGTGGAGGGATAGCAGGATTTGTCCGCCTACATGCGTGTGACAGGTGCGCGGAAGGAGGCAATGACACACAGCACGGTGGAGTACACGATTTAGTTCCTCAGCCTAGTAGGATATTGTGCTTTGCTCGCACACGAAACACAGATCGCTGGTGTGGCGAATCAAGGCAACAGCACAGGTCTTCTGCTCCAAGCAACAGGCGCGAAGCGCCAGGCTCCAGGGACGACAGCATAGGCGTGTTGACAAAAGGGCCCGCGTTGGCAAGCATTCCCACCTATCCCACAACAGTCCCTCATACCTGAACATCTTTGTTCACGTCCCATGGCATCGGTCACGCCGGCTGGGCATGCCGCTGGACATTCGCAGGCTGGCACTGTCGAAGCACAGCAGGCTACACCCGAACAGATGGCCGAGATTCGACGGCTTGCACAAGTGATTGCGCGTCTGTTCTACGAAGACGGACATATTCTCGTGATGGACCAGCTCGTTAGTATCGCTGCGATTCCCGCAGAAGTGCTCGCTCGCCGTATTGGCATGCAGACGCGTGACTTGACGTCGCTGGCAACGAAGCTCGTGCAAGACCGCATGATCAGTGTGCATCGGAACCAAGAAACTCGCGAAGGCCCGTTCCAGCGGCCCATCACACGTACATATTTTTACATGGACTACAAACATTTTCTAGACGTCACAAAATGGCGCATGATGGCCATGCGTCGACATATCGACACAAAATTGAGGAATGGACTTGACAACAAGGGATACGTGTGCCCGCGGTGCCGGCATTCATATTCAACACTGGAGGTAGCGCATCTCCTAGACCTGACGCGAAACATGTTCGTATGCGAAGTGCCGGGCTGTGGCACGGAGCTTGTCGATAATGAAGACGCAGAAGATGTGCGCAATTCCAAAGACACACTCACACGCTTCAATGAGCAGCTAAGCGTTGTACAGCGGTCTTTGCGCAGTGTCGAGGGTGTTGCACTTCCTTCGCTCGATATTCACGCATGGCTAGCGAAGAATAGCACATCCCCTCCGTGGCAGCATGAGATGGTTCGCAACGATGCTGCACTCGCACCAGGCTCCGTGTCTACGCCAGCACCCAAAGCGCCAGCTGTGCGTATAGAAATGGAGCATGATGTTGCACACGAAGAGGTGGAAAAGGAGAAACTGCGCACACTTGAAGAAGAGCGGCAGCGTGCGCAAAACACGCTGCCCTCTTGGCACCTTGCATCTACCGTGAGCGGGGAGCGGACCGGCCTCGGTGCATCCGAGTCACTCCGACGCGCAAATGCCAGTTCCAACGAATGGGATGATGTGAAGGAGGTGGTGCAAGACACGGGCACTGCTCAGGATGATGATGTGGACTATTATGCACGCTATGCATCACAGGCCCAGGAAGCAGCTGTCAACGCAAAGACAAGCACTAAGCGCGAGATCGATGGAAGCATGGGAACAGTAGACGTGGATGATACCAATGATCTCATGTCAAAACGTCCGAGGTATGATGATGGAGACAAGGACACACAGCGAACGGAAAACCACGTCCCAATCGACCAAAGTCGTCCAAATAGGGAGACTGATGACGTGGGTGATGATGGCGAAGATGAGATGGACGATATGGAGGACGTCATCTAAGTTGTTGGTGAGACGTCTTGTGGTAGTGGCGATTTGGGTGAATGAGCTTGCAATGGCTGCTTTGATAGTGCCAACATAGACTCAATCTCACTCCGACAAATATGACACACATACTGCCGCCTTGGCGCCCGACCGTGTCGACGGTCTTGCTGCCGGGACTTTTGCACACTATCACGCAAGTGCACTGCACATTCCAAGCATAATGCGTGCGTGCAGGGGAAAAGAATCGTCATCGCAGGATTCGACATACAAATGGGACACTCAGCGCCATCTTCGCGCTCAGCATCAGCCAACATGGTTGCATTATGAAGAAGCGTGGCATTGACCACAAGTGGTTCTTGATACGAGTTTTCTCCGCCTGCCGTATTGCTCGGTCGCGGTGCCACCTGCTCCGTCGACAAAGGTGCAAGGCCAAATATTTCGTGCATCTGAAGACGCATGGAATTCAAACATGCGTACTGCGCAATCGATGCAGCATGCCAAGACGACCCTGTTTGCCGAACCTCCCACACCGTCGTGATTGCATTGCGCCCCGGCAAGAGTGATAGGCCATCCTCGTCAAGCGCTTCCACGGAGACTGTCATTTGCATAGGAGTGGTCAAATCCCATGCATCGTCCAGCGACAGAGGGAATCTAATAACCACATCGTAGCCTGTGTGAATAAAACAAGACGCTAACCTCCAACCATGCGAATGTGTCGTCAAGGTAGGGGGTTTGCATACATTTGTGCCGACCCGGCGCGATGAAGCATGGAGAAAGAGGTCAATGCGTGCTTGAGGCGCGACGCAATCACACGAGATCGACAGCGTGTGCGTCGGCACATCAAGTGCGAGCATGGATTTCACGTCAGGCGCGAAATCTATGTTGAGAGATGGCGACTGAGAAGGATCGTGCTCGTACAAGGTAGTACAATCACGATGCAGATTCACATACAACTGATAATATGAGAGGCTTTCTTGGCGTGCAGCCCCATCGATCCAATGCTCGAGCGTATTGGTCATGACGACATGCTCGTCGTATGCTGATGTGTCGGTTAAATCACCAACGTTAGGCCCGACTAGGCGGATAAGCGGATCTTTAGACACATTCTTTGTGTTAGCTTCACTGGTCTCGGGGTGCTCAGGCAGCTGGAAGTCGCCGTGCTCCGGCTCGCGCAGCATGGACGCCGTCACAGGCGGTGCTGCCCGTGCAGGATGCATTTCGATGGTATGATTCCCAGATTGGTTCTCAAGATCCGGTACAGTAAACCTTGGCCATCTGAATACATTGTGCCTGGTCCGCCACATACTCAAGATACACAACTAGCGCACTGGATCTCTTTTGTGGCGTCGGGAGGCAATTCATCTATGCCGAAACTGTGGAGCAAGAGACCCACTCCACACGCGCGATCGCGGTGTTTGCATGTGATATGTCAGCCTCCATAGGGCAGCGCGCACGGATTTTGGCGGGCAACTTTCTTAGGCAATACTTTTTTTTTCGTGCGGCGCACAGGATTTCTAATTTTTTTTCTTCAGGCCAAGCTTCTTTGAGCCCAGGAAGCTTGGGTGGCGTTGTGACAAGCAGACCACAGGCCGAGCATCTTTCTCCTGCATCACCGCGACAAACGCAAACATTCAACATCGTCATGGAATATCATGCTTCTGCACCACAGCGCATGGTGCTATGTGCCGATTGCGGGATTCCCATTGAGCCCAACAATGCAAATCGATGTGTGAATTGCCTGCGGAACAGCATTGACATCACAGAGTCGATTCCAAGGCAAGCGACCATCAACTTTTGCCGTAACTGTGAGCGGTACTTGAATCCGCCTAATACCTGGGTCATTGCGCAACTTGAGAGTCGTGAGCTTCTTGCTATTTGTCTCAAGAAGCTCCGTGGCCTCAAGTCTGTGCGTCTCGTCGATGCTAACTTTGTATGGACTGAGCCGCACAGTAAGCGCTTGCGCGTAAAACTCACAGTGCAGAAAGAGGTATACACGTCGACAATTCTCGAACGGTGTTTCGAAGTGGAAATTCTCGTCCAGTATGGACAGTGTCCTGACTGCACGCGACTTGCGGCCAAAAATATGTGGAAGGCCGCCGTGCAAGTACGGCAGAAAGTGGCACACAAACGTACCTTCCTATACCTAGAACAGCTGATCCTGAAGTACAATGCACACCGCGAGACTGTATCTGTCCAAGAAAAGAAAGATGGTCTCGACTTTTTCTATGTTCAGCGTGCACATGCGATTCGCATGTGCGAGTTCCTTGCGAGTGTTGTGCCAGTGAGGATGAACAAGTCCGAACAACTGATCAGTATGGATGTGCACACGAGTCAGAGCAACTACAAATTCACATACAGCGTAGAGATCGTGCCGTTGTGTAAAGACGACTTGATCTGCTTGCCACTTCATGTGGCGCGCTCTCTTGGCAACATTGGACAGTTTGTGCTTCCCTACCGTATAAGCAACGTCATCAAGCTCATTGATCCTGTGACGCTTCAAATGGCTGACTTGACGGCAGAAAAGTATTGGCGCGATCCATTCCCTGCACTGTGCTCCATACCAGAGATGGTCGAGTTCCTTGTGCTGGACATCGAGACGACAGGTACAATTGCTCATGGACCCCATGGGCAAAGCATGAGCAAGTTTATGGCAGCTGATGCGCAAGTCTCGCCGCTACATGCGAGCACGTTTGGCGAGTCAGATGCTGTATACCATGTACGTACACATTTGGGCCATATCTTAAACCCTGGCGACACTGTCATGGGATACTATCTAGCGACGGCCAACTTCAATTCCGACGAATGGGATGCCATTCCAGAAGAGCGACGGCCAGACGTGGTGCTGGTAAAGAAGAGCTACCCAGAGCGCAAGCGCCGCTCGAAACGCAATTGGAAACTCAAGAGTATCGCCAAGGAAGCCGAGGACCCCAGCGCTGGCGAGCATGTTGTGGGTCGTGGTGCGCTTGGTCGCCGAGGTGGTCTAGATTCACAGCGTGTTGAGCGTGACTACGAGCAGTTCCTGCGTGACTTGGAGGAGGACGAAGAGATGCGAGCGAATGTCAATATGTACAAGGACAAGGAACGCATTGCACGTGACGAAGAGCGCCGTCGTCGTCGTGAAACTCGGTATCGTGATCCACAAGCTATGGAGGACGATGAGGACGACCAACAGCCGCCTCGCGACTCCTCATCTGCTATGGACTCGATGGATGATGGCGGTGCGACGACTGACAATGACAGTGAATATGGCTCCGATAGCGAACTGCCGCGTGTGCAGCTGGATGAGCTGCTCGACGACATGGATGAAATGGCCATTGAGGAAGACTAAGATCTGCCAAAGTATATGAATGCAAGTCATTTTATTTTACTTGGTCTGTGTACAGCTCGTAAGAGCAGAGGGAGCAGGGGAGCACGAATCTGACAAACTTGTTACAATGGCTCACCGCGTCATAGTTATTGTCAAAAAAAAATGGGACCTGTCCTGAGCGGTGGCCGATCACTTAGAGCGCATGTCTACTGTGATGCCCGACTTTCTGCCTACCATTCGCATGCGCAAAATCCCCTGAAGCTGTGCCATTTTGGCAGTCACTCGGCGGTCTTGACGACGTTGCCGCCTCGATGTCCTCCTCATAATCGCGTATGCCTCAAGTCTAATCGGTGTCAAGAGTGTCCTACTATACACGTAAGCCCAGGAAAACCCTATCCGATACATAGACGCTACCATGGCCGCAAATGAGCGTCCATAGAGTCTACAGATAGAGCGAGGGACTGAAGATGATCGAGTTCGGGCGCTCTAGCTTGACGAGGGCCTGCTCAAACTTGTGAACAAGCTCGTCATTCCCAATAGCCTTGGCCGCCATGGCCATTTGGCGCAGCAGTTCTTGCAGACGCCGAAAAGCTCGGATAATGGAGCCCTCAAACACATCTGTCATTTTGCAAATGTCTGCGAAGCGTGCACCTTGACACCATTGAAGAACCGCATCCATCAGCTCAACCTTGAAACTTTGCACATACTCCTGCTCGACCACTGGAAGGCGGCATTCTACCGACACTTTTGCAATACGCCGCGCAGTATCCTGCAAGATGCGCAAGGGCGCAGCAAGGTCCTCCTTGAGACGAACAGGGTGCTCGCTGCGCTCGCCAAATACGAAGCAGGAAAGAAGCGCCGCACAGTGTTCAGGCAAAAGTTCGTTGAAAGTGCCGTTAAACATGAGCTCCGTTAGCAACAGCTCGTCACCTGTGCTAATTTCACAGGCGACGCGGCCTTTCTTCTCCACAATATCCTCGGACGATGTAAAGCCCAAGCGACGAAGCACACGTCGACGGCACTTTAGCTCGTCAAGCTGAAGCACATTGTGAGCAACATGAATTTGGTCCTGAATCGACTTGACCTGGTCAGCAGCTGCCTGCTTTGACTTGTATAGCGCAAACAACTCCTCAAAGCGTGGCTTGTCTTGAGTAATCGGAGCCTGTTTCATTTTCGACTGCAGGATCTCCATCTTGCCAAGAAGTTGCTGGAACAACACGTCATCAATCTTCATGTCCTTGACAGGATCCAAGAGCGGCAGACCTGACGGGAAGCGTCGGCAGACCTCGGCAAGGTTCTTCCCGACCTGAGCGCGCGCATCGCGAAGTCGAAGGTCCTTCGGCAAAAACACGCGGATCCCACTGAGCTCCTGGACGTGTGACAAAAGGATTGGCACAACAAGCCATTCCCCGTTTCCATGGCTGCCTTTCGCAGGCGGCTCTATGCCTGAAAATGACGGTGCAGATTCCCGCTGCTTCGGCACAATAGTCCCAGCAGCGCAATGGAGTAATACATCCAAAACGTATAGGCTGTGTGGCGGCGCACGGGGATCAAATTCCTGACCCTTGGGAGGCATGCGTTTGTGGTACGCGACAACAATGGCCCAGCCAAAATCGACGTCTTCATGCCGCACATTCACAAGACGACCAGCTTGAAGGAATGGCAGCGCATAACTCGGGTGTCGAAGAACTTCGCGCCGATCATCGTCCAGCTGTGCGAGTGTCTTGTGCATAGTATAGTAGGCGGCGATGTCGTCCTCGTCCGGCACGTGGATAGCGTCGCGGCGTTCCTCGGCATCAGCGAGCTTGGATTCAAGTTCCGGTACAGATGCGGCCTGTTGGAATTGAAAAAAACAATTCGTCAACATGTACTCGGGCGAAATGCCTTCTACACGCATAAGGTTCAGAATCATGTTGTAGCCGAGATGGAAGGCACTGTTCAACCGATCAGCCTCACCTTTGACCATGAGTTTCGCCGCTGATGGTTCGAGTTTTTCGTCAAACATCATGATCACAATGCCACGATCGTCCAGGCCACGACGTCCGGCACGCCCACTCATTTGAATAAACTCACCCGATGACAAGTTACGGAACTCATTGCCGTCCCATTTACGTACAGCCGTAAATACAACGGTTTTGGCAGGCATGTTGAGTCCAATACTAAAAGTCTCTGTGGCAAAAAGCACCTTGAGGAGTCCCTCCTGAAACAAGATTTCGATCACCTCTTTGAGAATGGGAAGCAGACCACCATGATGGATTCCAATACCTCGGCGAAGTAACGGCAGGATCTGCTCAATCTGAGGCAGGTTGCGATCATCCTCGCTCAAAGCGTCAATCGCATTGCGAAACACGGTCGATACCATCTCCTTCTCGTCATCTGTGTTAAACTCAAGCTTGCACATCTGCAAAGCGAGGGCCTCACATTGCCGCTTGCTGAATGCAAATACAATCACAGGATTGTACTGCTTGAGCATGATCATTTTGATGATCTTGTAGATGTCCGATGGACCAGACGTACCGCCGCCCTTCTTTGATTGGCCTTTGCGGCCTTTTCCGGATTCTGTGCTAGCAGGATCATCACCCCGAACTTCGGAAAGGGCACCCATCGCCTTTTGGAAGTTGTCTTCACGGAACACACCTTTTTCATCAACCACAAGGTGGATTCCCTGGCCACCCTCGGGGAACAAGTAGTGCTGCAGTGGTGTAGGCCGAAAATCGGTATACACGACATGGCATGGTTGTGCATGAATGTGTGCAATCCACTCGGCAAATTGCATTGCATTTGGGATGGTGGCGGACAGAAATACGTAGTGCACTTTGCGTGGAAGCAAAATGATAGTCTCTTCCCAGACGACACCTCGCTCCTTATCGCGCATGTAGTGGATTTCATCAAACACAACCCAGGCCACTTCACGCATGATTTCAGAGCCACGATATAGCATGGAGCGGAGAATCTCTGTCGTCATCACAAGGCATGATGCACTAGGATTGATCGTGACATCGCCGGTCATAAGCCCTACGTCGCCGAACTCGGCGGAAAACTCACGATACTTTTGATTTGATAGAGCCTTGATTGGCGACGTGTAAACAACACGCTGACCATCACGCAGCGCCTGCGCAATCGCATACTCGGCGACGATCGTCTTACCAGCTGACGTGTGTGCCGAAACTAGAACACTCTCACTTCGCTCAATACAATAGACAGACGTGCGCTGGAATGGATCCAGCTCGAATGGCCACGAGCGTGATGGTGGATCGCGCGGGACATGTTTTGAAAGCGGCAAGTAGTCGTAGCCGGCTGGAATGGCTACTTGGTGGCGCACTGAGTGCGAGAGTTGCAGAGTTTCTGCCGCTTCAGCAGGTATCGAAGATTCGGTCCCGTCTCCCTCAGACTTGGTAGAATCCTTTGTAGATTTAGAATTTATTTCCGTATCATGGAGAGAAGGCACTTTCCTAGTGGCTTCAGCCGTGAACTCATCGGTCACAACAGCCGCTGGCTCCGTCGTGCGAACTTTCTTCGCGTCCGGTTTGCTCCCTGATGCAAGAGGAGCTTTTGACGCTGAATCAACGCCACGCTTACCCATGAGGTAACAATGCACTCACGACGCGAATCCAATGCTCTGTCGTGTAACGCAGTGTTGTCTTGTCGCTGCCTGCTGCGCGAAGCAACGACTGACGAACGCGAAAAAAAAAATTGTCGTACATCGCGCGTCTGTGCTTATGACGATAAAGCGAGACCACGTGGCATTCTCGCTCAAAGCTGACGACGCGTCAACTTGCGACAGGCAGTTGCAAGTGACGAAGACCCCTTTCCTCTCAACAAAGCCCAGGTTCGTCCGTCGCTGTCTTATTTGTGGGGAAGCCATGCCATCAGAAAGTCGGCCATCTATGGCCATTGTGCCGCCTGCGCACCTTCCACGCACACAGACAGATGCACATTCGACTTTGCATCCAGAGACGGGAGTGCATGATGCCATGCGGCATGGATTGCGGAGTATGCGTGACGAAACGGCTGCCTCTGCATTTCATCCAATTCAGCATCGTCTTGAAAACTGGGATGAGACGCAAAGAAACTGGAAAATGACTATGAACAGGAACACGTTCGGTATGGGCATGCCGATGCGCATGATGATGGAACGCAAGTTTGTGTCGAGTGTACGTACAAAATGACCTAGCAAAAAGGAAGGAGAGAAGAGCATCCAACTGACATGGTTTTTCTTTTATCTTATGAGTAGATCCCACCCATGCCTGGTCGTCGTGTCGCGAATCTGCATTTAGATGTACTTGATGGACGTGACGAAGCCATTGAACCGGTTGACTTTCTACCCTGTACGTGTGACGAGTACTTGGATGATAAGCACTAAAAACTAACGCATTCATCCGCAGCTCAAGTATCTGGTGAACAGCGCGATATACATACGGCTATGGAGCGTGCTTGGCACGCATAACTACGCGGCTGGAGTTGCGTGGTTTCGTGACAAGAATGCATAAGCATCCCAGCGATGCAGCGTACGCGGCTGCAAGTGCGTCTTGTGTAGGGGGGGTATCATGGTGCGCGGTGCTGAATGGAATATGCGGGGCTCGCCATGGTCGCCTCCATGGGGATTGCCAATATCATTGACGGACTCAGAGCACCCGTTGTCATCGTAACCGTCAACGCGCTCGTACATGAGCAAGTAGGGATTCTGAGCTTGCACATCGTCCCACGCGCATAGCTGTACGTTTTCATCCGATACTCGTGTCCATACACCATTAGGACGCCGTCGATATGACACGTAATGACCATAGTTGTGTGTGCCGTAGTGCGTCACGATAGCACGAAGCACGTACCATGTCGGCGTATGCGATGTAGACAAGCGTTTCATGGGATGGGACGAAAGTGACGACCCTGTAATAAACGGAGCTAAATTCAGACGTTCAGAAAACAGGACTCGTGCGTGATTCTTGCTAGCGCCGAATTGACCGAGAGAGAAAGACGAGCGGTTGATGTGAAGAAGCAGGATCCGTGGGGCTTTTGCGAGCATGATTTGCTTCGTCGCAGACGTACTCAGCACGCGCTCCTGCACGATACCGTCCAGAGCATGGGATGCCTCTAGCTCTGACTCATGCACACCGCTGCGAATCACCTTCGCAACTCTGTCGAGCTGTGCATCAAGAAGACGTATCTTCTTGAGCTGCCGAGCTGACTGACGGTGATCGATGGCCTGAGCATCCCTAGCAATCCGCTCGAGCTCGATGCGCTTCATTGTCGCTAGAAGACTGCACCGATGACAAACCCATTCAATGCCCTCGAGCTGCATCCAAGCACTGAGGCAGTACTCCAGCGTGCACGCGGCGCCTGGTACCACGAGGTCAATGTCGGTAAAGGAGAAATGGCGGATAGCTTCCATATAGCCACACTGGCCACACGAAGTACGTTGTGCGAGAGTGCCACGGAAAGGATTCGAGCTGTGGTCACCATCAAACCCAAGTTGCGTCCGCAAGCGGCCATGTACAATATGTGACGGGGCCGTGAGCACTTGCAACCCCACGCATGCTGCACGCAATGCATCTGAGCGAGCTTGTTGAACAGTGCCAAGTTCGGCATCAAGCGCTTCGACGAGCAAAACACAAAGCTCGTGTGCATCTTGCTGCTGCTGAGCAGAGAGTAGTGTGCGAATACCTTGAGAGTGAGAAGCGCGATGTTGTAGGGCTCGGCGAAGGTCGCGTGGTGCGACTGTCATGCGATGCGACTGTGGCGTGTTCAGCAAGACGAGAAGAGAGCGTAGGGCATCAGTTACGGGCGTGGCAACATGCCATCGACGTGACATGACAGTGACGTCGTCAAGGTACTGCGCAAGGTGTACGAGACTTGCGAGACTCTGTACAACACTGTTAAAGTAGCAATCTATGCTGGGATTCGACAAACCAACGTAGAAGCGCTTCTTGTCAGACAAAGTCAGTTGGAGAGCCGAGGTGCTTGCATGCGTATCGAGTGGTGGCGCTGGCTGCGTCAGGGGAGGGAAGAAGCGAAGTGGATCCAGACTTTGTGGCGACCAGGTCATGAATAAAAATGTTATGCAGGCTGCAAGAATCAGAGAGGCAGCAATAAAAAGGCACAGAGCCACGCGGGTGTCGACGGGAAGCGATGCGTTATGATCCACAGTGCGCGCGGTGCAATACACTGCTTTCACTGCCAGAGCGATGCATGCAGCGCTCCACGTCGTCATACAAAGAATAGGACGTGCGTGAAGCAGAAACAGTCACCTGGCGACCCTAGAAGCAAGAGGACGGACAGCGCGGGCGTGAAAGAAACAGGTGAATGACACGCCACTGGCTATACAAGGACGGTAAGACGAAGTAGAATTCAAGGTGACCCTAGTGCACACTGATGAAGACAAAAATGCTCGTACAATCCAAAGGAGCCAGAGAAGCCGGAAACACGGTTGGGGTGGGGAGGCAAGGGTGTGAACAGAGTAGGATAGGACAATGCCACAATCCCAACAACAATGGCTGGGCAGCAAATAATCACGCAGCAGCCAACAATCCCTGTCTGTCAACCAGCCGATCAGCCAAGCTACCTCGCGTGGAGGACCAAAAGCGCCAGACAGCCGGCCAGGTTCTTGAGCGCCCCCCATCTCCCTCTCCCTTTCTCAACGAAAGGCCGAGCCACACACGCGCCTGCGTCCTTTGTCTTCCCCTCCACCCACCTCTACAATGCCCAATCCAACCCAACCCCCACATATAATGCGACTATGCGAGCAATAGTTTACATAAGCACGATCGTCATTTCCAGCAATGGCGTGCTAAGCACCGACGCCACTGTGGCCCTGTCGATAAGCAGGCAAGAAAACAGGCCCTACAGAGGCTGGTCCAAGTCGAATAGCAGCACACACAAGCTCGAGAAATACACGAGCAAAAGGTCCCGGAGGTGTATCAATTTGTTTTCTCCCTCTCACATTTTGACCCCACATTCACCTGTTGTTATTTGTTTCTCTTTTCTTTTCTTTGGCGATAAACGCGCTCTGAGTGTTTGCCTCTAGTCGTCGCTTGTAGCCAAAGAGCCTAGGCCGCGCGATTCATGGGACTCTTATCACTAGGGACGCCACTCGCATGGGAAGATGCCCGAGAGCTGTCGGAGCATGTACGGAAGCATGGAATTGAGCAGTTCTTGTCTGTTTGGCGCGAGTCGCGCGATCGGCAGAACGATCCGCTGCTGTGGGGCGATGAGCTCGAATATATGGTCGTCGTGCTTGATCACGCACACAAGACGGCACGCCTGTCGTTGCGCCAAGGCGAGATTCTTGAGCGCCTCAACACATGCTGCATGAAAGAGCTTCAAAATCTCGCACCAGAAGACCGGCCCAAGTTCCATCCCGAGTATGGTCGTTATATGATCGAGAGCACGCCCGGCAGCCCGTTCGGTATCAGTGCGTCAGAGCTTCTGCGTGTTGAGCCAAACATGCTGCTACGGCGCGACATTACGCGGCAACACTTGCGGGACAACGAGGTGCTGATGGCTCTTGCATCGTATCCGCGACTTGGCGTCCTCGATACGCCTTTCACGGAGCCTGTGTGTGAGTTGCCACCGCGTGGTGTGGCGAGTCATTCCCTTTTTCTCCCAGACGAGATCATTAACCAGCATGTGCGTTTCCCCACCCTGACAGCGAATATCCGCAAGCGGCGTGGCTCGAAAGTGCGGATCAATGTGCCGATATTCCTTGATGTACACACCCCGACACCCTTTATCGATCCCAGCATTCCTTGGGAACGAGCTGAATTCGCCGAAGATCCTGAAGCGAAGCTGGGCGCGGCATATGCGGATCACATATACATGGATGCCATGGGCTTTGGCATGGGCTGTAGCTGCCTGCAAGTGACGTTCCAGGCACGCTGCTTGGCTGATGCACGCCGTATGTATGACCAACTCATTCCTATCACGCCTCTTCTTCTTGCAGCGACGGCTGCAAGTCCTGTGTATCGTGGATACTTGGCGGATGTCGATTGTCGCTGGAACATCATCAGTGCGGCTGTGGATGACCGGACGCCCACCGAGCGTGCGGAGCACCCACTGAAGCCTGCTGAGCCTATGCACAATTCTGACACGGGTCCGCGGACGCTGCGAAAGAGCCGCTACGACTCCGTCGACTCGTACCTGAATGCACGTGAGTGGAACGATGTAGACCTTGAGATGAACATGCCTGTCAAGCAGCGGCTTATGGAGTGTGGCGTGGACGAGCTTCTTGCCGAGCATATGGCGCATCTTTTTGTTCGCGACCCACTGGTCGTGTTCTCCGAGAACATTGACTTGGACGATGCACGTTCAATGGACCATTTTGAGAATATCCAATCGACAAACTGGCAGACGATGCGGTTCAAACCGCCGCCGCATGGCGCGCACGTCGGTTGGCGTGTGGAATTCCGGCCTATGGAGATCCAGCTAACGGACTTTGAAAATGCAGCGTACTCGATCTTCCTGGTGCTCCTGACGCAAGTGATCATGACGATGCCCGTGGATTTCTGCATGCCTATATCGCTTGTCGATGTAAATATGCAGCGTGCACAGCAGCGCAATGCCGTGCATACGCAGCGCTTCCATTTCCGCACGAGCGCCCAGACGAAGGAGACACGCGAATACACCTTGGCTGAGCTGTTTCTTGGTACACCCACGATGCCGGGCCTTGTGCCATTAACACGCACATACCTTGATTCGCTCGACCTGGACAGCGACACACGCCGTCGACTGGACGAATACTTGGACTTTGTCGCCATGCGCGCGGATGGCCGTCTCGTGACGATGGCGACGTTTGTCCGGGACTTTGTGACGCAGCACCACGCCTACCAACGCGATTCGGTCATTCACGACGAGATCAACTACGATTTGCTGTGTGTCTTGGATGCCATTGAGCGTGGTACGCAAGAAGCTCCGACCTTGCTGCCGTCATGGTATGCAGACCGACGTCGTCATGCCGGAGGTATGTGACTCCCAGTATCATCCATATCGTAACTTGCGTACCAAAATAGGTGCGTGGACATGGGCTCATGTATACACGTAGACGCAGAGGTACACACCCTTGTGTCGAGGGGTGCATTTCCAACGAACTGGTTTTTCGGTACATGAGGACCATGTTCATTTTTTTTCTTTTCCTTTTTTTGGGATTTCATTCGGCACTATTGCTCGTCGCGATCGCTACAGCTTCTCATGTGCATTTGTGACACCGTCCATGTGCATGAACATCGCTTTATCTTTGTGCTTTGCTTTGTATGTACTTAGAGCCTTCTATGCCCTTTCCCTTTTTGGGTATTGCGTTACGGCATCGCAGCGCGCAACTTCGTTTGTACTGCCTCATTCGGACATCGGTCCAAAAAGGCCCTGTCGCTTGTTAGTTTCCGCCATGCTTCTGCCCGCCATTTTCACACACGTACATAAGCTTGGTTCGATTCGCCTTGTCCATCGTAACGCCACGATTCATGTACCTAGATGCCTCGTCAACATGACCTGCATGCACGAGTGCTTGGACAATTGATACATAGCCATGAGGCGGTCGACGCGACGTGACGTGCCGCCACAAAGAGTGGAAATCTTGGGTTGCAATGTATGCGCGCACACGCAATGCATAGTAGCGTGCTTCGGGCACGTGGAAATCGTGTTTGAGCTTTTCAGCACGTTTTTCCAGTTTCGGATGCTTCAAACAGGTGAGAATGGTGTCGAACAACGACATGCCTTGGACCTGTGACGGCGGTCTGCCAGTGGTATCCGCGATGTTCAGCTCAGCCTGGATGGCTACTTGAACACCAAGCAACGAGCATGTCTCGTCTGTGAGTCTTGCTTCGCTTGCACACGTCCGATCTTCGCCAAAATGCCGCTGCGCACGGCGCAATGCATCCGCACGCACCGATGCATCCATCTGCAGGGCATCTTCGATGCAAAGAAGAGCCATGTCGGCATGTCGATCATCTTGGTAGAAAAAGTCGTGCGCCAACGGCCGATCGTAGTCACGACCATACGAAACAAGCAGACGCGGCGCGAGTGTCGTGTACGTCGGTAGAGACGTCGGTCGCAGTCCCACCACGTCGGTAGGCTCGGCCTTTACTGCTGTTGCTGATGCAGATGTTGTTGTTGTTGTTGTTGTTGTTGTTGTTGTTGTTGCCGCTGCAGCTGCTGCCACTTTCTGTGCGTCTTGAA
>ERZ501061.247-NODE-247-length-20462-cov-4.345715_pt1 | contig 20462 bp, 16 predicted proteins | sample MGYA00510854_ERZ501061 | MGnify/ENA primary metagenome ERZ501061 (study PRJEB25958, sample SAMN03398515) | human skin metagenome | study: EMG produced TPA metagenomics assembly of the Human Skin Microbiome Metagenome (human skin metagenome) data set.
ACCCCATAGGATATATGGGGAATCCTGATCTGATCCCATGGGTATGAACCCTCACAGCCAAAATTGCGTGCGCTCGCACACTAGTGTCTGTCCCACCCCGGTGTTCCAAGACAAGTATATGGAGAAATAATATGTATGGACATTCAACCCCCTACGTACGAGACGCCTGTGACCCTACGGGCAAGTAATTCTGATTGGCTGGGACTGTGGAGGTGCTCGACGACGAACACGCGCTCAATGACAACTTGGACGTGGACAACTGACGTCGAGCCTCACATAGAGTGTGAAGATTCATCAACACAGGCGAATGGTCGTCAACCTCATCGTCGGTCAAGACGTGTTGATTCCAAGCATCGCGGGCAAGTGCTAGCAAATCCAAGGGTACAACGCTGGGCAAGACAAGCACATGAATGGGAGGCTTCATCTCCGTGACATCCTCACGGATAGCGAGGCGTTCCGCATGATCCAGTGCTGCCTCGATCGCATTCCTATCGCCACGTGCCTTTGCGCCAATTATCACGTATATTTCCAAATAAGCATCAACGACTGACACAGCATCTGTTCGGATGTACTTCAGACAGAATTTAACAGGCTTTGTTGTATGTGCAGGTGAATACAGCTTGACACACCGCTTGGGGCCGGGCAAACCGGGCCGCCGTCGATGATGCCAACCATTTGCGTATTCCCTATCATCAAACAGCGAGAAAAATTCGTCCGTTTGAACGACCTTGTGCGTTGGTGCTAGAGATTTTGTCCATGCAATTGCGTGCTGCTGTTGTGCGTCATCACTGCCGATGCCATGCCACACCCACACGCCATGGGACGTGGATGCAACAGCACTGAAGGCTGAGCAAAGAGAGCTGGCTTCAAACGGCACTTGATCCACAAACACGCCATTTTCTTCATCGTCTTGGCGTACGATAAATAGTGTGTCCTTGCGCGCTTCCTTGAGTGATGCTTCGTCTGGAGATCCTTGCATCGTCACGAGCATGCCACCAATCGCTCGCATAAAGGTCAAAGATTCACAGCCTTGCTGTTCTTTTGAAGGCTGTGTTCCAAGCTGCATATGTGACTCTTTCGACAACATTGCTTCCCAGTTTGGAGGCGCTGAGCGGCCCAGCCAAATATACGACGAAGCCGCGCCGCCATTTACCCATACCACATCCGTTTCATACAGCGTAAGGGGTTGTGCAATGGGACGCCAGACGCCGTGCGCACAAAGCCGCAGGAAAGTCGTAGCTGCAAGTTTTTGTAGTTCAGATGATCCGGGCGCGCTTTCCACGGCCATCTTATCGATACATGGATTAGCCTGCGACTTGGACTTTGGCTGCAGAGATACTGGTGGAGGCGAAGGGTGCTGCTGTTGCTCCGGCGGCACCGCTTGGGCTGTGACTTTGTGTTCGCCAGACAATACTTTTGCGGCACCTTGGACTATGATGTCATGCTCAATGCTGTGCATGCGTGATTCCAATACGTCCAGGGAGTCATCTTTGTATATAGGCACTTGATGAACGACAATCGGCTGTCCTCGGTCGACCTCAGCGACAACCTCATGGACCATTGCACCCGTGTATTGAATGCGTCCATGCTGGAATGCCTCGTAAGCACGCTCAATTGCATTGGCACCATCGAAGGCACCAGGAAGTGCTGGATGCAAATTGATAATTGGCACAGGCCGTTTAGGACGCTTTTCAAACGTTGGTGGCGAGCGAAGCGACGTCATATGACCCATGGCACTTAGAAATGTCTCAGATACAATGTGCATGAAGCCGGCAAGAACCACAAGGTCAGGAGCGCATCCATCATCACCTAACACATGTTCGGCCAGCAAAAGATCGTAGTCCTCACGCGTCTTGCCAGGGTTCCGTGTTTGGTATGTCTTGAGACTGTGTACACATGTAGGAATGGGCGGATCGACATTCTTCGCTCGCTGCAGTCCGTATGCTTTCATTCGGTTCGATATAACTCGCACGATTTGTGCGTCAGGAATTTCGGGCGACGTACCGCATGTGGCGTCAATGATCGCCTGAAGATTACTGCCGGAACCAGATATAAGCACCACGATACGCTTGCCAGAGGTGCTACGCTTGGGGAGAGATGGAGTAGCATGAGCAGTGCCTGATGCATTGTCAGTGGCCCTTTCAGTTTCTTTCAAAGCAGTATCATGCTGATTCTTAGTGTCGCTCTGCGCCTCTCTGTTGCGGGCATGGCCATGTGTAGCGGAGTTCCCAGCTTCGAGTGACGTGTCCGTGATGGATGTTGGCGCTGGCTCGTTCCCAGGAGACACTACTTTATCACTTGGCTGGGATGGTTCTTCATGTTGCGTCTCTTGCTTCGATTTGTGGTCGTTGTCGTTCGTAAGTTCGGGGAACAGTTCTTTTTGGCGTTGTTCCATAAAACTGGCCATCGATCCAGGCTTCGTTAGACCAGGAAGTCTCTGATACTCTGTTTGCGACTCATCAAATGAGGAGGTGCGTCCGTCGCCGGTTAATTTGCCGAGACGAGGCGCGTTGGCTTTGCCGCCAATGAATGCACTTAGAGATTGCGGCTCACCTGATTCGTTCACAGCAGCATGGCCCGTAGGTCCATTCGGTCCACCATAGCGGGCCAAGAGGGCTTCTGCGCGGGCACGCATTGGCGCTGGCTTGTCTTCAGACTCTTGATGAGCCATTCCACACTATATCAAACACGCTAGGACTCTCGCTCCCTTAGCGCAGCCTCTCTTTCTGCTGCCGCCTATAACGAGGTAGTAACGTGCGTCGCTAAAGTTCCTAATGGGACATTTGTCGTCACGTGGCCATGCACAATGAGAAGTGAGATGTGTCTAACCTATAGAGAGAAAACTCATACATACATTAAAATACGATTCAGGTAGTGAGAGATGAAGGCAACATCAAAATCCAATACGTCAACAGGACATTGTCCGAGTCGTCACATGCGAGCGTGTATTTCTATAATGCGCAAGCGACTTCACTCTGGATGGCTGCACTGCGCGCAGCAGTTTGTGTCAGCCATTCGATCGCGGCGTCTGCGAGCTTCTCTTGCGCTTCGGCTTTACTAACTTCAGCACGACGCTGGCTAATAGCCACGCGGAACTTTTCTTGAATGTCCCAGCTAGCGAGGCGCAAGACTTTGCGGACCTCGCGCATCGTGCGCATGCTATGCATCGTAGCAAATACATTCGAAGAATTACGCAAAAGGGCTGGGCTGTTGCCGGGAAGCTGGACAACGCCAACACCACTGCACAGCTCCTTCTTCAGACTGCGACCGACGTTGCGTGGCACGGCATTCGGCAGGTCCGACACAACCCAGGCCATGACTCCGGCACCGACCAGCAGTAGCACAGGCCCAGCCCAGCGACGCACAGAACGGCTTCCTAAAATGTCCGTCAAGCGAACGAACGCTTGTGCAAACGTCTTGGCACTCAGTGCATGTCCACCGATCAGACTCAATGCACCGAGGCCAATAGTAAAGCTTGGCGCTGAGACAGCCTTTTCTTCTGACTCAGACGACACTTTGGCACGCTCTCCGCCCATTACAAGGGAGAAGTGATATGGCACGTCAAACAGATCCGTTAGGCGAACTGACACGATGTCGAGACTAACCCCCAGCCCAGCAAACGCAGTGTTCTCGTGCCTCTTGGTGAACATAGCCTCTGGGACGAACACGCGCTTTGGCAACTCCATGTCCTTTGGTAGGAACTGCTCTCCAGTGTGAGTCACGCGGTTTACAGCGTCGGCTGTAAAGTCGCGCGCCTTGGACTCGCACTCATTTACGGCAGCTTGCAGACTCTTGAGAAGAGCCTCGCGTGTATCCTGAGCGTATTGCCAAAGGCTTAAAAGCCCAGGATAAGCTGGAAGCTTCACCGATGCGTGCGCAGACTGACCTTGCCCAACCGTCTCGAGCGCATTCGAGATCGCTTCCTCCGTCGACTGGGTGATGGATGATACGACTTTGTCTTCTTCATTTTCAACGATGCGTTGGGCTTTGAGCGCATTTGACTCACATGCTGCAAGAGCTGGGCGGCTGACGCTTAGTTCACGACGTGCCGCGGCGAGGTCTTCCTTAGCCGCACTCTCATTCAACTGCACAAGGAAAAGCATATCGTTGAGTAGTCGTTCCATATACGTCTTTGCAGGTAGCAGCTTGGACTTGGTGCGACGTCGCAACAAGAATTGGTGTAGATTCGACTCGAGGGCAGCAAAACGCTCTGCCTGGTCGTTGCTGGATGCTGCATCGTTTGTCGTTTCACACATGGCACGCGCATCGACGAAATGAACAAGTTCTTCTGCTTCTTCGTACGTGCGCGGGCTCAGTTGTCGAATTTGCTCAAGAACACGGCGCCGGCATTTTTCTTTGTTGCGAATCTGGTCGAATTTGTTGACGACCACAAACACATACGCCTTCTCGTTGCTAGCATTCAGCAAGAATTCACATGCACTCAGTGTAAAGTGGTTCTCAGCGCTCACAACAAAAACAATGACATCAATTTCCTCTTCACGGGCGAACAACGCTGTGGTTTTGACACTGTCTTGGTTAAGGCCAGGCGCATCAATCAATGCGATATCGACGGCGCCGTTGTGCAGTAGGCTCTCATGCACTTCCCGCGCATTTAAGCAGAAGCATTTGAGTACGGGGGGTTCGCTTTCATCCTCTTTGTCTTCTTCTTCTGCAAAAATCGCTTCCAACTCATCAAGACTGCGTCGCGTGTACGTAGACGAGTTCTCTGCATCGTACGACGAGACATCACGCACGAGATGTACTTCCTCACGCCCATTATTCTCACGCTCCGCATCGTGAATCTCACAAAATACCGATGTACAGGGCTGCTGGTCGGTTGGAACTAGATCACGGCGCATCAGTGCGTTGATGAACGTTGACTTTCCTGCGTTCAAGTCACCAGTCACAAGAACTTTCGATTGCGTATCAATGATGCGCATACGAAGACTCTGCAGGTGTTTGAGCGAACGGCTCATCCGCTCGTCTAAAAGTTGGCCCACTGAAGACTTTTCTAAAGAGCTCACCAAAGCGCTGGCATTCTGTGTGGCACCCAACTTCAGGTCCAAGCGTAGGATGGATAGGGGCCATGTCGAGCTATCCGTACTGACCTCCTTCGAAGGATACCGAAGGATCCACTGATCCTTGTTGAATGTGCGCAAATCCCGAAGAACCGCGTTTGTGGCGTCGATGGACGCGCATAGACGATCACGTCCTTCGACAAAAATTTCCTCACAAGTCTCTGCCGTCACGCCTGCTGAGTACGCAGCCGGCATATCAAATCCAGCTGCACTCTCAGCATCTACGGACGGCTCAGGTTTCGCCCTTAGTTCAAAGTGGGATGCCATAAAAACAAACCCGTCGTCGTTGGTCAACGTAAACTTAGATTCCACACCTTCGCTCACTTGGGTGGCAAGAAAAGAGCAAATTTTCAGATTTATCCTCCTGCCGGGTAGAGAGCAGATGCACTTGTCTCGTGACGGACTAGATTAGGAGATCAATCGGTAACAAAAAAATTTTAGCAAGGAAGGATTTAGTGGGAAGTAATTCCAATGCAAACCTTTGGTTGGTTAGGGCCATGTCGAATCCTTATGCGGCGCACGGCCCAGGTGAACTAACTGTGAAATTGACACTCTTGTCACATTGACCGCCGCTATACGATTCAGCTTTATTCGATGCTATTCGGACTCTTAGGCACAGCACGCAATACGATCTTACCTCGGCCATATAGGTTCAAACTGGAGTGCTTTGAATCTGATGCGAACCCAATTCTTGCTTTGATACATGAGCATTGCCCTACGATATCGGGCACCAAGTCTGCTACAGCGTCTCGATGGCTTGCATCAGGGCATTTGCAGACAGTTTATACGAGTTTGTTGAATACATCTAATACGGATGATATTACGTACAAGCGTAAGGTGATGATGGTCCCAGACGGTGGGATTGTGGCGTTGGACTTCGGTACGTACAGATTCAAGACCATCGTTACTCACATTCGCAGCACCAGTATCCATGGCTGAGCCCTCATCAACCGACAGCACGCCCACTGTCGTTATTCTACACGGACTTACGGGTGGCTCTAATGAGTCATATGTGCGAAATGCTATTGCACAGCTGATCAAGAGCCGTGAGGAGGGAGGTGCAGGTGTCCGATGCGTAGTTGTTAACTTTCGTGGATGTGCACAAACACCATTGACGTCTCCTCAGCTTTACTCGGCGTGCAAGGTCACAGATCTTGAGTCGGCGCTGCTGCTCCTTACGCGCATGTTCCCTCAGTCGCCTATGGTAGGGCTAGGCTTCTCGTTAGGTGGCTCAATTCTCACTCGGTACATGGGCTTGACCGGGAAAAACACTCCCCTCATAGGCGCCATACCCGTGGGCGCGCCCTTCGACTTGAGCAAATCGAGCGCATCCCTCGAGTCAACATCATTGAACAGAATTTATGCGAAGGTGCTGGGCTCTAGCTTGTACAAAATGGCCCAACGGCATGCTGACGTGCTTGCCCTGTCGCCTGATCTATGGGAACCTTTAGAGTTGATATTCCGCACCAAGATTAATCCGGACGCATCCAAACCTGTGGCAAAGCCAACTTTCGAGTCGCCTCAGTACTGTACGCTTCGATTTGTCGACCACGTCATGACGCGTGTCGCCGGTGGTCTACCCACTCCCTACGGTGACTTCCCGTTCTCGTCGGCTGAGGAGTACTACAAATCCAGCAGTCCTCAGAATACGCTTGCAAACATTGCGAGACCATTGCTGGCACTCTCCGCGGATGATGATCCAATCGTACCACTAGAGACGCTTGAGGCTGCGATTACCGGTGTCAAAAAGAACCAGAATCTTGTTCTTGCGCACAGCCAGTGTGGCGGGCATTTGGGCTGGTTTGCGGGACCTCGCGGAGAACGTTGGATTAAGCATCCCATTACAGAGTTTGTTTGTGCGTTATGTGACGCGCATGCAGCGTCAAAGGTGAATGCCTTGGGCAAAGGGTTGGGCACGGGCGGCCCTCAAGCCAGCGCTTGGAGATGGCGTTCAATCGACAAGCGCTCGGTTCAAGTAGAGGTGCTACCAAAGTCTCAAGTTCCATCCGTGCTTCCCCAGTCTCTTCGTGCTGCTTCCGAACCAGATAATGAACTAAGCAACGAACTCGTTTGGCTTCGTTCTCAAGTATTGCCACATCTTCCTTTGCGCCATCCGAACGATTCACCGGCTAAGAGACAAGACATTCCGAAAGGCCGCATGCTCTCGTTGACATTGGTATGTACTCGTATATGCGGCTATTGTGGTTGGCATTCGTTCATAAGGCTAACGCGCGACCTGCCACAGCATTCCGACTCAATCCGTCCAGAGGTGGGCTTTATCGAATTGCCAGATGACGTTCGTGTTGGTACGTACATATATCATTTGGACATCTGTCGTGCATTTCTAATGCGAACAGCTGGAAATGGGTGTCTCGTGCATAACCTTGAAATGTCCCGGATCCCCAGGGTAGACACGGAAGCTTCAGACGCGAGACCAGATCACTCCCAATAAGTCATTGCTGACTGAGAGTCCAATGTTGCAGTAAACCTTAACATATACAGCCGTATTCATCCTATCACCGCGTAACACTCAGATACGGCAGGACTGTCACATTGTTTTCAGCCCCTAGAAGCAAATGATTTGTGTAGACATAGTCTCTAGCTCACCGACACTAATGTTCGTCTAGAAATGCTACTGACGCACGGACAGAACCCGCAGCAGCAACATATGCGCAGATTGCTACGTATTGAAAGCGTACAAGAGACAAAATAAAGCAAGCACACATCCGAATGCGTGACATCGATCGCACCACACAAGGGTTCATCTCCGGTTAATCACCTACGTACATCACGAACAGAGGTGCATACTGTACAGTGACGCCTTTTTTTAGAATAGCATGTCAAGCGAGGACAAGAACTTAGATGAGGCCAATGCGGTTCGACACATCGAGGGCATCCTGGTCAGGGGTCAGACGAATGAATGCCTTCTTCTTGCCATCAGGGCGAATGAGCGTGTTCACCTTGGCAGCTTCCACATCGTAAGCCTGCTTGAGAGCCTGCTTGATCTGGCGCTTGTTGGTCTTACGGTCGACAATAAACACGAGCGTGTTGACGTCCTCAATCTTCTTCATGGCGCTCTCCGTGTTCAATGGGAACAAGAGAGTCTTGCAGGCGTCCGAGCGCTGCAGGTGAGGAGCACTCTTACGAGGGTATCGCGGGTTGCGCGCAAGACGGAGCGTCTTGGGGCGGTGGAACGAGGGCGAAGTGCGCACCTTGCGCACACGTGTCTGACCCGAGCTACCCTTCTGGACGACCTTCTTCGCGACGTTGGCCTTCCGCGTAGGGAGGTTCTTCTTCTCTGCAGGTGAGAAACGCGTTAGTATCTACCAAGATCAAGTACCGAAGCTGGCAAAACTGCGCACTTGCAACGTGCGGAGGGTCGTCACCAGCGCCTATTATCAACGTACCTTGAGCCTGCGACATGATCGTCAGCGGTTGTGTGGTTAGCGAGTCTGTTCGGCAGACTAGGCAGTGGGTGCCTAGAGCTGTCAGTGAACAACTAAAACATATCACGTGATTTCGATGATTCATGTGATTTCTTTTAGTTTTGGCGCGCACCCTTGATCGATTGCGGCAACGAGAGGTCTGGCATAACTACATAATGTGGAGGTCTCGCTTATGATTGTGTGTTGGTCTAGGAACAACCTGATGGCATTATAAAGCTGGCGTGTACATGAAGACATTGTTTTGACATGCCACTGCTAATGTTAAGGGTGCTCGAGCAAGGTCTTCGGACATTACTCTATCTGGACACCATAGAAGACTGTTGACCAAGGCTGGGAATTCATCTTGTGATGCATCTGGTCCTTGCAACGCCAAGATAGGCTCTGAATAATCCAACGACCACAGTCGCACACGACGATCATCTCCTGCGCATGCTAGAAGCCGATGCGTAGGATGTACTGCAAATCCCTTCGACCGAGTCAGTTCACCCATCGCTTTTGACTCTTGAACATACCAATCCTTGCATGAATTGATTCGTATGTCCGACATATGTTCGTAGTGGCGCATCATTCATGCGTGCCAAGTCGCCCATCACCAAGTCGCCATTGGTATACGCAGCTAGAAACAGGGTGTCATCCACGAATTGCACATGGCATGTAGCTCCTTTTGATACAAAAGAAAACTTTTGTCCAGATTGCCACGTATGTTCATGGTCCGGGCTAAGTGTATGAACTCGACCTGACCGCAATCCAACCAGCACATCCGTGCGATGTAGCGTCACACTCATGACATCACTTGGAAAGGCCACCGTGTGGACGTGTGGTTGTGTAGTACTGCATGCACCTCTTAAATGAACGGTCACCAAATGTAAGAATCGACCAGCGCCCACAGCCACCAATACCTCAGGGCCGTGCTCCGTCAAAATATCAGTGGCCCCAATGCACCGAACATCTTGTTGTGGGTTAGTGCTTGGATCGCAAATAGACATGAACACCGGTTTTCTACTCTTTGACGTTGATGCAATAGTGAGCATCCATCGCTGAGTTACAGAGACTTCAATTAGTAGCTTGGACGTTTCTGTAAATGTGTACAAAGTTCTCAACGCTCGAGACACAATCATGAGCTGCTCCAAGCCTTCATGCACGGTAAATAGCGAACGTGCAAAGTAGTCGTCTGCGCAAAGGCGGGACGGTGGTTCATTTAGTCCAACTCCTGCAATGCTAAACAAATAAAGTCAATATGATTTGGCAATCCAAAGAAAAAGTACAAACCAGAGAAGCTTTCCATCTTGCGTTACCAGTGCGAATGCTAACGTATTACCTTGTAGAGGACATGGCTTCGTCTTGTCAGCTAGCGTACGCGTATGCACGAACCAAAATCCCGATTGGCATATTCGAATCGCGTATCCATGAATGGATGGGGATCGAACTATGCAAGCGCAAACGTTGTGCAGCCTGTAACGATACGTATCTTTCCGAGTTAGCAAGGTCCATAAGCTCCTCTTACATACTTGCGATACTGAATCGCAGACGTGTACCGGACGTTACCGGACGATAATCCAGGTTGAACAATCGTTCGATGGGCTCGGGACTGTGATGATGACCTCTGTAGATGCTTTGTACTGCCGGCTCGTGAATTAGACGCCTGAGCATGAGTTGGTGGTTTTTGCGACTGCTTGAAGAAGCGCCGTTTTCTAAGTAACCATGAGCCAAGAGCGACAAGTCATACACGTACACAGGGTCCCACACAAACCCAGGCAGAGAAAATGGTGGTGAATCAGTCATGTAGAAGAGAATTCAATCTAGCGCTTGTGTGTCGCATTCAACACTATCTCAGGCTTAGAAAGGATGGGCTAGTCACACAGATTGAACCGCGTCGCGTCGCGTTGAATGATAATTTGTAAGATTGTACATTATCGTAGCCTCCGCACAAGATTCAAGGCATTGTGTGTTGTTTTCTATGTATAAATAGGATTAGAACGTTGAGTAGTCCAATACGTATATGCTCGGATTACTTTACCATGCGGCTCCAAAGCCCATTACACAAAGGCATCACTTCATGACCGAAAGGCCTAAATATCAAGACTTCTTTGGCCTTGTTGAAGCATAGAGCTTGGGAATATAGAAGCAAAAAAACCAACTAGAACATAAAAACTCGTAGATGCAAAGCAGAGACAGAGTGCAGTTCCATACCACCAAGCGAGACGATCAATCGCTGCCATGCATCGATCTTTTCATATGGTACACAAGTAACTGTAGACAAATGAATACATTAGCTTGGGGCCGGCGCAGCAGGGGCGGCACGAGAGCTTTGCGGAACTAGAATCCTCCGGCGAGCATTGACAAACCAATTAGAAATTTGACAGATGTCCAAGCCAGTAAAGTCACAAAATGCCCGCTTCTCTTCTTCTGTCGGATACGGATGGTCGGCATGATCGAGAAGCCATGTCTTTAGCATGTCAGTAATATGCTTGGGCAACTTCCCACCGCGTTTGGGCGGAACAGGCTGCTCACTACTGTTCGCCATCTGGTACTGGTTCTTGGGGGTGAAAAACTGGGATGTATGTTGATCATGAGAGAAGCCGGGGGGCGCCGGTTTGATTACACTAGGATATTTCAAGCCCTCCGTGTCATGTATAGGAGACCGGTCTGACGAGGTCGAGACTGAATGTCCATGTGCATCATTATCCGGGGGACGAGATGCAGTCGAAAATGTGGCTGGCATAGTTGCAGAAGGCGATTTGGGTCCATGTGTGCTTGTTTCATCAGACAATGTCTTTGAGACTGAGGAGTTTGTTGAGAGACTTTCTTGAGGAGTTTGGAGTAACGTGGATCCATTGTGATAGAAAGGATGTTGATGCCATTCATCAAAAGGTGTACCAATCGAGTCTTTGAAAGATCCTGGATAACCACGATGTGAATTTTCTGTCCAAGACATATACTGTCGACCAGGCATACGCGAGTATCGAAGATTGGGCCGTCTGAATTGGAAATCAGCGCTGAATTGATCTGTGGGACGGAACGAACGATTCCACGCATGCGTGTAGAGGGATGGCTGATACGATAGACGACGATTGAGGCACTCTATGCTTTCGTCCATGTTTGAATCATTAAATGCAGATGTTCGAGATAAACACCTTGGGTTATCCCAGTTTTTGCGTTCTGTAGATGCATACGGGTGCATGCGACGGGAAACCATGTCTTGATAAACTGGAGAAAACACACGGTGAGGATCCGGTGCGAATCGTGTTTCATGCTCGCGCGTAAAGGAGCTAGGGCTATCAAGCAAGTTGCGCATCTGATAACGACCTGCATTACCTCGAAGCAACCCACTTTGAGCTGAACCAGTGCCTGTCTCCGTGGAACCGATGTCTCTCCCAAAAGAGGTATTGTAATTATTGGTGAATACAGGGAGGGAATTCGACTTGAATAAAGGCAGACGGCTCAAGGGAGCGCGAGATGGATACTTATAGTGAGGCGGCAAAGGACGCGGCGTATCAATCGGTGGCAATCGGCACTGGTTCGAAGGAGAGCTCGAAGAAGGAGCGGGAGCACAGTTGGCCCCGGTATGGAACTGGACCTTGCCCGTCTCTTCATGTGGGAGACCTTGCGATGATGATGCAGAAAGCCTCTCCACATCCAGTCTAGGAGCTCCTTCTCGGCTTTCCTGCTCACCCCCCATGCGGATGCACAAAGATAGTTTGATAAGTCGTAGGACCAGAGAGGGTCAAACCTTGTGAGAAGAAATCGAATGGATCAGGGATTTGCTTATCCGATGAAGGCCGGGCCTGATTTCTTTGAAAAAATATATGACAGCTGGTACAGTGTTAACATTTCTTTCCATGAGAATTTCCTGCGTCATTGACTTTGAACCCCTGGTTGCTGCCACACCAAGCCACATGGTGTCGGTCCTGCGTACAAACATGACTGTGTAAACCTACTCTTTGCGCGCTTTGGCCAATCAGGATTAGAATTAGATATATTGGGGGTATTCGATAGTCGATCGACTTGCAAGCTGATTTTTGGTATTAGGTGTAATTATCATGTAAATAACCAATCGCATTATGTGAAGGGGGATCCATAGGTCTATCTCCTGCACGATGAATAAGGACTTGCTGACAAACCTGTGCGGCTATTGCTGCTGATGCTTATTCCAAGATGCACGTATGGGAGCAGTCGAGGGAAGAAGGTACGAAAAAAATAATGCATGAATTGCATCATTAACTCGCTCCGCAATGCGAAAAGTCAAAAAGACTATTTTTGACTATTCTAAATATATCTCCACATGTGCAAATGCTTTCATCAGTCCGGCTCTCCCAATCATACTGCGAATATGTTACTTCTTGCTGCAATCCAACCCGGTATGAATTCGAAAATTATGCATCGACCTAAAGGGCTGTGCGTTATCAGAAGTAGCTTCCACGTAAGCACATTATGATCATCGCTCTCGTCCAGTCACAGACGATGCATTGAGGAAGGGCCTGTGTCACTTCGTTGAGATTTGGTTCGCATGTTTGCTAGTCGTGTGCCTCGTGCAATTGGTAGAGATGACGTTGACGAGGAAGACGTTGCTGGTAGCCTTGTTGTATTGACACCGGTGTTACCCCGGGTTGTTGGAGCTAGTGGGCGGGCTTGGCGTGGTGCTGCCGTTCCGTTTTCTACTCCAGCCCCTCGTGTAGCCGACGTAGAAAGCGATCCGATACGCGACATTTTCACAGCATTCCGTGGAGGAAGTTGTCGCCGCACTGGCACGTACGGTTCTTTCTTAGGAACACTACGTGTCACACGATGCTTCATGATATCAGAAGTGTCGGTATGATGATGCATGACAGGCGGTTGTCTAGTTTCTTGTGTCTTTTCTGGCTTTGATGTCGAAGGCAGTGAAGTTTTGCGACTTGACGGGTCTTGTTGTTTAAGTGCCGAGGCAACTCTCTTACGTGCCTCGCTGGGCTCATTTGCCAACGTTCCCTGACCGGGAACATGCGCCATTATAGGCACGGTTTCTGGAGTTGGACCAGTAGTGGGGCTAGTGATAGGACCGTTAGCAGTTACCACCGTTCTTTGGCTTGGTGGCATATTGTGTGCACGCTGAAGAGAATGACGATCATCTTCACAATGGCCGGTCTCTATCATTGTCCATGCACTGCTTAGACTCACATCAGACACTGGTCGTTGCTGCTGCTCCTGCTTGTTCATGAAGTGGCGGAAGTTTCCCATAGCAGATTCCATCGGAACCACATACTTCGGCTCGGCAAACATATGCTTAAGGTCCCGCATATCAGGCGTCTGTGGTACATGACCCGAAGCCTGTCGCGTTTCTGCTTCAACCAGAGAACCAGACAGTACTGACGCATCTTGGCCCGACGTTGTGACCAGCAAAGTCTTCGGCTCCACATTCAAGTCTTGTACGTCATGGCTAGCGTCAAAGAACTCTTCTTCATGATCCAGATGCAGGTCTTTGGATTGCTTTTCATGGCATTGCTCAAACTGTCTTGCATGGTCTACTTTCGGCATCATTTCCGTGAGTATGGGCTGTTTGCGCCATCCCTCCGTGCTGGATAAGGGACTTGATGCAAGTGTTTGTTGTATTGCCTGTTCACTCTGTGTATGCCGTTCAAGCCATGAATGCTTTTCATCCTCTTGATGCTGATGAGACTCCACTGGCTTTGAAGCTGTCTCCTTGTGCGACTCTGTGCACACGAGTTCTTTAGCTGTAGCATTTTCGCCTGCCAGTTTGCTCACATGATGTTGATGATCATCTTTTGGAACCTCAAAAGGACAACGGATCTTCTCCTTCTGTTCCTGAGTCAGTGCAGACTCTTCATGACTCGGTGATTCGTCAGTTGCTTTCCAAGCATGACGCTGTGCCTCTGGCGCTGATGTTTCGCCGGACTCGATTTCCTGTTTCAACTCTGGCACGTCAATTGGCTGCTGTACTTTCTTTGAAGGCGACAGTAAATCCTTGAGCCAAACCCAGGACGAGCGATGCTTCAACGCTGGCACTGGCCTTCGAGGTGACGTCGGATCAGCACAAGAGAGGCGACGCGTGACGGCAGGCTTTTCCATCCGTCTTGCCTGTGGAGTTAGAAAAGGGGCAGTATTAGGACGTTGCAGAGAAATCGCTTCCGGTGACTTTGGTGCGATTTGCAACTCAAAGCTGGATTCAACTTCCGCTTCATCTTCTTCATCCGAGGACGTCATCATCATCTCGGATGTGTGTCTTAGGCTCAGGTCCATGTCTTTCGAGCCCGTGGACGTAGGATATTGTATTGAAGGAGTTGACTTCGGTGGCGTCGAAGGTGAAGTAGGAACATTAGCGGACACAGGAGATAATGGCACGATGGGATATTGAGAGCTGCGCTTCAGCAAAGTAGCCGTGCGCAGGCTGACTTTACGCGTCTTTTCCGGCGACCACGTAATTGGCATCGCAGATCGACTGGTCAGAGATGATGACTGTGGGTATCTTGACGTCGTCAATGGCGTCGACGAAACAGGTGGTTGTGCATCTTGCTGAGCTTCTTCAAGGGCATCAAAGCACAATGTCAAGTCGGACTCGGGTCGCTCGAAGGGCATTGCACTAGATTGGCTAGATTCTAAATTTTTGTGCTCAGGATTGGGTGTGTGCTGATCAGAGGCATCCTGCATAGGAAGCGGACTTGTCGTTTCCGAGGGAACATGCGTATCAGTGGATAGCTGGACTTGATTGTTACTCGTGGGCTTGCTGATACTTGTCATGATATCTTGCCCAGGCAGCTCGGATGGAGCGAGCACTGGAGCTGAGGAATCTGTTTCATCGGACGTGGATGGCTGGTTCCAGCATGACGGACAGGCTTGTCCAGACGCATGGCTCATGTCGTCTGTCTCCATGCTGTCGTTTGCTTTCTGGGATTTGACCGGGAAAGCAGGCCTTGTCGTCAGTTGGGAATGAACTTGCTCAGTAGACCGATTCTTGACGCTTTCATTCAGGGAATCGAGTGCCATCGTTTTATCGGAAGACTCCGACGACGTTTCATTCATGGCATCCGCATTTGCATTCTTTTGGGGAGCTTCATCTGGATCTGATGTGGAACGTGCCATTAGCGATGACTGCACACTTGCGATGCCACAAGAGTCGGAAGAATCGTTGTTCTCTGAGTCACGCGAGGGAACAACAAGTTGGCTGGGCCCTTCGGGAATCTCAGTATCTAATACTTCCTGCTTTGATATATTGTAACTGGGACTTCTTTGCGTTGCATGACCGACCTGAGTGGAAGTAGAGGCATTTATACTGTTTGGCTTAGCGGGTGAAGATTTGTGCTTCGTAGCCTTGGGTGTACCAGGTTCGGTTTCAGATGATTTATTAGCTGCACTGTATGCACGTAATCCTTGTGCAATTTGGGCATCGGGGGTCGTGCTCATCTGCGAGATTTGCGCCTGCTGGACGAGCGGAATGGGTCGCTTGGCAAGTTGAGGTGTCCATGCCGTGGGGAGAGATGGCATACTTGCACGGGCCCTGAGACGTGCGCTCTGACGGCGCGGTGTAGTAGGCGGCGACTTTGCCAGCGCTGCTAGACCAGCCGTCGCTTCAGACCTAGCTGGACCCTTTGTCATTAGTGGTTTGGGCTGTCTTTGTATATATGAGAATAACAATGTATGCGCAGAGATTTTCACTTTGTCGCCATTAGCTAAATGAATGCGCTTGCCATCGGACGTATTTGGTTTCATGTGTACATCATTATGCCAGACACCATTTGACCCAAGCACATGAAGAACAGCATCATTTTCTTCACAAAACTCGATCGTACAATGCTGACGACTCACATCCTCCAACAACAGACGCACATCGTTTGTCAAGGCACGGCCCATCGTCGTCGTAGTCTTGTGGATATTGTATCTATGCATCTCTTTGTTATCCTCAGAGAGCAGCTGTAGTACACCAAGCACTGCATCGCTTGGAGCAGAGCTGCCTCCGTTCCTAGACGGCATTATTCTGCAGGCCAGTGTGGTCGCCACAACGGACACGAGAGGGCTTGTTGAATGGTGTGTTGGTTGTGCTACGAAAGTCACCTCCACGCATCCAAACATCCACTACTCCAGCACTCGCGCCCATTGACGCGAGTGCGTGTTACTATCACGTGACACTAGTGCGCCATGTGTCACCCCCCACCATGATGGCCTTTTTTTTTGGGCTTTAGTTGTGGGTTTGCCTGCACCTCATGGCACCTGTGTTACTTTCGCGGGCAGAAAAGAGCTATCTTTTGGCTGGATTAGGAGCAAAGCCAGCGCAAAGACATGATGGTCGTGCGCTTACCGATGTTCGCCCCATTGAGGTAGATTCGCACATGTCTGAGCAAGCAGATGGGTGTGCACGTGTAACGCTGGGCAGCACTGAAGTGATGTGTGGTGTGAAGCTCGAGATGGATTCACAAGAAGCACCCACTGTCACCGTATCACAAGGCGAACGAAAGATTGATTTTACGCCGTGGCTTCCATCCAAACCATGCATACAAGTGCAAGTCGACTACACGCCCTCGCTGCTTCGTGAGCATAACGCAAGTGAGTTAAGCATGCTCACGAGTACCATGCAGGACATGTTACAAGCTTGCTATGCATTTTCAGGTGACTCATACGGACCACTTCCTGCTCGTCAGTTTGTCGTTGTACCATATGCAAAGTATTGGGTGCTACACGTCGACGTCTATGTGATGTCGTGGAGTGGCGGTAATGTGTTGGACACTGTATTTGCTGCAGTGTTTTGTGCTCTATGGAATACACGAATTCCAGAAACGCGCGTGATGGCGATGGACAGGACGAATCAAGGTGAACAGGATGCAATGAATGAAGATCATGACGATCCAGCCGGCATCAAATTCATAACGCGTGGGCGAAAGAACACTTCACAAAACACGAACGCCGTAGATTATGCGCTTGTGAATGAATGGGAGCACGGACGTGCACTCGAAGGTCGGGAGGATGTGCCTGTATGTGTGTCTGTATACCCTTTTCAAGGCACCTTTCTTTTGGACCCTACGTTGGAGGAGGAGTGTGCGCTATCTTGTAGCGTGGCCGTGCTTGCATCGCCACAAGGCCGGTTGTATGGTGTACGCCAACGCGGAGAGGGCGAGCTTACTCTTGACTCTATACACAAAGCTACCGAGGTGGGACTACAATATGCAAAGCTGCTAGCACAGTCGCTACCTGCTTCGCTCCCTGCGTAGACAAAGCCGCAGCGCCTGAACCTTCGTACTATAAACAGAGAGAGAGAGACAGAGAGAGACAAAGAAGTCGAAAAGGGCATTCTACAACGCTGTTCATGATATACTACTGATACGGCATTCCCAGTAATCAACAGATAGACTGCTTGATCAAGAGGACAAGCCGTGATCCTACCACTCAGTCGTTGGCTTAGACCTACGTGCATCCGATGCGGAAACGCCTTTGCCGTAAACAACGCCATTCAACCAGGGCGTGTGCGAGCGGCTACGCTCAAATGCACTGATTTCCTTCTCTTTTTGCAGCGTCAATGCAATGTCATCCAGTCCATGCAGCAGGCAATGTCGCGTGAATGGCGCAACTTCGAAGCCGAACGCTGTGCCATCTTCGCAGATCACTTTTTGCTGCTCAAGGTCCACTGTGATAGGCTTGCCGGCATATGCATCTTTCAGCACCCGCTGAATCTCGTCCGGCCGCAACACCACCGGCAACTGCCCATTCTTTGTCATGTTGTTGCGGAAGATGTCTGCAAAGCTTTCTGCAATTACAGCGCGAATGCCAAAGTCCAGCAGTGACCAGGGCGCATGCTCTCGTGATGAGCCACAGCCAAAGTTGCTGCCTGCCACGACGAGGATCTTGGCTTGCGTATATGGCTCTTTGTTCAGTACAAAGTCTGCGATTGGTTCATTCGTTTGTACATCATAGCGCAAGGGCCAAAATAGTGCAGAGCCGAGACCTGTACGCTTGATAGTCTTAAGAAACTGTTTTGGGATAATGACGTCCGTGTTCACATTTGAGCGTTCCATGGGAGCAGCAATGCCTTTGAGCACGCGGAATGCCGGCATACCTTGCGAAGCACTCTCAGACGCATCACCAGCGCTGGCATAGACCTGGCCATCATTGTCGTTAACGGACTTGTCGTTGGCCCCATTTGCCGACGCGTTTTGTGTTGCAGAACTAGAGGGCGGCGCCGAAGTGGCTGGAGCATGCAAAATGCCTTCCTCGATAAACATGCGCGAATCCTTCTCAGGCAGATCGTACTGCGTCGTGGCCGCCGGGAAACCGGGCAGATCACCAGCGGTAAGCTTGCGCACGTCTGTCAAGTAGCCCGTCACAGCAGCAGCGGCAGCCATCGCAGGACTCATAAGATGTGTACGTCCTCCGGCGCCCTGGCGGCCTTCAAAGTTCCTGTTCGATGTCGAAGCACAACGCTCACCTGGTGAGAGCTGGTCCGGATTCATGCCCAGGCACATGGAGCAACCGGCTTCGCGCCAGTCGAAACCAGCGGCTTTGAACACCGCATCGAGGCCTTCCGCTTCCGCCTGCTTTTTCACCAGTCCGGAGCCTGGCACGAGCATCGCTTGGACATGGGGCGACACCTTGCGGCCATGAAGAATTCGTGCAGCGGCACGAAGATCTTCGATGCGCGAATTGGTACATGAGCCAATGAATACCTTATCGATTTTGATCTGCTCAACCGGCGTGTTGGGCTCGAGTCCCATGTACTTGAGCGAGTGTGTCCATTCATTCGCAAGTTCTTCGTTCGGTGCATTCTTGGGATCTGGCACTTGCCCTGTGATCGGCACCGTATCCTGCGGACTCGTGCCCCACGTCACCGTTGGCGGAATGTCTTTTGCGTCTATGCGCACAATCTTGTCATACGTTGCGCCGGGGTCACTGGCGAGCGACAGCCAGTATTTTGATGCGCGTTCCCACTCCTCACCTTGGGGCACGAGGGGTCGTCCCCGCAGATAGTTGAGTGTCTTTTCGTCAGGAGCCACCAGACCCGCACGTGCGCCAGCCTCAATACTCATGTTGCACATGCTCATGCGGGCCTCCATCGACAAACTGCGGATCGTCGAGCCAGCAAACTCCAGCACACCACCAGTGCCACCAGCAGTGCCAATGAGACCGATGATGTGAAGCATGATATCCTTGCTCGTGACTCCCTCGGGTATGTCGCCATTCACTTCAATGAGGATGTTTTTCATGCGCTTCTGCAGTAGCGTCTGTGTCGCAAGGACATGCTCCACCTCGGATGTGCCAATCCCAAAGGCCAACACACCGAATGCGCCGTGGGTCGAGGTGTGTGAGTCACCACACACCAGCGTCGCCCCCGGTACTGTGAAGCCCTGCTCGGGACCAATAACATGCACGATGCCCTGCCGACTGTCTGCAAGGCCGAAGAACGTGAGGCCAAACTCCTTGACATTCTGTTCGAGCGTAACGCACTGTAAACGCGAGTCGCTCTCCTGCACGAACGATGCCGTGTCCTTGTAGTTCTTGCGATTCTCAGTTGGGATGTTGTGATCCACTGTCGCAAGTGTGCAATCCGTTCGACGAACAGGACGACCAGCCATACGAAGGCCCTCGAAGGCCTGTGGCGATGTGACCTCATGCACCAAATGGCGGTCAATATAAATCAGACATGTACCATCCTCTTCTTCTGAGATCAGGTGTGAGTCGAAGATCTTTTCATAGATAGTGCGCGGCTTTGAAGGCGCCGTCATCTGCAGCGAAGACACAAAGGAACCGAGACGAAAAAGAGCGAACTGATATCAATAGAAGGAGCGAGTGATAATAAGTTGAAAGAGGTATCTCAGCCTATCTCCGGCGTTTCTCTCCCCGCAATCCAGTCAGGGGCAGCCTTCCAATTAGTGCTGTCATTGACACCCAGCCACGAACGCCGCTATGTGACTCGACACGACCGATAGTCACGTGACTGATGGTCGCACCGGCGGCCGAGAGT
>ERZ501061.249-NODE-249-length-20385-cov-5.020856_pt1 | contig 20385 bp, 12 predicted proteins | sample MGYA00510854_ERZ501061 | MGnify/ENA primary metagenome ERZ501061 (study PRJEB25958, sample SAMN03398515) | human skin metagenome | study: EMG produced TPA metagenomics assembly of the Human Skin Microbiome Metagenome (human skin metagenome) data set.
GTACTCACCCGTGCTTAAGTATGCACTTGCCGTACGAGCGTCAGGTTTCTCCTTGAACTCTTCGACGCGCTGCACATTAGGAGCATCAGCGATATCGAGTTTGCCGCCTAGCTTGATGTAACCAAAGCCCGTCGAGGGATGCGATGGTGCAATACCAATCGTAACAAGGTAGCCATTACGTGCGGCCATGACAGCCTCACGCACAGACGATTCAAACGCCTCACGACCCGAAATGATGTGGTCGGCAGCAAATGAGCCAAGAACGGCAGTGGGGTCACGGAGCGCAAGCACCGTAGCAGCCAAGCCGATGGCAGCCATCGATTCACGAGGTGACGGCTCGGCAAAAAGGTTGGCGCTAGGGACCAGCGGAAGCTGTTCTGACACAGCACCCACATGGGCTTGTCCTGTTACCACCATAAACTTTTCAACACCAGAGAGCGGCAGCAAACGGTCCCAGGTGTTTTGAATTAGACTGCGACCTGCGCCCGTCAGATCGAGCAGAAACTTGGGGCAGTTTTCACGACTTAGAGGCCACAAGCGCGTACCAGCACCGCCGGCAGGCACGACCGCCCAGAGATTCAGGGACGGGTCAGTCGGTTCAATCTGTGATTCTTCCTGTGTGACTGAGAGACCCGACTTGGCATGCGGACGCGAACGCTCGGGTGTCCAATGGTCAAGTGACGACTGGTACACGCTGAAGCTTTGGCGACGCGCCGGCGAGAAGATAGGAGAGAAATTGGCGGCAGTCGGCGTGTTGGGCTCAGTCCGCTCAACATTATCAAGACGATCGCTAAGGCGGTACACTTCACGACGAAGATCCGAGATGCCTGTCAAGATCTGACCAAGAATGGCTTCTTGGTTTGTCCCGCTCATGATGTGCAGCAGTAACGAGGCTAAGGAACCACCTCCGATGCCCAGGGCGCCGTTTCCAGCGAATTTTCCGCACAGATCACTCGGGTTTCACATTCTCTTTTGTGATTCGCCCTTCCGTTCAAAACCATTTGCGAACACAGGTTTTTACTCCGTGCGGATATCAACACGTGGACGCCACGCACATGACACGAACCAAGTCGCCCTACCGTATATCCTATCAGATCATGCTGCCAACTCCTCGAGCGTCTTACTCGTATTAACATTGTCATAGAATGCCGCTCCGTGCGTAGTCTCGGCAATGATACCGGCGCGGATAACCCAGTCACCAAATGGTTCGCCATGGAGGCGCTCGCGCGCGTAGCGAGGAATCAAAACTTCGAGAATCTCAATGATCTCCTTCTCCGTCACACTCTCGCGGAAAATCTTGTTGAGACGTTGACCGGCGTGACCACCTCCCAAGCACATGACGTACGTGCCAGGTGCCTTGCCGATAAATCCAATCTCAGCAACCCACGGACGTGCACATCCATTGGGACAGCCAGTCATGCGCATGACAATTTCGTCGTGTTTCAGGCCATTCGCGAGGTAAATGCGCTCGAGCTTGTCAACAAGCTTGAAGATATAGCGCTCCGACTCGGCCATGGCCAAGCCACATGTTGGAAATGCCACACACGCGCTTGCACTAAGACGCAGGCCCGACTTTTCCCAGTTGTCCATGCGGTACTCACGCAAGTGCGCTTCAATACGGGGTTTGTCCGCCTCATTAATGTCAGATACGATAATGTGCTGGTTTGGCGTGAGGCGGAACGTGCCCTTGTGGAACTTGGCCAGCTCGCGCAGGCCCGTACGGAAAGGCATACCTGGTTCATCAATGACACGGCCATTTTCGAGCCACAGCGTGCAATGCCACTTGCCGTTCATGTCCTGCAGCCAGCCGTAATCATCCGTGTTGGATTCGAAGCTGAACGGCCTGGCCTCTTCCAACGCGTAACCGAGGCGGCGTTCAAGTTCAGCGCGGAAGTTGTCGGCGCCGCCCCAGTACTTGTCAATCGTGTACTTCAGACGTGCCTGCTTCCGGTTCTGGCGGTTTCCTGTGTCGCGCTGAATCAGCATGATTTCACGGCACACATCGTATACTTTGTCGACCGGTATAAAGCCAATAATACTGGCCAAGCGCGGGTATGTTGCCTTCATCGAATGCGTGACACCCATTCCACCTCCGATACCAACGTTGAAGCCAAGCAATTCCGTGTGGTCCTTGTTCGCGATAGCAACCAGAGCAATATCGTGTGCGAATACATCCACATCGTTACGTGGCGGCAGAGCCATCGCAATTTTGAACTTGCGCGGCAGGTAGTATGGACCGTACAGTGGCTCATAATCCTGAAGCGCACCACCCACAAGCAGTTTGCTCGAGCTGTCCGTGCCCTTGTCAAGCCAAATCTCATGGTACGCATTCATGCGTGGCAGCAGGGATTCAGATAGTTTCTTAGCAATTTGAGCCATGGCCACATCCACCTTTTCGCGGTGCAAGTTTGGCGAGCACATGACATTGCGGTTCACGTCACCACATGCAGCGATCGTGTCGAGCATGCTCTTGTTGATACCCTGCATTGCCCTCTTCATGTCGCGCTTGAGAATCATGTGGTACTGCACTGTCTGACGAGTCGTGATTTTAAGTGACTTGATACCAGCGTATTTCTCCACCACGTCGTCGAGTTGCAGCCATTGCTGGGGCGTGCATACACCACCGGGCATACGAACACGGATCATAAATCCGTACGCAGGTTCGAGACCCGCCGCCTTGCGCTCGTCAACTGTGTCACGGTCGTACTGCATGTAGGTTCCATGGAACTTGGTCAATTGCGTGTCCGTCTCACAAATGCTACCAGTCGAAGCATCCTGCAGACCCTCACTGATCGTACCACGGAGATAGTTACTCGCCACCTTGATATGCTCGTTCGTGATAGGCTCGGGCTCTGCCTCAGTGACGGTAACCGAGTCAACGCCAAGCGCTTTCCACAGCTGAGGTTCCCATGCTTTGTAGCCTGTCTGCCAGCCATCTGCATCCTGGTCGTCGCCTAAACCTAGGTTGAGCATACGAGATGCACCCAGTTCTGCCAAGCGCTTGTCCAGGTCCTTGCTCGGCTTATTATAAAAGCCTGCATCCTCAGGACGCGGCCAGTAGTGCGAGTCGCCCATACCAAATACAGCGAAGCGCGTCTCCTCATTTAGCAGGCCCGTCGGCTGCTTGGCCAGCGCCTTCATCATCAAGCGACCATTCTGCGGGGGCTCACCCTGGCCTGCCGTCGACATAACGAACACGACATTTGGCTCAGAGCTGAGCTCGTCCACAGGGTAATCGTCCATCGCAAGCACACGAGCACCTAGACCACGCAGCTTGGCGCGAGTCGCGAGTCGCCTAGCGACCTTCTCAGCGCCACCGCCATCCGATGCAAAGAGTACAAGCAGGGGCGGGCCCTGCATAGAGCCGAGTAGCTGATCATACGCTTCCTTAGCCTTGAGGTGCTGCTTCTCACGTAATGCCGCACCCTGCGATGCTGCAAGGTCATATGGTAGCTCAGGATGCGCATTCGCCAACAGACTAAGATGGTTGTCGCGGTCCAAAAATTCTTGCAGCTGCTGGCGAATACGCACACTGTCCAGCTGGAAGACAGGAAGGCCACTCACACCGGCACTCGGGTTCCAACGGTACAGCGGCCAGTAGCCCGAGTCGACAGCGAGTTTAGTCTCACGCAAGACATCAAGAGCGGGTACATTGCTCGTGAGATACGGCATGTACGCCAGCACAATCGATGGACCATCAAATTTATCGGCCTCCATCAGTGTACGAAGCACCTGCGTGTAGTCCGAGTATAGCGCAGTGCTAGCGACATATACATTTCCGTAGTTCATGGCGTAGAGACCAATATCCTTTTTGCGCTGATGCAATGGCACAGAATTACGCTGGGAGTACGGCACGGAATCAAATATGAGCATGTTCACGTTGCGCTGCGACGAAATGACGTGGTGCACACCACCCATTCCGGCATCATAAGCCCACGCATCGTTTCCGATAATCCAGCGCGAGCTCTGAGTGAGGTTGGTCGAGCGAAGCGCTTCTGCGTCCGCGGACGACACACCTTCCAGGGCTTTATGCACAGCTTCAGAATGTGCTGCATCGTGTCGGTTCGAAAGCCAAGCTTGCAGAGCTTTTCGCAGTGGCGACGGCGTCCCAGCGTCATCGGCCATTCGCTGGGCCCGCGACATAATGGTCTCCTCTTTTAGTAGGTGAGAAAGTACGATACCAAAGGCATACTCAGGACTCGAGGCACCTGGGTGCGAGTCGTCCGATGGTGCATTCACAATATCCAAGCGGTCTTTAAACAGCATTTCGAGCATTGTATGATAAGCATGCTCGTGCTCAAATGTCCTGGGGACGACAGCTTCGGATTTCTGCGGCTTCTCCGAGCCCAGTGTGAAAGACGCCGTTTCTTCAGACGCAAGAACACCAGCAAGAGCGGGACCAGCACTATCGTCCAATTCATTCAGCAGTCCACTCACAAGAACAGGGACTTGACGGTCCGTCACATGCTGGAAAGCACTGGCCACATCGACCAGAACGGGGGGGAGACGCGTGGTGCGCTTGCTGCTGTGCTCCAAGACGGCGACGCGTGTCACCGACGGCGGGATCGAATCGACAAGGCACCTCGCACTAAGTGGACGAACCAAGTGCAATGAGACGATCGGAACATGAGCAGAAAGTTTGGTTGTCTCCGCACCTAGCATCACGGCCACCGTATCAGTGGCAGGGGCGCCTAGTACACGTAGTGCCTGAATATCAGTGCCAAGACGGGCATTGACATCAGAGAAGATGCCGTTAATCGTAACATCTGACACTTCGGAAGGTTCAGACGCCAAAGGCACTTGAAGCAGGGAGGCTTGCGTCGAGGGCAAACTGCTAGCTGAGACGGTATCGAAGAAGTGCAGAGTGCCTGTATGTGTCTTGGCCGCGAGTATATGAGAAAAGAGCGCAAAAGCCTCGGTTTCGCGAGATTCACCGCTTGAATACACCATGGAAATACCACTGTGGCGTAGCTGAAGCACATGTGCGTGAAACGCCTGTGGCGTTTCGACGTGGAAGACGACCGGGAGTTTTGCAAGCGCGGGGAGATGTGGCACAAGACGCAAGAGGCCTTGTGGCGAAGCTCGCATGAGCACCGCAATGGGCTCGGGGTTGGTTGAAGCCAATGCTAATTCGTGCGCCACGGATCCCACATCGGCCGCGGAGCTTATCCGTTGCACAGACTTGCCAGAAAGAGCGAGCATGTCATCCATATCCACAGCCACGACATGGCGAGCCGCATGTTGGGCCACGTGCCATGCTGCTTGCACGGACGTCTCGTTCATGCTGTGAATACGAAGAGAAGAGTGTGGTCTGCTGACTCGATCAATTGTGTCGAGCTGCCAGCTTTCCAGCAGAGCACCGGCTCATTGCGAGCGAATCGCGCTTGTTGCATTTCTCTACCAATCACGCCATCGTCACGTGATAGTGACATGGCCTTGGCGGCGGTGCATGCATAGAGCCTCTACAGTTGCCAAGCCGTCATAAGCGAGCGACGCAGTAGGGTCTAAAGCAGCACGATGAGCGACGTTGAAGCGTCGCCCCCTCGCCAGGATGTTGGGTGTGGTATCTGAATTGCTCCTATAGTAGCCATAGGCACAGGTGTGAGTTGAGCCGGTCATGTGGAGGTTGCACAACCGTGGGCGTTGGTCGCGCATCGCCCATTTTTTTCTTTGAAACATGGTGATTCGTGTGCAAAAGCGCGCGAGCACGGACGGGGAGGTCGCTGCATCGACCTTTAAATTTCATCGAAAGACAGCGCGTGGTAAAGTGCGCGCTGTGGTGCGCGAGACATATCATCGCAACGATGTGCCATGTGGATGTATTGCTTGTGAGGCGTGTGCTTCGTTCATTGAACACGGCACGCCGCCGCCTATCCTAGATCAGCATGGCACGCAGAATACCTACACTAGAAAGAAGCATTATGCGGTAGTGGACACGAATGTGATCCTGCACCAAATGGATGTGCTCGAGTCTCCTGTCTTTACCAACGTGGTCATCATGCAGACGGTGGCAAATGAGGTGCGGAATCACAGCATGCCTCTGTACAACCGCCTGCGAACTCTTCTCATGGATCCAGATCGCCGTTTCTGGCTTTTTTATAACGACTTTCATCAGGACACGAATGTTGTGCGCTTTGCAGACGAGTCCCCGAACGACCGGAATGACCGTGCGATCCGCCAGGCAGCGGCATATTATACGGCGCATCTTCGAACGCATGCTCTTCCAGGACATGCAGATACTACTGTGATTGTGAGTGAAGATGTCGAAAATGTACACAAGGCGCGTATCGAGGGCTTAGAGGCGTGTAGTGTGCGAGAATACATTACTGGATTCCAAAATGCTGAGCAGCTCTCGGATCTGCTATCTGCGCGCACAGTCGACGAAAATCGCGCTCCTCGGGGATCACGCGTCTTTGATGAATACTGGCCAACGACGCAGCTTGAGGCAGGATACAAGGCCGGTACGTTGCACAAAGGTTTTTTCAATGCGAACGCCTACAACTTTTTGGAGGGTGCTGTACGCTCTGAGGCTTTGTCCAAGCCAATTTTGCTGCAGGGTCGAGAGGCTATGAATCGTGCTGTCGATGGAGATGTGGTATATGTTGCGCTCTTGCCCCAAAGTGAATGGAAAGGAGCGTCAGATGCCGTGCTTGAAGCCGAGTCAGCACAACGAAACGACGATGCACGCGACAGTGATACTGAAGATGAGGACGTTGGGTTAGAAACGCAACCCGAATCGAGCGGTGGGGATACGCAGCCGACAGGCCGTGTTGTCGGTATTGCGCGCCGCAACTGGCGTTCATATGTCGCACATATCGATGCAAGCTCGGTGAACGAGCGTGCTTTGGCGACTTTGGGTCCCCAGACGCTTTTTGCCTCGCCCGTGGATCGCAAAATACCCCGCATCAAGATTCGTACGCGCCAGGCGCAGGCGTTATTGGGTTGCAAGATTTTGGTGACAATGGACGAATGGAAGAGTACGTCGCGCTACCCCGAAGGCCACTTTGTTCGCTCGCTTGGTGCCATTGAAAGCAAGGAGGCAGAGCAAGAAAGTCTGCTCTTGGAGTTTGACGTGCCGTACCGCCCATTCAGCAAGTCCATTCTGGCGTGTCTGCCATCTGAGGGCGACCACTGGACGGTCCCGCCGAAGGATGAGCAGGACGCACGATCGCTGGCCATTTGGCGTGACCGTGTGGATATGCGGGCGGAAAATATATGCAGTATTGACCCACCGGGGTGCCAGGACATTGATGATGCATTGCATGCCAAGCGCCTGCCGAACGGCAACATTGAGGCAGGTGTGCACATCGCTGACGTTTCGTTTTTTGTGCGACCCGACACCCCAATGGATGCTGAAGCAGCGTCGCGAGGTACAACCGTGTATCTTGTTGACCGACGCATTGACATGCTTCCTCACCTTCTTGGTACGAACCTGTGCTCGCTGCGTCCGTTCGTGGAGCGCCTTGCATTCAGCACGGTGTGGGAGCTAACACCCAGTGCTGAGGTCGTGAATGTGCGGTTTTTCAAGTCGGTCATTGCAAGCAAGGCTGCGTTCACGTATGAGGAAGCCCAGAACCGCAAGGACGATCTGTCGTTGAATGATGCCATAACAGAGAGCATTCGCCTGCTGAATGACATGGCCATCAAACTGCGCAGGGGACGTATGGAGGCCGGCGCTCTGAATCTCGCGAGTCCCGAGGTGCGAATCCATCTCGATAGTGCTGAGTCGTCGGCGCCTATCGATGTTGAGCAAAAGGAAATGCGCGAGACCAATAGTCTTGTCGAGGAGTTCATGCTTCTGGCGAACACGAGCGTGGCGCGTCGCATTTATGAGGCGTACCCCACTACCGGTGTGCTTCGTCGACACGCACCACCGCCGGCGGACAACTTTGAGACGCTTCAGGACATTCTCAAAAAGCGTCGTGGCATGGATCTCGATGTGTCATCGTCTGGCGCCCTCGCTGCTTCGCTGGATCGCTGTGCTGATACGCGCGACCCAGCATTTAATACACTTGTGCGCATCCTGGCGACGCGGTGCATGCTTTCGGCTGAATACTTCTGTACGGGCAGTGTGCCTCGTAATAGCTTCGGACATTATGGTCTGGCCATGGATATGTATACGCATTTTACGTCACCGATTCGTCGGTACGCAGATGTGCTAGCGCATCGCCAACTCGCTGCGGCTATTCAGTACGAGCCTCTGCCATCGAATCTGTACAGCAAGCACTATGTCGACCAGGTGCTGGACAATGTCAACAAGCGGCACCGCCTCGCTCAGATGGCTGGGCGGGCATCGGTGGAATTCTTTGTGGGTCTGGCCATAAGCGCCAAGAATGCAGAACAAGGCGCAGACGCCACCAAGGTCGGTCAGGAGCGCCTACTGCGGGCAGATGCATATGTTGTACGCACGTTCCGGAATGGACTGGCCGTGTTTGTGAATAAGTACGGCCTCGAAGGTGTGATTACCTTCCCTGGCGAATGCCAGTTTGACCCAGACGAGTACCAGGTCACGATCCCGGCTTCGCTCTCCCAGCTAGGCCGCGATGTGACGCTTGGCATCTTTGACCGTTGTACGGTCGAGATCGGCATCGAAAAAGACCGCAATACGAAACGCGGGCGAACTAAAATGGTGCTTGTCTAAGCTACTTAGTTGTCGGCCATGATCTGACCCCACGTGCACGGCTCGTACGACGCCAGTTCGGATTCGTTGAACCACAGACCAATCTCCTTTGTAGCCGAGTCAAAACCGTCCGAGGCATGGATAATGTTGCGACCCACACTCACGGCGTACTGACCGCGAATCGAGCCGGGGTCAGCCTCCAGGGGCTTGGTGGCACCGACCATACGGCGGCCCTGGCGGATCACGTCCTTGCCTTCCCACACCATCGCGATCACAGGCGTGCCCTGCGTGATGTACTTCACAAGCGAGGGGAAGAAGGGGCGCGAAGCCAGGTCGGAGTAGTGCTCCTTGGCGAGCTGCTCCGACGGCACGACCGACTTGATGGCGACCAGCTTGTAGCCACGCGACTCGAAGCGGTCCACGATCTTACCGACGATCTGACGGCTCACGCCATCCGGCTTGATCATAATAAAGCTGCGCTCGTTCGCCGTCTGGTACTCACCGGCAATCGTGCGGGGTCCCTCGAGTTGCACACTCGGGAGCGAGTACAGCGAGAGGCCAGCGACACCCACGGTGGCTGCCACCGTGAGCGGCACAGCGCGCGACACTGGTGCAGCGGATGCCGTCGAAAAGGCACGCGTGGCACCACGCAGAGCGCTCGTCAAAGCAGCAGCACGGACAAACATGGTCGGGGGATGGGAATCGACACCCGTTTGTCCCATGTGACGTAGGTATGCCTATGGCCACGTGGCTATGAGCGCTGCCAACGCCAAGTCGCTGCGCCCGGCGCAGTTTTTTTCGCGACATGGCACAAGACGAGGCGGCGGCGGTGGCCGAACCCGTCGTATCGCTGCCTGTCTACGTATCGGCATCGTTGCCGCCCAGCTCGCGCATAGAACTTTTTCAATACCCTCTGTACGCGCGCGGTCGTCCGCTTCCAGTGCCTGCGACGGCAGCGCAGCGTGGCCAGCGTGTGACGAGTCGGTGGCGGCCGCATGCCAACCGCGTCGAGATGGAGATGCCATTGGATATGCGCGAGACTGTGTACAACCATGAGCGTGGCATGGAGTGGGCTGAGAACTGTGCGAGTATGGGTGTTATTCCGACGCCTGGCGGGTCGGCCGTGAAGCAGGAAGACCGTGCCATGGATGCGCCGTCGCGGTTTGACCGTATGCGCCTCGAAAGTCATGCTGTGCCGAACGCCACGCATTATATGGTAGGCACAGTGCGGGATGGTGAGCTGCATCTTGTGCCGCTTGATGCTGTACTGCAGCTGCGTCCTTCGATGCAGCATGTGGACTTGATGAGTCAGGCCGAAGACCAGAACCGACGCATGCCGACATCAGACGATGAGGGCGATGCCCAGGACGCACGCCGCGCTCATGTGGTTCCGCTGAATGTATCGATGCGCACGGAAGCCCAAGCGCGCACGGCGCTGACGCCGCGCTTTGGTGCACAGGCCTCGTCTGGGCTAGCGACACAGCGAGATGCCGAGGCGGAGCGGTGGGTTGATTTGCGCTTCAGCGAGGCGCAAGGAGCTGACCAGCTGCTCGCTCAACGGCGCGATCCGCTCACGTGTACGACGCACATTCGCGACCTCTTCTAGGTGATGATGATAGCACTATTGTACATTACGACGCCTCTGCTGGCGATGGGTCCGTGGATGCTTCGGCTTGGGCATCCTGCTGTGACCGGGCATTGGCCGCGCGTTCTTCGCGACGGGTGCGGCGAATATGCTTGAGGTCGCCCAAGAGCCGCTTCTTGGACTCGTGCTCGACTTGCAGCTTGCGGAGCGCCTGCTGGTGTCGGCTCTTGATGAGGGTATTCATGGTGCTCTCCGTGTCGTGCTGCTTGCGCTTGATGAGCGTCTCGATTTCACGGCACTCAGCCTCGAGCTGTGATTCACGTACGCGGCGCTCGGCTTCTTCTTCGCCGTCGTCATCGTCGTCATCGTCTTCCTTGTCAGATTTAGGCACGTCTTCCTCGCCATCCGCCTGGTCTTCGTCGTCGTCGTCCCATAGGTCCTCGAGATCGCTATCACCTGTGCTCTCTGCGCCTGCATCACTGGCTGAGTCGTTCTGTCCTGCGCCCTGCTCACGCGCCAGAGCGGCATCGAGCTCGGCCGCGAGATCTTGGTCGACATTCAGGTCATCGTCATCGTCCTCCTCCTCCTCCTCAGCCTCGGCATGCGCTCGCGACTCGTCATCAGGCTTGTGCTCTTCGTCGGACGCCGTGCGCTCCGCGTGCGCATTCAACTTCTGTTGCGCAATGTCCTGCTCGATCTGGTCTGCGAGTGTCGGATCGATAAACTCGTACTCGACACGGTCGGCGCGCTTATCGTCGTTGAGCAGCGTCTCGACTTCCATCTCCACTGTATCGATAGATCGGTTGTGCACGCGCTTGCGGAAGCGGCGCTTTCGCACCCACGTCATAGGTGGCGTAATGCCATGAGGATATATGTAGTCGTCGTTGGAGCTCTTGTGGGACGACTGGGCCGTCGCCTCGGCCTCGTCAGCGATCGGACGCTCGATAAGGAGCATCTGCGAGATGTCAGCAATCTTGAACATCTGCTTGTTATCGAGCGTCTTGTGCGACTCAACGATGCATGGCAAGTCGACGAGCTTGGCGGCATACAGCTGCTGGCCAATGTGGAACACAGCGCGGCGTGCATCCTTGAACTTGAACCACACGTCATCATAATCACCACGCCGTCGAATCGCCTGACGCAGCGCATCCAATTCGCCGTGTTCGCCCGGCCCATCAGGCACACGCAGAATCAACTGCTCTTCAAACGCCATACCTTCCCCTGTTTCATCGTCCTCACTATCGAGCTCTCGATCATACCCCTGCATGTACGGCCGCGTCTTCGGCCCATCACCCGTCACAGCCGCACCCGCCGCATTCCGCGAAAAGTTGAGGCGCACTCGCGGCTTGTGAAAATGCGCTCGAATCCGCGGCGGACCACTGGACGACATGGACGCAAAAAGTGGAGATAGACCTGGCCTGTCTTCCTTCCATGCCTCCGACGGCGTTCCGTGCAGCGTACGAGGCTCTGCTCGCCGGGGAGCATCCATGGGATACAGGCGATGGTGTGCGCAGCCAGCGCGTATCTGAGAAGGCAAATGCCGCGCCACGCGCCCAGTACCTGTCGGACATATTGAGTATGCCGGTAGAGCGTGCTACGATCCTGGACCTGCTCGCTGGCGTATCACCCACAGAGTTGCTGGACGATCGCTATGCGCGCCGCCGCGATAATATCACGGCTCTATGGAAAGAGGCGCTGCGCGTATGGGTCGAGGGCGACGAGGCGCTTATCCCACATGCGATAGAGACACTCGAGGCTTTGGCCTGCGCCCTGCTGCCCAAGGCCTATACCAACTTCACGCTGGACGTGATCACGCTCCTAGCAGGGCGCATGGACGAGGCGGACGATGTGTTTTACGCACTCATGTCGGTAATCGACCGCACGCTGCGCACCGCACCTGGACCGCAGCAACACTGCGCTCTGCGACTCGCCGTTGTCGTGGCAGCCTATACCAGCAGCTCGTCACTGAGCACATACCTCCTGCACCGTGACCTGTTTGCCGCTGCGATGCAAGCCATGCTTGCCGCTTCATCGACGATGCGCTGCGAGATCGCCCTCTTGACAGCGCTCCTAGCGACGGCCGGACATGTCCACGGCGCGGCAAGGTCTCTGGACGTCGACGTGCCGACGGCCGTGCTCAGCTCCGCCATCATGCAACCGTACCAGCGGCGCATGCGTGATACCCAGGACCCCACACTTCTAGCCCAGGCGTGCTCAGAAGGCCTCACGCGCATGCTCGAAGCCTACGCCCCACCGGACCACAGCCTATGGCACGACTGGATGGGCCACGCGCCCAGCCAGGCCACTTTGCCACCACCCTGCGCATGGCTGCTCTTGGCCGTGTGGGTCTGGCTGCTCTCAAACGACGCTTTCGGACACGCTGTCTTCGAGACAGACACGCCCCTTGTCGTGCCCCTCTTGTCGGTGGCATCGTTCGTCCTTACCCATGCCGCAAGCCATGCACGAGCCACAGCGTATGCCCACACGACGCTGCAGATCTTCCTAGGCCTTCTCGGCCCGACGGACACGTCAACGCCTGCCCACCGCTTGCTCGTCGATGAAGACACATTGCCCACGCCGCTCGTGGAACGCATCGTGCAGTGCCGCGACAAGCCCGGCGCATTGCCTCTCGCTCCGCACACCGGCACGAAACGGCCCCGCCGCCTCGTTGTACCCATCCTTCACAACGTGACCCTCTTTCTCACCTACAATCGCAGCAAGCGTCTGGACGTGCCGAGCTTTCGGACTGCGCTGATCATTGTGCAGCGCGTCGCGCTCCTATGCGCCAAGCACCGCATTCAGCTCGAGTACGATTGGCTCGAGGTGTGGCGCGCCATCCTCGCCACGGCGGACTTTGTCGTGGCCCGGCAGGCGCAGCTAGGTCGCGAATGCATTCAGGCACTCGCACCATGCCTCCTCGAGACACTCGCCATTGTCCTCGTGCTGTCGGACCGGTGCCTGCAGACGCCTGCCGAGATACACTGGCTCGTATACGAACTCGCACGCTCACGGCACACGCTCGAAAAACTCGTTCCTATGGCTGGTTCGGCACGACATACCCACTGGACCCTGTTGGCAGAAACGTTGCAGTGCATCGACACAGAGCTTGCACAGCGGGATGCAACGCGCTCATCTCCGTCAGTCATGTCACTTATACCATTCTTTCGCCGCGATCAGACGGAGGAGCCAGTCAGTATGCGCTCCATTCTGCAGATCATCCAGCGCTTAGATCTCGAGGCGCTCCTTGCCGCCGACAAACCCGTGTGCGCAGCAATCATCCGCGCGGCATATGCGTCCAGTGCATCAAAACGAAGCAGTGGTGTGCCAAGTCCCAGTGCTACGCTCTTGCGCATCGTACAGCACGACTGGCTGCAGAGCTAAGGGGCGCTACCATCCGTAGGGAAGGACAAGAGATCAGATCCGGGTGCACTTTTGTCCGTTGAGGGGAAATCCAACCATGAAAAGTCAAGCATGTCTCTCGCTGATGGCTGGCTGGTCTCAGGTGAGGCTTCGGTATCGAGAGGCACCACGTCGTCCGTCTTCTGTCGCTTGGCATCGGACGATGGTGATGGCTCATGGGTATCATCGCTCACGCCAATAGCCGATTCGGCGCTTAAAAGGGGCTTGACATCCTCGCCCTGCAATCCAAGCGGAAACATCATGCCATACAGGTCCAGCGGCATGGGCTCCGGTCTCGGCAGCATCGTCACGTCACCTTCCGTCGAGACAGGTGCATGGGCCTGAGCAAGAAGATGCTCCAGCTGCGTTTGGGCGTGCAAGAGTTGATCAGAGAGTGTGCTTACATTTTCGTAGTAGGCACGGCACGCTTGCGTCAGTGGAGACAGAGCAGGTATGCCATCTTGCGGGGGACGTCTTTCACGCACGAGTTGTGCCCGGCGTTCAAGGAACCAGCCTATCTGCCGCACAACTTCATGTATCGAGGCAATCAAATGGTCCGCCTGCACCAAACAGCGCGTTGCGTCGATGCGCGGTAGGATCGCAGGCCTGGCTTGGGCGGCACCCGCATCGGCCTGCGACATGGCACACTGATCCCAAGCCCCACTGCCTAGATCGAGGGCCATAGAGCTGCGTCTCGTCACGTGAGACCCCGACAGCAGGGCAAGACAGCGCCATCAGCGTCGAACACGCCTTATTGTTTAACGAGCAAGGGCACAGGACCTCATGAGCAAGCGTCTACACCGTATGGCACCTTGTCTCAACACTTGAGCCCAAGATGTATCATGGCCACTCTTTGGCAAGGGAGCTTGCGCTGAAAAGTGCCCTGGTAGCTTTTGCTTGTCACCTGGTGTCCATACATTCCCTTGGTATAGCTATGTAGGGCCCGAGCAAAATATCTTGCCATACACCAAGCACTACCTCAGCACATGGAACAACGTTGCACGTTTTCGCGGCGCACATCGCTGTCGGACGCGTCGGAGCCTTTTTGTGTGAGAAATGTTGGCGTAAAAAAAAATAAAAATAATAAAAATTGATGCGGGCGTGATGCGTTGCGATGGCGGCGGATTCTTTTTGGACAGCTTCTTGTTTGCCACCGAGCACGGAAACATGGGGCTGGATAATCAGGCCAAGATTATCATCCTTCTGGGAATTGATATTGTTTTCTTCTTCATCGAGATCATCAGCGGTTATGCTGTCGGCTCTCTCGCTCTGGTGGCAGATAGCTTCCACATGCTAAACGATATCATGTCGCTTGTGGTAGCTCTGTACGCTGTGCGCCTCGTAAAGAAAGGCGGAAAGAGTCCGCAGTATTCGTATGGATGGCAGCGCGCGGAAATCCTGGGTGCACTGTTCAACGGTGTGTTCCTTCTGGCTTTGTGCTTCAGCATCTTTATGGAAGCCCTCGAACGCCTTGTCGCCAAGCCCCAGGTGTCGAACCCCAGCACAGTCGTCATCGTCGGCTCTTTAGGTCTTTTGTCCAATATTGTCGGACTGCTCCTTTTCCAAGGCCATGCACACCCGCACGGCCACAGCCACGGTCACGACCACTCACACGCACATGCCGGTTCCGATCACCACCACGATATCGAAAGCGGTGTTGTGCATGATCATGACCATGATCAGCACGACCGCAAGCATGAGCACGATGACAGAACTACCGAGTTCAACAAGAACGTAGGTGACATTGTCGGCCATCCTGCTAGGGCTCGTGCTTTTGTGATGAACCAGGCTCACTCCCTCGGCTACGACAACACGGCATCTAAGAGCGGAGATGGCGAAAGCCAACAGCTCCTTTCGCCTCAATACGCTACGAACTCATATGGTGCTGCAGGATCTTCGTCCCATGACCATGCGACTGGCACACGTCGCCTGTCCCAGGCGGATGCAACGACGGAAGAGGAGGTTCGTCGTCATCGCCAGTCTATGGCGCTGAATGGTGGTCATTCGCATGGCAACATGAACATGAAAGGTGTGTTTTTGCACGTGCTTGGTGATGCTATTGGTAATGTTGGTGTCATTTTTGTTGGTGCCTTTATCCTGTTCACCCACTATTCGTGGCGCCATTATGCGGACCCGGTGATTTCCTTCATCATTGCATGCATCATTTTTCAGTCTGCCTTGCCTCTGGTCAAGTCAGCCTCTTTCATTCTGCTACAGGGAGTGCCAACGACCGTATCACTCGGCGGCGTGCGTGACTCGGTGCTGCGCATCGAGGGAGTGTTGAGTGTGCATGACCTGCATGTCTGGCAACTGAACGAGAACAAAAACGTGGCAAGTTTGCACATTATGGTCGACTGTTCTGGTGAACAAACGGATCGGTACATGCACATTGCTGATCAGGTCCGCCGCACGCTGCACATCTGGGGTATTCATTCTTCCACCATCCAGCCAGAGTTTGTGCCTGGTGGTCTGAACGAAGCGGCCAAACTAAGTGGGGTGGCTGTGGCATCGAAAAACCGATTCGACGAGCACGGCCATTTATTGACGCCCGATGGCCACCGCGTAAAGGAAGAGATAGCAGAGCGGGATATGGCCTGCTTGCTTGCATGCCAGGAAGAGGAGTGTCGCGACGCAAAGTGTTGTGACGGCGCCGCCCCCAACCATATGAAATCTTCTTCGTCCAAGACATCTTCATAACTCATCCTGTGAAATAACAAAGTCATTTTCTATATACAATCTTACATCAGTAGATCATATCTCATGCCGTAACAAATGCGCCATAGGCTCGGTGGCCCATGTATAAAAGTCGGAAGGTACGAGTCCGCAACGAGCTTGACGACGTCCATCCATGGCCAACTCAGATGGCGGTACATAGCGTATCGTCACATGGGAGAAAGGCGGCTCAAACTTGATACGGAACACGGGGTATTCTCGCTCAGCATCTTGGAGTGCAGGCAATGGTAAATGTGCCAGAAATGCAGAGGTTGAGCGGTGCACGCGCCACGCATAGGGACCAAACATATACTCGTTTTTTCGAACACGTTGGGCGAAGTGGAAAGACCAACGCTCAGTTTCAGTGCGGACAACATGACGGATGAAGTCGATCATGGCTGCACCAAACGCCAAATTGTCGTTGGCATTCCATTCAACAGTATGGCCACGCACCATACGTGGCAAATCGGCAGTGCGATACATTGTGTGCGACAGCAATGTTCCTTGTTGGTCCCGGAAACCAATCACGATTGAACGCACACCGAGCAAGAAAGATTGCATGTACATCTTGAGCATCTTAGCATCTAGCCGATTTTGATCCTCTGCATTCTGAATCTGTAAATTTGTTTTAAGTTCGACAACGCCTTCTCTTTCATGATCTGTCCCCGCGTCCAGCGTCTCAACACAGTCGACTTCACCCCCTATAATGATGCGGGTATGTCCCAGCTTAGTCTTCACGATATGCCCCCATTGCACGTTTGTGTTCACGTCACCACTCCATCCTGGAGGACCACAAGTCTGAGCATAACCTGGACGTGACTTTGTACAATAAGACTCAAAACTGTAGCCATAGTACGAGGATAATTGAGACCGCCTCGATTTAGGCCGACCAGATTGCATGCTCTGCCTCTGGAACATTGTAGGGGGCACCTCCTCCATAATTAAAGTATCACCAAGCATCATCACATTGAGTTCAAACCCTTCTCGAAACATGGGCGGAGCCTCTACATGGCAGCTCCAAGCAGTACACAGCTTCGTCAAAATGCCTCGCCAAGTGACAACCTGCGCACGCAACATCTCATGCTCAAGGCTGTCGGCAGGTACACTTAGCTTGCCTTGCACTGCTTCTTCTTGTGAAAGACCAGCGCGACTTTGATGCATAATCGTGTAGAGTACAGAGTCTAACGGATCTGGCACGTGCGGTCTCTCTTGGTAGCGTTCGAAGCCCACATTCAGATCAGCACCCTGTGCGCTGTTCTCTTGTGTTGGTGGCATTTTGTACCAGCGCTTCGCACTATTATCAAAGCATAAGGATCTGTTTTCATCGTAGGAAAAGGTGGCCATCAGTACAGGTTGTTGAACAGATACAGGTGGTAACGCCATTGTTGGTCGTCCTAAAACGGCCAGAGGTGGTAGCTGAGACATAATTGGTAGCGAGGATGAGCTTTTCGTGTCTTGCACCATTTGTGCGTACGTGCGAGGGGTCACATAACTGTGGCCAGGCGCTCTCTGCCAAGCTGCACCTCCGCGCCTTGACATGACGCTCCGCTCCTCGACGCGTGGACCAACATGGCGCATCAATCAGAAGTGGAGGCTTATGCTAGAGCACGTGTTACGATGAGGGTGAATCACGTGCTGTTATAGACGAAGCTCGATGATTTTTCCACGGTGCAATATTCACAATTTGATTGGAAGAGGAGAGCAGTTTCCATTCAATGCCAGCGAAGCATAGGAAACGTAGCTGCAGGCGATCGTAAGGATGCGTATGAAACTCCCAATCGTTAACTATGATTGCCCCGTTGCCAGTCGAAACGGGCGAGGAAAAAAGAAACGGCCAGTGAAGAAAAAGAAAAGGGCTAGAGGAAGGCGGAGGCAAAGTACTTGAACCCGGTCGGGTTGTCACATTCTGTTTCTCCCACCTTCATCACTCTTACAGTTCGCAATGGGAAAGGAGAAGCAGCACGTTAACCTGGTCGTCATTGGTCACGTCGACTCTGGTAAGTCGACGACCACTGGTCACCTTATCTACAAGTGCGGTGGTATCGACAAGCGTACGGTCGAGAAGTTCGAGAAGGAGGCCGCTGAGCTCGGTAAGGGTTCGTTCAAGTACGCTTGGGTGCTTGACAAGCTCAAGGCTGAGCGTGAGCGTGGTATCACCATCGACATTGCTCTGTGGCGCTTCGAGACCCCCAAGTACAATGTTACGGTCATTGACGCCCCTGGTCACCGTGACTTCATTAAGAACATGATTACGGGTACCTCGCAGGCTGACTGCGCCATCCTCATCATCGCTGGTGGTACCGGTGAGTTCGAGGCTGGTATCTCGAAGGACGGTCAGACTCGTGAGCACGCTCTGCTCTCGTTCACGCTTGGTGTGCGTCAGCTCATTGTTGCCGTGAACAAGATGGACAGCACTGGCTACTCGGAGGAGCGCTTCAACGAAATTGTTCGTGAAGTGTCGAACTTCGTTAAGAAGGTTGGTTACAACCCCAAGACGGTTGCCTTCGTGCCTATCTCGGGTTGGAACGGTGACAACATGATTGAGGCCACCACCAACATGCCTTGGTACAAGGGCTGGGAGAAGGAGACCAAGTCTGGTAAGGCCACCGGTAAGACGCTCGTGGACGCCATTGACGCCATTGAGCCCCCTACGCGCCCTACCGACAAGCCTCTCCGTCTCCCTCTCCAGGATGTGTACAAGATCGGTGGTATCGGTACTGTCCCTGTGGGTCGTGTCGAGACTGGTGTGATCAAGCCTGGTATGGTTGTTACGTTCGCTCCCTCGAACGTTACTACTGAAGTTAAGTCGGTTGAGATGCACCACGAGTCGCTCGCTGAGGGTCTGCCCGGTGACAACGTTGGTTTCAACGTGAAGAACGTGTCGGTTAAGGACATTCGCCGTGGTAACGTGGCTTCGGACTCGAAGAACGACCCCGCTCAGGAGTCCGCCTCGTTCAACGCTCAGGTCATTGTGATGAACCACCCTGGTCAGATCAGCAACGGTTACTCGCCTGTGCTTGACTGCCACACGGCCCACATTGCCTGCCGCTTCAACAATATCCTGCAGAAGATCGACCGTCGTTCGGGTAAGGTGCTCGAAGAGAACCCTAAGTTCATCAAGTCGGGTGACGCCGCCATGGTTGAGATGATCCCCACCAAGCCCATGTGCGTTGAGTCGTTCAACGAGTACCCTCCTCTTGGTCGTTTCGCTGTGCGTGACATGCGTCAAACCGTCGCTGTCGGTGTGGTGAAGACGGTTGAGAAGTCGTCTGGTAAGGGTGGCAAGGTCACCAAGGCTGCCGAGAAGGCCTCGAAGAAGAAGTAAATTACAGCCACTGAGCTGTGCTAAAATCTCGGATACGCGCTTGGTTTCATACATAATGTGTGTTGCAAATGACAATCTGCTTCCGTAGTTTTGTTTGTATCCGACTTCTATCTTCATGCTACCTCAACTTTATTTGTTTCGAGTGCGTGAATGCCACAGGTTTGACATGTGTGACTGCTTGTAGTGTGCACAGCATCGTATAAGGTGTATGGGCGCTTGGAGTGTGTACAATTACCAATCATCATCGCTCTCCTCTCCATCCGATCTACCCATGTTGTCCTTGCGCTTGTTCAGAGCCGAAGACAAGGCACTAGCAAGATCCATTCCACCGCCATTCGTGTCTGCGTTTGTAGAAGATTGAGGTAAACCACCTGTGGGCATGGGTGACGGTGCGGAAGAGTCCGTCTTTTTTAGGTCCTTGACACTCTTTCCTTGAATACTAGCAAGCAATGCATCACGACCAGGTTGAGGAGGTGGAAGCCCAGACACGCCACTAGGAGCAAGAGGTGGGGCTGGCGGTGCTGGTGGGGCCGGCGGTGCTGGTGGGGCCGATGGTGCTGATGGTGCTGGTGGTGCTGGTGGTGCTGGTGGTGCTGGTGGTGCTGGTGGTACCCCAACGACTGCGGCAGGACGCGTAGGCGGTGGGGGTGGGGGACCACGTCCCCCCAAAGAAGGACGAGATGGGACAGAAGGAGGAACGCGTCCGCCGACTGGCGGTGGTGGTGGCAGCGGCGGAGCTGTACT
>ERZ501061.259-NODE-259-length-20030-cov-4.519499_pt1 | contig 20030 bp, 19 predicted proteins | sample MGYA00510854_ERZ501061 | MGnify/ENA primary metagenome ERZ501061 (study PRJEB25958, sample SAMN03398515) | human skin metagenome | study: EMG produced TPA metagenomics assembly of the Human Skin Microbiome Metagenome (human skin metagenome) data set.
CGACGCTCTTCCGATCTTAGAAGTAAAGGCAAGTTTTATCTTGTGAAAAACATAACCTTCCTACGCGGTGAAGCTCCATGTAACAACGCAAGAAAGGTTCTCACAAGGAGCTGTCGCGCTCGCTGCGAGCATTAAGACTTGTGTTTGACATACTTAAACAAAGGTTTTTGTTTCAGGATGCTCTGCGACGAAATGTAGTGTATGATTTGCTTGTGCCATGTTGGGCCAGCACGAACAACAACATGAGTGAGCCCTCTGATGATCAAGCTCTTGGGCACCTAGAGTGATGGGATATCATTTTCCCGACATGCTGACCATTAGGTATGCATCATCATCTAAAGCGCAGTATTCTTATTTGTTGAGCATTTCATCCCGTCATCCGAATAGAGTGCAGTTGCAGTCTTCACCTGATGCGTGCCTCACCCCAATGTGCTCACATGTGCAGCGCAAGGTCGACGAGATATGACTTACTCCCATGAGCGATAGACACTATTAGGTGAGGTGAGCGCTTGAAGTAAGAATCCTAAGGTCAACGCAATGCTGATTCACTTCAAGGGCGCAGCGATATTAATTTTTTACCTCGCACGGTCCCAATCCAATTTAAGCGCCTTGGATTGCAAACCCTCTACTTTAAATACGCCCGCCATTACTCACGCACGATGCTGGGACTGTCAGCTCTTTTTCCACCTGCGCCCAAATGGAACATTGATCAGGTTCCTGACTTGACCGGTCGAATCGCCATTGTGACTGGTGGCAACTCGGGCATTGGGTACGAGACTGTTCGTGTACTGTTGAGCAAGAACGCCAAAGTATACATGGCTGCCCGTAGTGAGGAACGCGCTCAACATGCTATCACTGATCTCGCCAAACTTCAACTACCTGGTCAAGTAGAATGGATGCAACTCGATCTTGCCAGTCTCGAGAGCATCAAAAAGTTTGCTGAGGAGTACCTTGCCAAGGTTCAGCGGGTCGATATGCTCTTCAACTCGGCCGGTGTCATGAACCCAGTCGTTGGACCGACAACCAAGGATGGCTACGAGCTGCACGTTGGAACCAACAGTCTGGGTCATCATTATCTGACTCTGCTTTTGCTGCCTGCACTGCGTGCATCAGCACAGGCCACGCCGGATCAGCCGCCTCGCGTCTGTTTTACCTCGAGCATTGCGCATCGGAATTCGTCGCCGAAGGGCTTCGATCCGACTGATGTGACTGGTATCCACACGTCGTGCTACGTGCCGGCCCACACTCGTGCATACGGTCAGAGTAAGCTGTATAACATTCTGAGTGCCAATTGGTTCCACCGCCACTACGGTAAAGAGAACATTGTTTTTACATCGTGCCATCCCGGCATCCTTGAATCAGAGCTGGTTCGCGACTGGGACAAGGGACTCAACGCTATCGCGATACCATTGCTCAAGTCGACCATTTTCTACCCAGCTCACATGGGTGCCATCACACAGCTCTATCTGAACACGGCGCCTGAAGCTGCCGGCGAAGGCGGCAGTTACTACGTGGCATGGGCTCGTAAGTACAAGTCCATTCCTATTTCTAGAAATGAGCGTGTACAGGATGCATTTGCTGCTTGGGTCAACGAACAAGTCGCCCAGCATGCGAGCTAAGCTACGATCCGTTGTAGAATGCTGACATTTCGCATATTGATTGGTCTGAATCCAGTAGTTTTATTTGTGGCTGACACAAGAAGCGTGCCGCATGGCCAGTCGCTTGGCAAGCGCACGCGTGGGTAAAAAATTGAAAATTTCCGGCCTTGGACCGTTGCATACCAGCTCTTTTGACAGCGCCCTTGGTTCGCCGCAAAGAGTGTCTCTTGGTTAAAACCTTGATGGTTGATCCTACATCGCTTACATTAGGCGATTTCTATTGTGCTGCTATAACTAGTGTCCGCTCTCAACAAGGTGTGCCGTCGTTCGTGCTGACTGGTCTGGACCTCAAGCCAGACTGAGACTTCTTTTCTATCGCATTTCGACACTATCATCGGTGACTCGCTATGACCCTGTTTTCTGGCACCGTCCCAACGAATCATCAGTCTTCTGGTGCATCGGCAGAAGCGGTTGATCCCAACAAGCAACGACCTTCTCGACGACCGGGCGTTTTGTCTCTCGCGTCACTCTCGAAGCGGGCGCCGCAAGCGTCGACTTCCACGCCCCCCACCACTCCTCCCACCCAAGTGACGCAGAGTACCTCCCAAGCTGTCATGCAGAATGATCCTTCGCGGCTTTCCCAGTTCTCACTGCGCATGAATGAGCTCCTAAACAAGGCATTTGTGGCGAGTCAATGCAACGTCTCAAGCATCGCACATTCAGGTACGTCGCCCTTCACGGGCGCGTCTATTAGTGTGCCACGCATTCAGAACATTGTGTATGGTAACAACCGTCTGCCTAACCGAGTAAAAGTGATTGAGATGACTCGCCTTATCATCGATGAGCTGCACAATGCCGAGCGAGTGGATCCGTATCTGCTGCGTGCCGTTTCACGAACTGTGCTCAAAACCGTCTCTCACTTTGTATCTCGCATCGAGTCCCAACTCATTTCGCCGCGCACTGACCCAACGGCGCTGCAGGTGCCTGTTTCGCTGCGCGGTGCTCAGCACATCTCCCCCGCCATGGAGTTCAACCTGGCTCTAATAAGTCTGGAATGGATTGTCGAAGAGAGCTTGGAGCGGTGCTTGGAAGGTCTGCCTCCTCTGGCGCTGCTGCATTCTCCTAACATCCTAATGCCCACTGCTGCAGAGGGTATGGCAAAGCCACCCATGCCGCCATTCGTGCATGATATCCTGTCACCTTTGCGTGAGCAGATGGAAACCAGTATCATCCATGTGGTACAGCCATTGCTGGTAAGTGTCAAGTCATCGATCACAGAGTGCCTGAGCCGCGCCAATCCTCGTCCCTTTCAGCCACAAACGACACCGCCGCTGCTCGGTAGGACAGATGGTTCCACAGAGAGGCGTCAAACATGGCATAAGGAGCTTGAGGAGCGTCTAGATGCAGCTTATCGCCTTCTAGTCCTACGTATTGTGGACCGTTGTGGTCAAGATGGTCAAGCCTGGTTCATTTCTGTGGCTATTCACATTATTTGGAAGGGTCTTCTTATCATCACGTCACGCTCAGTATTTGCGCCGGCATCGCTTGTAGAGGCTGAATTCTCACATGCCTTTGGTCGTGCGCCCGGGTCCATGCCATCGAGTATGGTGCTGAATGCGCTCTTGTCTGTTGAACATTCGAAGCGTGTACCGACCCCGACCCAGCTCGCTCATGCTTTACGCAATGTGAGTCGACCATCAGGTCAACGCAAGTGGCAGGGCGAATCGGCGTCAGGCACACAATCGCCTACTATGACATCTGAAGATTTTGAGTCGTGGAGTGGTCAGTTTGCCTTGCCTGCGACCGATGTTGACTGCTATGTGGTGAATCCGCTTCTAGTAGCTGAGCAGCTACAAGATTTACATGTGTTCGAACGCCTCATGCTTCAATTCTGCACGAACTTCTACCCCTCTGTGTCTGACAAGCACAAGCGCAACACGTCTACGACCGATGTGTCAGCCTCGCCTGACGTGGCTGGACCAGCTCACCCTGAAAACGGCCACTTGGACGATGATGGAGAAGAGGATCTTGCACGTGAGGCGCTTCGTGAAGCATTTGAGGCGTTGCAAAGCACCATCACTGTGCTTCGTACGTTGCTCCATGATCCTGATGCCCTCAATCATTTGACGAACGATACCGACTTTGAAAACCTGCTTTCACCTGCAGCAAAACAAGCGTTTCAAATGATTCCTTCTTTGCTGCTGATTCAAATTGCGTTTTGCCGAGTTCCACCTGGCTGGGTCAGCAAAGGAAGCACTGGCTCGGCTGGTCTGCAGCTCATGAATGACTTGTTTTTGACACCGCCGAGCATCATCAATTATACTTGGAGTCAGTATGAGTCTGCTCTTCCAGGCTTTATGGCCGCAGAGGGTGCTGCCTTGTCACTTTCGGAGCGTTACGAACCGTTGGTGGCGCAAATCCTTGCTGCCCTCGATCAACTTGTGGAAAAGGTCGACCAGGAGCATGCGTCGTCACTGCAAACTAAGCGTTCTAATTCAGAGCCCCCTTCTGATGATTCGAACGAGGACTTACCTGCTGCCATGACACAGTCCATGCCAGCGCTCGATACGGGTGCATCAGAGTTTCATCAGCCAGTATCAAGTGCAAACAGCAAATCGAGCAAGATGCCGCCCATCTCCACGGCTATGAGCAGTATGACGGTGGACGACAAGCAAACTCGTAACCACAGAGGTCATGCACGGACCGGCTCGTCTTTTGCACCGCGCTTGTGGCGTAGGCACGCTTCGCAAGCTCCTAAATCGGCTATGCAGCATGCACTGCCGCCTCGTGTGTCGCGCGCGCATGCCACCAGCTCTATTGGCCTTCCCCGTGGAAGATCTCTCCATCGCACTCATCAAGCTGGCTTGCCCCGCAGCTCGAACCTTACTTTGGCGCACATGCAACGTCATGCTTTGTACACGTTCGCGAATGTCGTTCACCGTGTTCCTGATATGCTAAGCGACAGTTGAGCTTAAAATGACGCATGCTTTAGTCATAGAAAAATAGGGCCCACCCTGTACAAAAAGTTGTGCTTCTTGAAGGGTGGCTTGATGGATCAGGATCATCCTAGCATACTAGACGGTCAGTGATACTCGCTCGTAATGCTACTGCCATGGCAGTTTGCCAGGTTTGCAGCTAGGCATGGACGTATTGTGTGGCCGTTTCTGAGCCATACACGATGCATGAGCGCTTCGCCCAAGTCAAAAGCAAACTCGGGACCACGTTCTAATGCCGACATGCACTTTCCTTCTACCGGACGGGGGAATGGTGGTGGGGGCGATCGACCACCACTTGTCGACAACGACATGGATGATATACCGGGATCCACCACGGAACATGCTGTGATTTCCATGTTCGACTTATTTTCTATTGGTATCGGACCATCGTCCTCGCACACTGTCGGTCCTATGCGAGCAGGCGCGATTTTTGTCCAAGATTTGCGTGACTCTGGCATCCTGTCTTCGGTGGCATCCATTAAGCTGGCATTATACGGAAGTCTTGCTGCTACGGGCAAAGGGCATATGACGCCACAGGCACTTTTACTGGGCCTGGAGGGCGCCGACTGTGAAACGGTCGATACGGACTCTGTGCCTGTGCGATACGAGTCCATCATCCGGGATAAGAAGCTTACACTCGGCAAGGACTCGCCGGATCAGGGCCACGTTCAATCGGTGCATTTCGACTATGACAAGGATTTGGAGTGGAACTGGAGCCAAAAGCTTCCCATGCACTCAAACGGTATGCGGTTCAGTGTATTCAATAATGAAGGCGACCTGCTTGCCACCAATGAATTCTACAGTATTGGCGGTGGCTTCGTGGTCAATGGACAAATGGCCATAGCCGATCGGCCTGGTCCTCGACCCGCGCGCGAAATGCTGCCGGCTCCGCCACCCTCTGAAAACCATCCGCAAGATACGATGGAGAATGTGTATTATAAATCGATTCGACGAAACGATGCTGATGGCGAACGTCGTGAAGGTGCTATGCCATCCACACCTGGCCAAGCCGCTTTGCCCCCACCTTCTCATTCTGATCAGCTCTCGCAGCAAGCCAGGAAAGAGCCGCGTTTCCCATTCCGTACCATGTCGCAACTCCTGTCGTTAAGCCGAAAACACAATCTTACGATCGCGCAGATTGTGTACGAAAATGAGCTCACATGGTACACGCCTGAGGAAATTGATGCGAAAATTATGCATATTTGGAACGTGATGGATGAGGGCATTCGAGCTGGAGTCCTTAGTGAGCAGGAGGTGCTACCAGGCTCGCTGCGAATGAAACGACGAGCACCCAAGCTGTATGCGCGACTTATGCGTGGGCTAAACATGGGTCCTCGCCGCCTTGGTAATAGACACGGCTCGTCTGAAGCAGACAAACCACGCCTCAGTCCTGGCACTGCCATGACCAACTCGGCTACGCGTGCATGGCCTAGTGCCAAGTCGCGCTCGGCACCGCGTGTGCCGCGCATTCGCGGCTCGTTTCAGCATGAAATCATGCCAGTGCCACCGCGCCGCACCAATTTTCCCGCGATGGACTGGCTGTCGTGCTGGGCCATTGCTACCAATGAGCAAGTGGCTGCGGGCGGCCGTATTGTGATTGCACCGACGCTTGGAGCAGCCGGTATCATTCCGTCTGTGCTACGTTACGTGGTAGAGTTTGTGGCGCTCACCCCGGAAGATGAAGAGAATCTCGTGAAGACGTTCTTACTTACTGCCGCGGCTATCGGTATGTTATTCAAGCGGGGTGCTACGATTAGTGCGGCAGAAGGAGGATGTATGGCCGAAGTCGGCACAAGCTGTTCCATGGCTGCAGCTGCCTTTACTGCGTGTATGGGCGGAAGTCCCGAAGTGATCGAACAAGCTGCTGAAACGGCGATTGAGCATAATCTCGGTCTCACTTGCGACCCTGTGGACGGCCTTGTTCAGGCACCATGCATTGAACGCAACGCTGTGGGCGCTGTCAAGGCTGTCGTGAGCGCCAACCTGGCCCTATCTACGGATGGCATCCATACCGTGACGCTGGACGAAGCGATTCATGCAGCCCGTCTCACGGCCGCTGATATGCATACCAAGTACAAGGAGACCAGCCTCAGTGGGTTGGCCACCACGGTCAAGATCCCTGTGGCTGTTCCGGATTGTTAGACATTTGCTTAGATAAACACAACAGCCGCGTGGATCGATTCAGCGACGGCGCGTCCCTTTCCCTCGTACCATGGCGTTTTCGTTCGGTAAACCGCCGTCTAGTACGCCCTCTTTTGGCACGACGCCGTTGTTTGGTGCGCAAAGCACGGGCACTGCTACAGCGCCACAACAGACTGCGCCAAGTACGTCGCTCTTCGGTCAGAAGCCTGCAGGTCAAGGTCTGTTTGGAGCTGCGCCTCCGTCAGGTGCTAGTAATTCATTCGGCTCGATGCCGCCAACAAACCCAGCGACTACCTTGGGAACCCAACAGAGTGGTTTGTTTGGTGGGAAGACGCCAGGCTCTGGCGGTACGTCCGGCGGTCTTTTTGGTTCGCAGCCGCCGTCGAATGGTGGGCTGTCGCAGCCTCAGCCTCAGCAGGGTGGTCTCTTCGGGTCGCAGTCTCAGCAGGGCTCTAGTACTATTGGATCGCAACCGCAGCAGGGCGCTGGTTCGTTGGGTTCGCAACCACAGCAGGGCGCTGGTTCGTTGGGTTCGCAACCGCAGCAGGGTGGTTTGTTTGGATCGCAACCGCAGCAGGGTGGTTTGTTTGGATCGCAGCCTCAGCAGGGTGGTTTGTTTGGATCGCAGCCTCAGCAGGGTAGTCTTTTCGGACAGACAGCCAAGCCTGGTGCACAGCCGACATCTGCCCCACAGGCAACGTCTGCCGTGCAAGATAAAAAATTTGGCGCACCGCTGCACACACAGCTGGAGCGAATTGCCTCCAGCTGGGACACATCCAACCTAAGTACATGCCAGTTTCAGTACTACTTATACAATCGGGCGCCGGATGCGCAGAGCCTAACCCAGTTGTGTGTGCGTCGCCCTGATGCTGTGGGTCCAATGCACGATGCTTTATGGAATAAAGCGCTGCAAGAGAACCCGGAGCCAGACCGTCTATACCCTGTTCTTGCGGTCGGCTTTGGCGACTTACAAATACGTTCGAATGCGCAGGTGACTGAAGCAGCTCGCCAGACAAACAAAGCCGCTGAACTCACGAAAAAGCTCGCTGAGTTACGTCAAAAACACGATCTGGCGAATGTCGTGCGTGCACAATCGGCCATGATGATGCAGACGCGCATCCGACAGCGTCTTTTGTCGCTCACGAAGGACGCAGGTGTCATGATTCCCGCCTTGCGTGGACAGAGTCTCACAGCCAGCGAAGATGCTGTCAAGGCAGCCCTGGAGAATTGTGATGCGCAGCTGAATGGTGCGCTGCCCCATTATGCATCCAACACGACGCCCGAGCATGCGCGTTTGCGTGCGCAGCTGAATGAGCTGTGGGCCCAGCTCAGTATCGTCCGTGCGAAGCGCGAGGCAGCACAAGCACAAGGCCGTGTGAATGGTGGCACAGAATGGGTCGTGGTCGATGAGTCGTCGTTTGACGAAATCACACAGATTCTGGGCTTACTGCAGCAAGGATTGGTGCACTTGTCGAACACGCTTATGAGTGATAGCAAAGCCCTAGACACGGTGTGCGAGGGTCTCAAAGGCGTGCCTCTGGTCGGTGTGCGGCACACGTAGTCTACAGATCCCACTCTTCTACGGCACCATAGAACGTACGAGCGATGCGCTTCTGCGCATCGACACCAGATTCATGCGGACTGTCACCAATGGCACGCACAACGAGATATTTGCGGCCTGTCAGCACGTCAGGCGTCGTGGGGGGCGGATACACGGGGCCATCGAGCGCGTGCGCCGCATGAGCTTGAGAGCCCAGTACGAGGCAACCAGCTTCGCGCGCAATGACAACACCTGCACATACATCCCATGCCCAACATCCAATTTCCCAGTAAGCATCGAGCGTGCCCATAGCAACATGGGCGAAATTGAGGGCGGCGGAGCCCATGGAGCGCACGCCGAGGGCCATTTCACCGCCAGACACACCGCTGTCGCGATCGCCCACAAGGCGCTGGAATGAGCGCGTTTTTTTCTCCATGATCTCTGCAGAGCGATCCGAGCCCCATTCAAACGCAACAAGGGCCTGCTTGAACGAAGGCAGTGGTGGGGGCTTGGTCAAGGGTAAGGAGCGGCGCTGAGGGTGCAGGGGCGTCGTGATAAATGCGCCGTGGCCCTTGCAGGCGGCGTACAAGTACCCCAGGAATGGTGCATAGATCACACCGATCGTTGGGTCCCCATCGTACACGAACCCGATGGAAATACATACAAAGGGGAATCCCTTGACAAAGTTGGTCGTGCCGTCAATGGGATCGATGATCCAGGTAGGCTCGTTCGTTATAGCCGCTTGCTCACCAGCTGCCCAGCTCTCTTCTCCGATGAACTTGTGGTCGGGGTACTTTTCGCGTATGGCTTGGCACACAAGTTTCTCTGTGAGCTGGTCCGTCTCCGTGACGAGGTCCGCCGTGTTCTTCTTTTCCTCAAAGCCCGCTGCATGTGAGTGGCGTGTGCATACCTGCTCTCTCAAAGCGCGTTTCAGAGCCTTTGACAATCGCCTCACCAGCTTGCTTGGCAAGATCAATCGCAAAATCGAGCACGTCTTGCAAGGGCAGTGCCATGGTCGTCCGCGGGAATCTCTGGCTCAGCGCACGGTGCCCCAGCCTAGGTGGAGGTGATGGGTTGACGACATGCCGCTGCCATGGGACGCTGTGCCGCATGAGCAAGCGGCTTGGGCGCCCATAAGTGCGGCGGCTGAGCTGAGGCGTGCGGCATCGCAGCCAGTCGAGCATGTGTCATGGATGCCGCTCTCGCAGATGCCGATGCCGCAGACGCAGCATGAACTCGATGAGTATACCATGGACTCTGTGAGTGTTGAGTCGAGCGAGTCCAGCGCGTCGTCCGAGGCGCAAGACACTGTCGTGCCGATATCGCGGGCTCCTTTACGACTTTTGAGCGGAATCGAGGCACTCGACACGTATGCAGGTCGGTGGCAAAGCGGGGGCGCCTATGCTCCACTTGATGAGCCTGCGAGCCATGACGTGTTGCGACGCGGCTTTCCCATCGGATCGGCCCTGGAGGTGGTCGGCCCCCCGGGTGTCGGCAAAACAACGTGGGCGATGCAAATGGCGATTTCCGAGCGACTCGAGCACATGATGCATACGATGCAATTGTGCATGGATCAGTACGGCACCGTCGATGATGCACCTACGCCACCCACTTCACCACGCACACTGATGGATGCGATGGATGTGGATATAGAGCCGTGGTGTGCCCAAGTTGTGCTGGTCGATACGGAAGGCAGCATCGCGCCCGTCCGCCTCCTGTCCATGACGCGCGCCGCCATCACGCAGCGCCACGTGTCCACGGCTCAACGCTATGCTCACTGCGCTGGTGTCGATGCCGACGTGCATCATGCCATCGAACGTGCCGTCTTGCGTGGCATCCACTTAGTGCGCTGCACGACACTCGGCGAGCTTCTGGCGTTTGCCGGCATCGCAGCTAGTACCGTCCTCAAGGTACCGGGCCTCCCGCCCCGCACATCGCTCCTCATCATTGATACCCTGTCTTTTTTCACCTACGCACATGCACTGCCAATTAATGCAACGCGAGAACAGCGCAAAGCGCGTGAGGATGCAATTCAGTGCATTGTGCGCTCGCTAACAACATTACGAGACAGTCAGATCCCCGAGCAAGACCGCATCACGGTCGTGGTGACGATGCAAATGTCAACGCGCCGTCTGAACGATGCTGCCTCGGTGCTTCAGCCATCCCTGCTATCCAAGTCATCCACGCGGGATGATACCGAAAGTGTGTTGGGACGCAGCGCACAACGCTTTTTCTTAGCGTACAGTGATGTGCGTGGTCATCGGTACGTATGTGCGGCTCACAGCGAGTGTAATATATCTTCCCTGGGACACAAGTGCTGTAGGCGTCATGATACAAGCACATGGCTTGACCCAGTCCCTTACTTTTTCTCAAATGTATCCATAGTAATGGTCACGGGCCCATCGTTGATCAGGGACACGTCCATCATCGCACCAAACGCGCCATTGTGAATCTTGTGTGGTGCATAGGCGGCACGCATTTTCTCGAGAAACGCATCATAAAACGGCCTGGCCTGGTCGCCAGCCATCGCCAGATGGAAGTCGGGGCGCGTTCCTTTGCTTGTGCGGGCATGCAGTGTAAACTGCGATACGCACAGGACGTCACCACCCAGCTCCATCACATTCGAGCGCCAAGCGCGTGCATGCTCATCACCAGGCGCCAGGACCCCGTCCACGACGCGCGCACCTTCAGGCCACAGCTTGAGTTGGAGAATTTTCTTCGTGAGAAGATCCATATGCTCGGGCGTATCGTCCTGGCACACACCAATTAGGGCCAGAATGCCCGGGCCTATGGTCGACACAGGCTGCCCCTGCACTGCCGGTAAGATAGACGTGCTTTTTTACATACCATGCACGGAGGCCTGCTTCACGCGCTGGAGCACAGCTTTCATAGAACCGAGGTGCTAACAGCGACGTGACCTTATTTTTTCGCCTCGTGCCTTTTTTTCTCCATGGCAGCGGCCGAGGCATTGCAGTCGATCCTGCTGCGCCTCTGTGTGCTGTGTTCCACGTCACTACAAACCATCCAAACGTCGCCTACAGAGACGATCGACCGCGAGACAAGCAGGCAGGATGGACGCACACTCAGTGAGAAACTATACCAAGACCTTTTGATACTGAATCAGCAGGTTCGGAAAGAAGCGACGGCGCTTTCTCTCGCTATGCGCCCATCGTCGCGCGAGATGCATGACGATGCCGACCCCCTCGATGGACTCGATGAGAAGAGCATTGAAGCCGCGTCCCACTTGCTCCAGTCTCTCGCTACAGACGCCGTGCCCAAACTCGTGTTCCTAGCCAATCTCGCTCAAAAGAACCAGCGCGTTTATGACACGACTGACGCTGTTGCCAACGACACGAGCCTGCAGGAAGCTCGTGAAATGGGCGCCCACATCGTTCTCGGTGAGAACGCCATTGGTAAGCATGTCGTATCGGCATCGGTGGGCTCCTTGTTTGCGAATGATGTGCGGCGGTACACGGCCGACGTCATCGAGTCCATTGGCCTACTATGCCAAAGTTTTATGAACGTGCGCACACGTACCGTGCTCGCTCGTGCACAAGAGAAGCGTGGTGAAAAATCCGAGTCGCTCACACCTCCTTCTCGCCAAGCGTCTCTGGCGCTGACCAAAAAGCTCTGGACGCTGTGTGATGCTGCGGAAGGTGACAAGACACATACACCTGCGTATATCACGCGGCTTCCACGAAACAACTATGAGGCTTTGTGTAAGCTAGCGCGCCAAAATGAGCTGGTGCTGCGAGACGGCGTTGCAGAACTGGAAGAAAGTTTGGAGAATGACAGCTTGGATCCGCCTCAACCTCCTTCCGACGATGTCGAGGACATGTGGGAGCGGCATGTGCAGCTGAGTGAAGAAGAGAAAAAGGCGGTGCGAAACGTGCTAGACCTTGTGCGATCTGGTATCGCCTTGCTGAAACAGGCCATGTCAGCCGCCGCCGCAGCCAAGGACGTGGATTTGGATCGTGTGGCTGAGCTCATGGAGGAACTCGCATCGACACAAGACGATCTGATTGCCTCTGTGCTCTATGAAGAAGAGACGGCCGAGGGGCTTGGCGAAGTGGCACAAGCCTATGTGGATGCGTGCGAAGCGCTCCACGAGTGTGTCGATACGTCGTCAGGCATGGATGCCATCGAAGCAGCGTGGCATTCCTTGTCACTATAGTACATTATGTTTTCCGTACAATACCCAGCGCATTTGGACCCCGCTTGCGTTTTGCTGTGGGCTTTGGTACGTTTGTGGGCGTAGCTAGCGCTCGTATTTGCTCGCGCGCACGATCGCTCAAGAGATGTGACGTGTCGGGAACGGCTGACGCATCAGGATCCTCGTTTTTGGAAAAGTACTTGCGGACGAGCGCCTCCTCTTCTTTGCTTTCCTCAGACACGGCTTGTTTGTGCAGTGGTTCAGCTTTGCGCTTATTCTCAGCAATGGTGTCCAGCACGGTATTGGTATCCATACGCTCAAAGCGAGCATTACGTGTGCGAATGTCCTGCAAGGCGTCCATCACCTCCATCTCACGCTGGGACTCCTCCATGCGCTGTTCCAGTGCCTTCATCGGGTCTATGTCGCCTTCACTTTGTTCCTTTTCTTCGTCAGAGTCAGGCTCAGGCTCCTTGTCCTCTTCTTTCTCACGCCATGGCTCAAAGTTGCGAGAAGCGCCATGCTCGGCTGCATAATCGGCGTTCCGTGGATCCGTCTTGAACGTAATTTCTGAGCTGCAATGTGAGCATTTGATGTAAAATCGGTAGATCGTAATTCCATAGTAGTCGTCGTCATTCACTGTCTCTTTGCGCGCATTGAATTTTTTGCCGCGATAAATATATTCACCGCATGTATTGCACCGCATGCTGAATGGCGCCATCAGACGCACCGTCTTTTGACGTCCGCCACCAGTTTTTCGCCGCTTTACTACGGACGGATCAAAGTCGGGCGGATAGTATTTCTGCAGAACCTTGCGCTCTGACATGGCGGCTAGAGGGTAGGCCGACGCTGCGCGCGCCTGTTATTTTTCTCACCTCCACCATGGTGTTGGATGCGTACGTACCACCTAGGCCTCACCGGCAGCCATGATGGCCTGACGATCAAGGCATTCACATGTGTGCTCATCGTCCTGACGTCTTATCTTGCCATCCGTACGATATACCGTACTATCCGCCATATGCTCTCGATGGTCACCTTCATGATCCGGTGGGGGCTCGTTCTATACTTGATCTTTTTCCTGTGGCTATGGTGGACAGAAGGGCGAGATCAAAGTGGCCTGCCCCAAAGCTTAGCAGCCACCTATTCGATGATGCAAAGTAAGTAGAGCTTCCGACTCACGCAGACGCCGGCGTCGCCGCTACAGCGCTTCTGTGGCAACTATCTCAGCGGCCTGATACATGGCAATCCATCGCGCGCCATGTGCATTCTGTCCTGCAACCATCGAAGCCCAAAAATTGGCGAGCGCCCAAACGGAGGGGCACGCACACGCCAGAAGACGATATGGCGGAGCTCGTTCATGCCCTTGGCTGGGAAAAGTGGCTCGACTCGCTTGTATATCCCCAGAAACACAAGAAACGATGGAATCCTATGCCCACCGGATGGAAATAAAAGCGCTGCTGACCCTGCTCACCGATACGCGCACCGTACCAAGAGGGGGCGAAGGCGGCGTGCCTGTCTCGCACGTGGTGCCACGTGGCATATAGCTGGTGAGACGACCGGGGGCCAGCGTGGGGCGTTGTGAAAGCGCTTCGCGCTCTTCGACGACCGTCGACAATATGACACCGAACCCTGCCGTGCCGTCTGCCCGGCGCTCTTCCCACTCCAACAACACATCGCGCGGGAGTGGAGGACACTCTGCGCGTGGCCCTTGGCATGGTGGCCATGGCGGCGCCTCCCAAGCGGGCCGTGCTGGAGGGGGTCGTGGCGGTGCCCGTCACGGCTGGGGAGGTCATGCATCGCGATCGAACTCCACGAACGGCCGCCCTGCCTCTTCAAATGCGACGCATTCCTCTAAAGGAATGCGCGACCGCATTGAGTGTTGGTATGCTATGCTAGTAGGCCAGATGATAGTGGTGAGCCTACAAAATGGCGAGCGCCATGTCGGTGTCGTCTCGGCAGCTACGATGGAGCGTGATGATCTGGGCCTGGTGCTGATGATGGCCCAATCTATGGCGATCACAGAAGATGGCGCGATTCAATGGGGTCGCGTGGTCCCTTCGCTGGTCGTGCCAGGCGCCGATTTGCTCGAAGTGGATGCGAGCACAGTGAAGCAGAGCTCTCCGGCTGAAGTACAGGCCGCTCAGCGCCGCGCGTCTGGGTTCCGGACTGATACGGAAATTAGCTCGTCTGCCTCGGCATCATCGGATGGTCGCGCGCTGCAGCGTTGGGATGACGGTGGGGCGCCGGAGACGGCATCCCTGGAGCAGTCGACCGACTCAGGCCCGTGGGATCAATTTGCTGCGAACGAAGCGCGCTTTGGTGTCAAGTCGGACTATGAAGAGACCATGTACACGACCAAGCTGGATCGTTCCGGCAAGGACTTTAAATCGCGCGAAAAAGAAGCGGAACGACTCGCCAAAGAAATTCTGGAGAGCTCCACCGGCAACGTCCATGTGGCCGAGGAGCGCAACCAGCTCGGCCAAAAGGACATGGACGAGGAGGACCGATTTGGTGCTGTCGTGCGGGAAGAGCGTGCGCCAGCGCCGCCTCCGCCCAAGCCCAGCAAAGCCCTTACGGCGGATTTCCGGCAGTTTGTGTCGGCGGAGCGCGAGCGTCTCGTCGTGCGCAAAGCCGAGTTGGCCAAAAAAGAAAAGCAGAGTCGCCTGGCCGACCTCAAGATATGGGCGCAAAACTTCCAGCTCAAGACTCCCGTGCCTGAGGATGTGGCCAATATGAGGCGCGTCGCTGCCTCCAAGCGGCCGACGGCCACGCCCAGCAAGGGTGTCGAAGAGGCGCGTGCCAAGTTGGCGAGCATGACCCTCCCGGCGATCCCGCCATTCAAAAAGCCTCAGGAAAAGCCATCGTCTAAGCTGAGTGCCAAGGCCGCCTCCTTCAATCCTCAGGCTGCGTCATTTACGCCTCGAGCTAAAGCTGGCCCGCCGACGGCACCGAAGCCGTCCGCGCCAGAGCTACCGTTCTTTGGCACGCGTGAACTAAAAAATCGGCCTGGGTCCACGTCTATGCGTATCATGGACGAGTTCCGCGCTTCGAAGACCAAGAAGCTGGGCGAAGCGTCCAAGGTCTCCGTGTGGTGGTCGTACACAGGCCGCCCGTTCCGGCAGCTCATGGCGCTCAGCAACATGTTCCCCAGCCAGGCGCCGATGCCCGCGTCGATGCCGTCGTACGATGGCGCCATGCCCATGGCCCAGCCCCCGGCCATGTTCCCGGTCGCCGCTGCGGTACCGTATGCGCCATCGCCGGGCCTATCGCCCGTGATGCAGCATGTGTCGTCGCCCACCGTCCCTCACGGCTCGTCGCCCAGCATGTTGCCTCGGCCGCCCAACGCGACAGGTGGTACTAAGGCGCCGCAGGCAGCGCCTGTGATGATGCCGCCCCCCGTGCCTCAGGGTCAAGGCAGTCCCCAGCCGTATGCGTTTGTGTATCCTATGGGGCAGTATTGCATTCCCTACGCACCGGCTGAGGCACAGGGCGCCCCGTTCATGTACCGTCCGTCGCCTGCTGATGCAGTGCCAGCGGGCAGCGGCATGCTACCGCCCATGTCGTATGGGCCCTATCACCACCCCGTCCCATCGAGCCCACACAAGCGCGGTGGCTCGGTGCATGCGCGTGGAAACAACAAGGGCGCACGCAAACCGCCACGGAGCGACGATGCGGCGCCCAAGGAGAGTTCTTAGGTACGTGATAGACACCATGTTTGCAGTGTGGACCACAAGCGCTCGAGCACTTCACCGTGAGCACACGTCTCGAGCCAGTCAGGAGGCATCGAGCCCAGGACATACGCACTGACGTTGCCATCCAGCGGCCGATCGATGCCGATGCGAATGCGGGGCACATCGTTACCCAAGTGATGTTGCACGCTCTTCACCCCATTATGGCCTGCCGCACTACCTCCTTGCTTGAAAGAGACCTTGCCGAAGGCACGCTGCAATTCGTCATGCACGAGAAGGGTATCTGTGAGGGCAATGTCGGGGTACACCGCACGCGCCGCCGCGACGCCCCTGCCGTTGACGTTCATAAGCATGCGGGGAATATACAGCACAAGGTCATACAGCACGTAGGGATAGGCACGTAAGCTGAAGTGGGGCGAGCGACGGGCAGCATCGCCTTTGGGCGGCGCGGCATCCAGCAGGACGGAGACGCGTGCGAGCCAGCCTTTGGAAGCTGCCACGGGCCGGAACGGCTCGGTCGCGACAGGTACAGGCAGCTCGAATGTCGGTGCATCGGGCGACAGACGCGCGACGCGCCGCGCGATCTCGGCACGCAATGCTGCATCGTGGGCCTCGGCGCGGTGGATGAGAGGGGAGAGGCAGTACTGTCCAATGGAATGGCGGGTGGTGGGATGGGAGTAGTTCCCCAGGCCCACGAGCATAGCAGCTTTCCGTACAACATGTCGATCAGCGGCACGCATGTCCGCGACCGAGAAGAGCGGCGGAGGCATCATGGTCCTATGCCGCCACGGAGGGAGAGCGTCCGAGGCGTTGCTGACTAAGGACGGAGGAGGGCGCTTCGGCGTAGCGCCTGGCGCTGCTTTTGGCCCACTTCCCAACGACATGGCGTGGCACGGACGGGCATGGCGTGCGAGTTCTGCTGCGTTCACGCGCTGCACGCGCAGTGCCTCTTCGTGGAGTGATGTCGTCACGACGGCGAAGAAGGTGGTGGCCAGTGATGGAGCTGAGGCGTCCATGACGCGCGACCCGCTGGAGGTCGTGGGACAGGATCTGTCGTCGCTGCGGCACAACATTGCGACGCTGCTTGGCAGTGGTCACCCATCGCTTGATCGGATTGCCAAGTACTATTTTGCTGCGGAAGGCAAGCATGTGCGTCCGATGATCGTGCTGCTGATGTGCAAGGCTACCAATGGCCTCAGCGCGACGTGGCACACACAGCGCACCGCGGCGGTCGGTGAGCACGTCGACATTCCGATGACGCGAGCGAGTGTGCTGAATGATGCGAATCCGAGTGCAGCGCATCCGCATGCGCCCGTGGCAGCGGCGCCGCGGACGACGCCGTACGTACCGACTTTGCAGTCGACCATTCTTCCGACGCAGCGGCGCTTGGCCGAGATCACCGAGATGATCCACGTGGCGTCGCTGCTTCATGACGATGTGATTGATGAGTCGCCTTTGCGGCGTGGTGCGCCGTCGGCGCCGTCGTCGTTCGGCAACAAGCTCAGCATTCTTGGTGGCGACTTTTTGCTGGGCCGTGCATCGATTGCCCTCGCACGCCTGCGGGATCCCGAGGTGACCGAGCTCATGTCGACAGTCATTGCGAACTTGGTGGAAGGGGAGGTCATGCAGCTCAAGTCGATGGCGTCCGACCAGGTACCGGTGACCGACGTTCAATCGGCGCGCCCATCCGCCGAGGTCATGGAGCGCTTCTGGCACGCCTATGACCAGGCGCCGCCAGGCCGGGACGATGCGCCCTCGGCTGCGTTGTTCGCGTTCTACCTGCAGAAGACGTACCTCAAAACAGCCTCGCTGATGGCCAAGTCGGCGCGCTCAGCCACGGTCCTGGGCGGTTGTGGAACATGGTCGAATCAGTTTGCATCTATGACGGCAGACGAGCGTGCCAGCGCTGCGGCCGTGTGCGATGCCGCGTATACGTTTGGGCGGAACGTGGGTATTTCGTTCCAGCTCGTGGACGATCTGCTCGACTTCCACGCCACGACGGAGGCGTTCGGCAAGCCCTCCGGTGGGGCCGACCTGAAGTTGGGCCTGGCCACAGCGCCGGTGCTGTATGCATGGCAGCAGTACCCCGACTCGAACCTGGGCGCGCTGGTCCAGCGCCGCTTTGCGCAGCCGGGCGATGTCGAGCAGGCTCTCGCCCTCGTGCACAAGTCGGATGGCCTTCAACGCACGGCGGCCCTCGCCCGATACCATGCAGACACAGCTCAGCAGGCGCTCCTGACCCTGCCCCCGAGCGACGCACGTGCTGCCTTGGAGAAGCTCAATCACCAGATTATCACGCGGGCCAGGTAGCATGTATAGCCACACTCAAGACTGCTCGAGCCATGCGCCGAACGCGTCGTGGCGCTCGTGGCCGTGTTCGTCGTCGTCCTGGCGCGCGGTGCGGCGGAATTTCGGCTTGCCATCCACACGCACCGCGGTGATTTGACGACCGGCAAAGTAGCGGCCGTGCATACGCATTTCACAGCGGCGTGCGGCCTCGGGTTCTCGGAAGCGCACCGTCATGATGCCTTCGGACTCCTTGTCCCACAACACGACGTTCGTCACGTCTCCGAGCGTCTCGCATTCTTCGCGCACATCCTGCTTGAGATCCAAGAACAGGCTGGGGTCCTCATCGAGCTCAGCGAGCGTAAACATTTTTTTCAGAACGACCGTGCGAGCCGTGGCACTGGGTCCAGCCGTGCGGCGCTCGTCCGAGTCCGAGTCCCAATCGTTGATTTTGCTCATGTCAGTGCATAGGTACATACTTGTGCATGCGGTTCATGCGCCGCTGGATGCTCTTCTTGTCGGCGTCGGACAGTGGCGCCTTGGCGTCCGGCCGCGGCGTGTCTTGGAACGAGGCCCGCTCGACCTTCATGCATGGCCCGCTGTGCACGCCTCTGGCCGCACGCAGGTAGGTGTCGTCGAGCAGCTGGATGGCCAGATCGACACTCTCCGGCTTGAAGTACACAACGAGGGCCTCGCCCTTGAACGCCTGTGTCTCGGGATCGCGGTACATTTTGATGCGTGGATGCCCGTCGTCGTCTTCGAGCAGCACGCCGTACCGTGCAAACACGTCGGCGATCTCATTCGCACTCGCATCAAGAGGCAGTCCGCTCACAAAGACAGACGTATTCGGCCGCGTGCGCTTCGGCGCTGGCGCGTGTGCCTGCGAGTCGTCTTTGCGTTTCTTGCTCTGCTGCTCGCGCATAAGAACGGGCGCGGCTGGCGTCTACATCGTTAGTGCGCAGGTACACCCACATGCTCATCAACTCCGTCCACACGGTATATCTCCTGCTGCTTGGCCACCTCGTCATCACCAATGACCCTGATCCATCCGCCTCGCGTGATGCGCGTCGTCTCCGACTCGGTGTTCGCAGCGTCTACGATCTCTTGACTCGGGGCCTCTCCGTGCCACTCAAACTCCGTGCCCCTGTCATCCTCCCAGATCCAGCGCTGACTCTGCTTGTCATAGTGCACGGCCGCATCACGCACATCCAAATACGCAGGAGGCCGACCACCCGCCGACATGGCGCTCAGCAGCCGCGGTCCGACGTCCGCGGCCGTGCACAGGGACATGGAGGTGTGTAATGTAGCAGGCCTCGGCCGGACGTCGGCGGGCGCCAGGCCTCCGTCGACGCTGTGCCGCCATGAAGCGCATCGCGGATCGGCAGATTCAGCGGGAAGACGGCGACGATCCGCACTCGATCGGCGCCGAAGAGCATGCTGGAGAGCAGAGCCCGTCAGCGCCCCAGGAGCGTCAGCCACGTGTGATCCGTGGCCTGCCGAAACGCAAGGGCCTCACAGCATCGCCCAGCGCGCCCCCGACGTCGAATCCATTCGCCGTGCTGGCGCAGCCAGAGGCGCCCAAGCCGTCGTCGTCGCCATTTGCATCCGTGCGTCTTGCACCGACGCCCT
>ERZ501061.264-NODE-264-length-19620-cov-4.387478_pt1 | contig 19620 bp, 8 predicted proteins | sample MGYA00510854_ERZ501061 | MGnify/ENA primary metagenome ERZ501061 (study PRJEB25958, sample SAMN03398515) | human skin metagenome | study: EMG produced TPA metagenomics assembly of the Human Skin Microbiome Metagenome (human skin metagenome) data set.
ATCGCCATCGCTGATAGAGACACTGCCTGAGCGAGCATCCAGTCCAGCGCCCGCCTCGCCGGCCCCCACCTCGCCAGCACTCTCGTCAACGCACCCCCCGTCGCCCACCTCCTCCGAAGACAGCACAGACTATGAACGGCGATTCCGCGTCCTCAAGCGCATGATGCCGGCTCACATGGCCCGTGCATGCATCGACGACCTTCGCGCTATGCGACACGGCGACGTCGATAGCGACGCAGAGACGGACCGCGCCCGCTCCTCGTCACCGCCTCATGAGCTCCAGCCTGGCGAGTCACGCCGACGTATCCGAGCGCATGACGGCCCGCCTGCCCCGCTTCTTAGTGATGCCTCGTCCAGCGAAGACGACGTGCATGAACCATCACTGACACTCCATGATTCGGATCTGCGATGGTGGGCCGTGCCCAAGCGCGCCGCCTCGCCTGTCCGCGAAGGCGATGTCATCGACCGCATGTTGGCGCGCACGGAAACACGAAAGCCACGGCGGCCCCGTCGCAAAGGCTTCGGGCAGTCGTCCAGGCGCGCCGCTGCCTCCCGCCCTCATCGCTCACAACCTGTCGCCGTGCCCGCATGGATCCAGGCATCCGAGCCAAGGGAGCCACCGCCGCGCTTCCATGGACTGCCTACGAAACGCGCCGATCTCGGCGCACACGCACGACTGCCCTACATTCCCGGTCCGCACAGCACGCTCAGTGTGGCTCAGGAGGTCCGGACGACCGTGCCCATGTCGACAGCGACGCGCCCAAGACCGGTGTCACGGCGCGGACCGATGCCGATGCCTTCTGCGCCGCCTCATACCATCCCGAAGGAGTGGGAGCGTGCCCCACCGGAGTGGCACGATGAGCTGCAAGAGCTGCTGGCTTGGGATGGTGTGCGCCATATTCAGTGGGACTTTGGCATCACGTCCCCCCCGGTTGGCTTGAGCTTTGCACCCGACACCGACCTCGCTCGTGGACGCTTACACGAACTACTGCACTTGGCCCCCGCCACCTCTGAGCCTCCCCCGCTCTGCGTGTATGAGCGCACGCTGCATGTGTGGATGGGCTGGGAAGAAGTCGCCTCTGCCCTCTTGGGCCTCTCGCTCGACGACCATCGCTCGACGCGAGACCTGCTTCACTTTTTGGGCATATGGCTTACATGGCAGGCTTCGCTCGCTCACATGGCTCAGCCCATCGCCTTTACGACGTTCGATGCCCAGGTTGCCTGCGACGCTCTCTGTGCGTGGGCCCAAGACTGCCTGGACCAGCCATGCTCGCCCTCCCTCGTGCTTCGCCTCTTGTGGTTCCGCATATGCATCCTCTGGCGCGCCATGCACACCGGCACAACGACCGTCACCCACGTCACGGTGCTCGAGGCGACATACCCGCTCCTTCTACGCCTCCTCTCGATGGGCGTGGCCCATATCGCCGACGCCCTCACCACCCCCGGTGCCGTGGACGATCCCACCGCCGAAATGTGGGTGTGTGTCATCCATCTCCTCCACGCCATGGATGACCAGGCCTTCTGGGATGTGTGGGACCCCGCGTGGGAAGAGTGGCTCAGCCTGACGCGGTCATCGCCCCTGGTGGCCTGCGAACGAACCTGGTACACACTCTTTGTCATGTGCGCGCTCTCGCACTTTCACGCTTCCACAGGCATGGCCGGCCACACGCCGTACCTGCGTGCCCACTGGCCAGCTGTGCAGCGACTCGTGTCGCGTATCAAGCTGCGCTTTGACGAGCGCGTAGAGCGCGCAGCGCCTCGCGTGCTCTTGCAAAGACGCGATGCGTATATCCACCTGCTCCTGCGTCGCTGTTTCTTGCTGTGCACGCGCTGGTCTTGGTCTCTCGAGCACGCAGATGCGATCCTCAACCACTGGTTTGATGTGTTCAATGCTCACCGGCTCGCCGACCTGCCGACTGAGACAGATCACGACTTTGCGCCGTTTCTTCGCCGCTTTGATGTGTCGCTGCTGTACGCGGAGCCAAGTGGCACGGCCTATCACCAGTTTCTCCAGCTGCTGGGACGTGCGAGCCACGTTCTCTCTATGGCCGATGACGCACAGCGTCGCTTGGCGCGCTTGTTTTCGCGCATGACGCCCGTCCGTGTCATGGCCTTCACGCACGACAACCCACCGATCTCCTCCGAGTTTGCGATGCTCTTCAATCACTACTCGCTCGTGATGCTGTTTCTCTACTTTGAGCCACTCTCCGCATGGCAACGGCTGCGTCAGATTCGCTCCTTTTTAGCCTTTTCGCGAGCGGACAGGTCAAGCCAAATTGCCTGCATTCGAGCCGTCGTGTATGCCGGCGTGCTCTTTCGTCATCATGGACTCGATATCCAGCCTATCGTGGTGTGGCTGGTAGATGTCCTGCACTCACTTCAGGCATCGATGCACCAAGACCGCGATACGTCCGAACTGTTTTCGGCACGACGTGCCGATCAAACGATACGCGAAGCCACCCGGATGATGGCCGTCTTGATCCGCTCCGTCCAGCACCTCGTCACCCACGCGTCCATGAAGCCGGCCCCGTCCACACCCTACCCTCCGCTGGGCCTACTGCATCCCGCCTGGACCGACCAGCTCATACGGTCAGGTGATATGGCGCCGGAAGTCGCCAACGAAGTGCTCGGCTTGATCCGTGTCTACCTCGACACGCGCGCTGCGAGCGTGCAGCCACATGTATCCGCCGACGACGACGACGAATTCGATGATGCCTGGTGGACGGATCCAGGCTTGGCTGCCCTCCTCGGCGAGGATCCGCAGCCGCCTATCGATACCCAGCTGGCCGAGCAATTGCACACACACTTGTCACCCGCTTTGTTCCATTGGCTCATGACGGGTGAGCCAGCGACGCCGCGTTCCATCTCGCCTTTGGAGCGCCTCATGGCGCATGCGGAAGAAGACGAGCGGTACGCCATGGTCGTGGACAACTGGGCGTCTTGTGCGCATGTGCTCGTATACCACCGCCGACGCGCTTGGCACGCTTATCTCACGCTGGGCAACGAGTCATGGAAGCGCCTGAGCCATCCGATCCGCAAACGCGACGTAGCCGTGCGCTTTGTCGTGCGTATGGCCCACTTGGACGAAGCCGCCTTTGTGGAACATGTGAGCGAATGCATCGCTATCTGGTTCCAGTGCATGGCTGCCTGTCACGTCACGATGCAGCCCGCTCTGACACGCCTTCTGGCGCGACATGCCGACGTGTTCCGCGGTGTCTGGGTGGAAGATGATGCCGATGCGTATCGGGAACGACGTGCCGCTGTGCTGCAGCAGGTCCTCACACAAATGCAGGCGGCGTATGCCCCCTCCCAAGGCTTTGTGATCCAGTGCGTGTCTGCCCTACTGTCGTCTATACGGGCGTACGCGGAGCATGTTCATGACGAGGCCTACTGGTCGTGGTGTCACGCGACACTGCACGCCGTCTCGACGTATGCGGACGACCGCCTCTTGCGGGGGATACGGACGGAATTACACGCGACACTCTCCTACCTAGCAACGCCGCGCTCGTCACACCACGGAGCCATACCCTGACGGACAGTCCCGACCCTGCGTCGGCGTGCCGCTGCGCATATAACAGATATTCGCCTCATGGCACTTGGCATCAGAGCAAGCCCCGGCCGCGGCGCTGCGTCGGCTTTGGAGCTGGGCAAACGTCGACACCAATGCAGGTCGCACTTCCATCTCATCCGTCAGCGCAGCCCAGAACGAAGCGTTCAGTGGCGCTGCCCGCGGCCATGCTGTGCCATTCAGCGACACGGGCGCATGGTAGTTGTGATGCCGGACACTCGCACGCATGTCGCCATATGTGTCACGCGCATTGTACAAATGGCGCCAGACCGGTCCGGCCTGCAGCGAGTCAAATTCGTCGACAGGCGTGTAGTACTGATCATAGTCGTATACGTCAAACGTAATGGGGTCCACCTGATACACACGGAACGATGGATTCACGTTGGTCAGCGGCGTGACAGAGGGCCCCACGAACGAAACGGTCCGTGCATCCCGCGTGTGCCGCGAAATGTCGCGAGACGCGCCGGACTGCGCGCGGTAGAACACGGAAAAGTGGTCCTGGTGCGTGTGGCCGAAGAAGATGGCGGCGATCGTGTGGGGCGTGAACCGACTCACGATCTGGAAAAAGAGATTCGCCGGCTTGTCCAGCGCCTCGGCGCCTGTCCAGCCGGTCAGCACGTGTCCCAGGATCCATACGCGCTCGCCCTTCCTCTCTGCAGCAAAGAGCTCGTCCGTCAGGAAACGGAGCATGCCACTAAAGTCGGGGTCCGTCGAGTGAATGTAGTTGAACACGTTCGCATAGTACCAAAACTGTCGTTAGTCGTGCCGTACGTACATCGGAATTCAGAGAAATGACACGCAGGCCGCGGCGTGGGCTCACAGAAAAGCATGCATAGTGCGAGCGCGCCTGCTCTTCGCCCGCCGCATCAATCCAGCCATTCTCACGCCATAGCCGCGCCATAAAGTCCGAGTCCCAATCGAACTGCGTGCTCTGATGCTTCGGCATCGCATGCGGCGCGTAAAAGTTTTCCGGCGACGAGTCGTGATTGCCCAGCGTGGCAAAGACCGGCACATGCCGGCCGACGACCTCGGCCAGACTGTCAAAGAGACTGCGTGCGCTGTACTCGACGAGGTCATGAGAATAGCGGAACAGGTCATCATGCACGGCCAAGTCGCCCGTACACAGGCCCATATCATAGCCGCGCGACCGGCCCACATGCCGGATGGCTTCGTACGTGCTGCCAATGAGCGACCATGGCGCATCGCACGTATAGTTGCCCCAGTAGTGCGCGGGCGCTGAAATATTCGCGCGCGGCACCACACCGTCCGTGATCGTCTGGGACCACAGGTCCTTGTTGGCACTGATCGAGTGGCAGCAGTAGCGCGTCTCGCCAAAGGTGCAGTTGCTTTCGCTGCCGACCATGTACCGCCCGTCGACGTGCAGATCCGAGATGTGCAGCACGCGCAAGAGCTTGCTCTCATCGAACGACTCTTGCGCACATTTCTGCTGCTCGTGCCACCGCTCCAACGCTTCGTCGGGCGCCTGCGTGGACCCGTTGAACCACTCGTACAGAAAGTCGTCAGACAGGGCCTCCGACGGGTACTCGCAAAAGTGGAAGGGCACTGCCGCACACACGAGGGTAGCATCCGGCGCGCTCCCAGAAAAGTTGCCATAGCTCATCACCTGGCCAATAGGTCCACCGTACATGTCGCGTGACAGCGTCAGGGCACATTGATCCGCCACGTCCTTCTTGCCCAGCAGATCGAAGGTGCGGCACAGCGTCGTTAAGACGTCAGGCACGGCAGATGGGAACTGGTGCGTTAGCGTCTGCAACGTGCTGAGACCTGTTCGGCACAGATTACACAGTGCATGCTGCGGTGCCTGAGGCCGAAACAGCTGGTGCCCCACATTCAAAAGGTCGTGGACCAGAGCCTGGAGTTTCTCGTGCTGGGGCAGCGGCTTTGGCAAGACTTGCTCGGATGGCAGCGCCGACTTGGGCAGCTTCGTGGGATGGTTGAGCTCATCAGGGTACCACCCGCCACTCAGACGAGGCACCGCAGGGCGCGGCTCCGCGGTCGGACGACTAGGCACGTAGTACATCGACTCAAACAGGCTCGTGGGAAACTCGGCGCGACCCGTGTAGACAGGCTCGCCATAGCGCGACGAGCTCGACGCCGCACAGGCGCTCGCAGCCGCCACGATCCCCCACAGCAGCAGCCGTCGCATCATGGCCGGAGCTAAGCCCGCTCGAGGTACACGGGTCCCACTCCATGCTTACGTACCCTGTTGGCTTCTCCACACCATGTCAGTGGTGCGTGGCGTGCCATGGATCAGTGTCCCGGCCTCCCTGCGTGAGGTCGTGCACGACATCGAGCATGCTTCGCCCGGTACGTGGGAAGATGTGTGGGTCAGTTGGCATGGCGTGGACGAACAGCGATCGTCGAAGCATGCCGTGTGGCGCGTATCCAACGACGGCCATGCGCCGCAAGTGGCGTCCCTCGCGCCATCCACGCTGCCCGTGCGTGGTCCCCATCCGTTGCGCGTAGACATGGAAGAGTCGCCCCCTATGTTGGTGCACTTGGCAGATCAGATGGGCACGTTGCCTGCGGCGTGGGGACGCGGACCTAATGTCATGGCCCTCAGTGCGTGTGTCGGTGGCGTACAGCGGTATGCGGTGGGTGGCGCAGACGGCGTACTGTACACGGGCACATGGTCACACGAGCCCTTCGGCGGTGAGTATGTGACGTGTGAGGGCCATGCAAGTGACGTCACGAGCGTCCGATTCTTTCCTAGCGCGCAAGTGGTGCTGTCCACGTCCGTGGATATGCGTGCGCGCATTGTGTCGGCGCTCGATGGGACCTGTCCTCGCGTGCTCGAGGGACACACTCGTGCTGTGAACGACAGCGCCATATTCGGGCGCGGCCGGGAAGTCGCTACTGGCAGCAGTGATGGCACCGTGCGTGTCTGGGACGTGGGGCACCACGTCACCCAGGCTCGATGGGACGTGCAGGACGGCGTGAACGCCTTGGCGGTCCTGGGTGCTGCGGCATCCACGCCAGATGCTCAGCAGGGTCTGCTAGTGGCCGGGACAGACGGCGGACGTCTCTGTGGCTGGGACACGCGCTCGGTACCCCAAGCAGCATGGAGCGCCAGAGTGCCGGCTCATCCGTGGTGCAAGGATCTGGCCCACATATGTGCATTGGATGCGGACGACACCAGGATTCTTTTGGGCACGTCGAATGGTATGAGTGCTCTGTATGATGTGCGCCAGCCCTCTACGCCGTTGGATGCGTGGCACAGAAACACGGCGAGTGTGATGAGCGTGGAACTCGCGGGCGACGCGGCAAAGGTGTCGACGAGCGATGGCCTGCCGTACAGCTGGCACGCATCCACAGGGCAAGTGCATGAGTATGCTGGATGGGATGCTGATGTCACGTCGTCGATATGTACGGATGCCTGGGGACGAACCATTGTGCTGGGTGCACGTGGCATGTGGGCTACGTATGGGTATCATGGGTATCAAGGACATGATCCGTGTTAGGTTTCACCGTGGACGACGAGCTGCGTTCGCCAGAGAGAGGGCGCCGTCATAAAGGAAGGCGCCCCTGCTGTGCGGTTGGTGCGCGCCGTGGACGGAAGACTGCGCTCCTCGTGCAAGTCGACTTTCGGTGCCAGGAACGTCAGAGCCAAGGCCGGCAACTGCACGAGGAACGACAGGATACACAGCCATTGCATGACGTATACCCAAGCATCCGCAATACCCGCACGCATGGGTGAGCCTGGGGCATGGCGCAGGACCTCTTCCAAGCTCCCCTGGATACGCTCGATCTCGGAGGCTGGCCGGTCGGGCAGCTGCGCGCGGAGAGCCGGCGGCAGCTGAGACATGACGAGAGCACTCGCCATCGTAGACCCCAAGGCTGAGCCGAGATCCATCGTGAGGAGCTCAAACGCTGTCACAGTCGCAATCTCGCTCGGCTCGACATGCATCTGGACGGCCACCTGGGTGGTGAGGGACAAGGCGCCCCCTCCGATACCCTGCAGCACTTGGCTCGCCAGCAGCACTGCGGCCGTGTGTCTCGTATGCCGGTAGCATATCATGAGGGCGACGCCCAGTAGACGAAAGATAAGGCCGATGAACATGTACCGCTTCAGTTGCCGCGTGTACGCCATACACATACCGACGCACACGCCCGTGATAGTCGACGTCACGTTCTGTATCGTGATAAAGTAGGCCGTGCGCACTTGGTCCCAATTCTTGAGAATCTGTACATACGAGGACAAGTACGTCCACGACAGGTAGAAGCCCGCAAAGTCGAGTGCAGCGATGCAGCAGGTGATGCTCACGCCGAGGTGAGTGACCACACTAAGCGGAAAGAGCGGACTATCCGTCCACATTTCCCATGCGCCGAACACTAGCAACAGCATCACGCCGGTAGATATGTCCGATCGAAAGAGCGACAGGCCGTCAAAGAGAGCACGCGGCCCCTCCATTGAGACGGGCAGGAGGATCAACGTGAGGGCAATCGATAAGAGAGCCGTGCCAACAATGTCCATCTGGCTCACAACTTGACGCGCCCGTGTCGATGACAGGGTCGATTCGACCAGATGAGGAAAATGCTTCGATGCCCGACGACTGCCTATCATGAGCAGGCTCAAGAGGGGCACCGCAGACAGAGGCACAAGGACGACCCAAAAGCCAAAGCCGAGCCGCCATCCACCGGCTTTGAGCATACCATCCACGACGGGTCCCGTGAGAGCAAAATTGAGGATGTACGGCACATTGAACAGTCCAATCACAAAACCACGCCACTGGGGCGACGATGTGTCGGCCATGATCACCGCCAGCACCACACCCACGCCCGTCGTGCCTAGCGACTGTATCATGGTGCCCAGCATAAGCATGCGAAACGAGGGTGCCAATGCCATGATAGCGTGGCCACCAGCGTACAGAGTAATGCACATGACCAGCGTCGCAATGCGGCCCATAGTGTCAGCGAATCGCGCGATCGGAGGCTTGCTAATGGCCCGCACAAGCTGCTGCGCAATCATAATGGTGCCTAGATGAGAGAGAGCCTGAAACTCACTGCATGCATAGTTTAGGAACAGGTTGAAGGACATGGAATCGAGGGACGAAGCCAGTGCCAGAAAAAAAATGGCCAAGTACAGCAGCAGTAATGTTCGGGTATGCTCGCGCTCACGCGTGTGACTTGTCCGAAGGGAGATGAGGGGCGTATTCTCCTCGACGGATCCCATGTACGTGATCCACGAGGGCAGGGTATCGGGCACCAGACACCAACGAGACGCGGCTGAATCTCCAGAACGCGGCAACAGCGAGGCACGGATGGGCGAGCACACATCAGAATATGGACGATGCATGCCCCTCCCTGACGCTGATCCATTTTTCACAGGCGCTCCGTCGACGTGGAGCATGCCGAGCTGGGTACGCGACGCTCGTCAGGGCGCCGTAGGTTCGGAGGCAGCAGCCGACGCGTCATCCGTGCACATCTAATCAGATACGAGTCCATATTCTATCACGTGAAAACGGGGGAAGCCTAAGTGGAGGAGGCAGCGGGGGACTTCGAGGCCGTCGAGGCGGAGGAAGTGCGCGAAGATCAGCGGTCGACGTCGTCGATGCGGGCATCCATGGCCTCCCGCTGTGCGCGGGTTTTTCGTGGTTTCGATGATGCATCTATAATAGACTGCATCTCGTCCAGAACCTGGAGGACATTTTCCGCGGGACCCACTACCTTGACGATCGAGGGGGGCTCAGCGTCCTGCAGTTCATCAGCATTCTCAGGGGTACCGATCGTGGGGTACTCGCGCCAGTTAGGCAGGAAAATCTGCACAGAAAGATCCGTTTGCCATGGACTGTGCCTGCGGCCTCCGCGCGTCACCATCTGGCTGTGCAGGCGCAATGGCACCTTCTTTCCGTACACGACGCGATTCGCCATCAGCGCCGCTTCGGCCTTGAGCACATCGGCGATCCGGTTGGCCAAGTCATGCGGCGCGCGCACAAGCACGTTCGCATTGCCCTTCTCGCGCGGGAAGCGTACCATCTGAGTATGCGTAGTAATGTCTGATGGACCCCCTGCCTTCTCAATGAGCTCATGGAGTCGCTGGCCACCCGCACCGATCATGTGTGGGTGAAACTCGGGCGGAATGGGCACGAAGAGCTCCGCCTCGCTCTCCACCTCTGCAATGATAGCGTTGATCATACTTTCAGCAGCGGCCACAGCCTTTTTCGAGCCGCGCAGCTTGAGCTTCTTGCTGGACGACCCGTTCGAGGTCTTGACAGAGTCAATGAGCGCACCTGACTCGAGACGGATACGGTTGATCGTCGCGCCTGCCCGACCCAGCACGCGCGGCATAGCACGCTCAGACACGGTGATGGTCTCGGAGTAGTTGTTCTCCTTCTCGTACTCGAGCAGTTCCAAGAGTTCCGCACACGCTGCTGCGACGCCCTTGCGTCCACCGCGAATACTCACTTCGTTGGGCTTCAGCGTGGTGCTGTCGCCCTGATGCGGGAAATGGATGCGCACATCGTACTTGTCCTGCAATCGCAAGACGTACTTGCCCCCCTGGCCAATCAAGGCACCATGCATCTCGACAGGCACTTGAATGATTTGCAGGACCTCGTCTGCCAAACGCTCGACCTGTGCCAGCAGACGCTCCTTAGCAACGGCGACGCATTCCTTGCGTCCAGTGATGCGGACGGGCACCGGCTTAGACCGGTCACCCTCCTCCGAGCCGACGTCGAAACGTACGCCAAGCTCTTCGCGGAGCTTGATGAGATTGGATCCTCCACGGCCAATGAGGTGAGGGAGGTAAGAACCCCTGACCTGGAATTCTTCCACAAACCCATTCTCGATACTGTCCTGCTCGGCGTCCCGGGCCATCTGCTGGATCTGGGCCACAACACGCGCGACAGCCTCACATGGTCCACGCACGACGATCGAGTCTTCAGTGAGGGGCTCGCTAACGGTCTTCACGGGAATGCGTCCACCCATCGACACAAGCATACGGTCCTCACCGATAAGGGCATTCAGCACCGTGCCGTCCGTTCCGCGGATCACATTATGGAATTTGCGCGGGACACTAAAGTGCACGGTCCGAAGATCAGCAGCGGCTGCCGCCGCCGAGGCAATCGCATTCTGCACATCATCCAGCACATTTGCTGCCTCCTCCGCATCCTTGCCGCGGCGGTATACGAGAAGAACGTCGTCTCGGCCCGAGTGCTCCGGCGGCAGCATAACATCGACGCCCCGTGCCTCATACCCTTTGAGGTTCTGGGCCTTTTTGCCAATAATAAAGCCGTGCGTCAAAGGATCCACTTCCATGATACGCACACATGGCGGCGTCACCAGACGCAGCTGGTGCTCGATTGCCTGAGCAATGCGCCGTGCCGCATCGGCGTCCTCACTCACGACCTCGACATGCCCTTCATCGGTACGCGGCAAGAACACTTGGACACTGTCTTCGCGAGGCGCGTACGTACCGAGCCACCGTAGCAGGTGTCGGAAGTGTGCAGCGTCCGCATCTGCGTGCATGGCATGCAGATCAATCGTCTCCACAGCGACGGCATTGGCCCGTTCGATGGCAGCAGTGAGGGCCTGCGGCAGCTGCGATTGCGGACCGCGGATGGTAACGGCCTCGGAGGGCTCGTTAGACGGCGGTAGCTCAATGCTGCACTGCGTCTTGGCGAGAATGTCGGAAGCACTCTCACCCACAAGGAACGCATGCTGCCGCTTGGAGATGTTGAAGCTAATGGTGCGGAACGAGCGACGCATGTCATCGACCTGAGCATCGATCGCCTGGACAACAAGAGGTACGAGTGACCGCTCACCACTCACGACAATAGCAGCACGCTCACGCTGCGCCGGCACTTTTACAGACACCTCGCCTTTGCCGATCGTCTGCGTAAGCGCTGCTATACCTGCACCCTCGGGACCAAGCAAAAAGGGGAAAAAGACTGGCTCAATGTGCGTCAGGCGTTGTGTGATCTTAGAGGTGCGCTCTGCGACGATCTCCTGGATCCGCGCCTGAGCATCCTGCGCATTAAATGAGTCGCCCTCGATAGTGATTTCGATTTGCTCGCCCAGCAAAAGATCGCCCGACTCATCGGTGGCTGGCGTTTGCTCCTCAGTGCGAGGTGGAATATGAATGCGCACACCCGTGTCATCTGTAATGGACCGGATGTTCTTGCCGCCTGCACCGATGACAAACGCACGAAGGGAAGCCGGAATCAGCATCGTGAGTGTGACGCGCTCGGCCAGTTGAATAGCGAGCTCGCGTTTCGCCTCCTGCACGGCAGACTCGGACGAGCCCTTGATGATAAATTTTGTCTGCCCGGTCTTGCGCATCGTTGATGCTTCGATCTTGACCGACCTGCACTTTTGCTGCACGCGCTGAAGGAGCGAGCTGAGGCGCAAGAGCTGCTCATCTGACAGGTGCATGGTGACAGTCGTCTGATGCATCACGCGTTGAATCATGGGTGCAGCCGTTTTAGGTGCCGAAACACGAGCGCTGCTCTGCGATGCACCCAGCGAGGGAAACATGTCCTCTGAGGTTATGTCTGGCTGCTGTGATTTGCCTGATTTTTTGGGCGGCGGTGCCACATCGACATCTGCACCGCTAGTCTGATTCAGACTTGGAAATGGATCATCCATGGGACTAGGCAAGCTCATTGGCGCAGTGGACCCGATAGTACCAGCAGAAGGAGCTTCTTGCATCGGTACTACTAACGTCCCGCAGTCGTCGAGAACAACCTAGGTAAGGACGCCGCAACTAAATGATTGCCAGCACGGTGTGTTCACGTGGGCTTCGAATGATGAGTAAGCACACTCCGTGCAGCACGTTGCCTGGCGTCCGTGGCGTGCATCAGAGCCTCCACTCCACGCGGCACGGCCCGACGCCACTGACTTGGATCCGGGTGTGTACGTTGCGAATGCACTTCGGGATTGCGCTATGCGCTCTTGGCGCGATGGCCATCCTAAAGCAGGTGCAAGCATCTCACAGTGACATATTTCATCCGAATCACACGCTGTACACATCGAGTGTGGCGTACTGTGAAGCGCCCGGTCCGCTCCTTCTCCAATCTCTCGATCTTAGGTACAATGACGATACGCACACCCTTGCTTTTGACGTGCGATTGTCTTCTACGAAGACGGATCTGAAATATGACACGGATTTCCTGCTGTATGCGTACGGCCGCAAGTTCGTCAAAGTACATCAGGACTTGTGTGCCCTGGCCAGCGGATCCTTTTGTCACATCCCGAATTACAATTTTTCTGGCTCAGCGCAGGTGCAGATTCCTGATTCTATTTCATCCGATATTCCACGAATTGTGTATACCGTCCCAGACATTGAAGCGCTTGCTATGTTGCGGCTCTATGATAGCCAAACGAAGAAGCCCAAGGGCTGTATCCAGGTTCAAATCTCCAATTCCATGACGGTCGATCTCCCTGGTGTCACATATGGTGTGGGTGCCTTTGTCATCGCTGCGACAGTCGCTTCACTTATCACTTCTGCATGGACAAACTCACTGTCCCCCCTGCAATGGCGCGTCGTAGATGTGGTCACCACCATGCAACTCACGCCAATGGCATCGATGCTCACGATCATTGTCCCTCGTGTCGTGCACGCATTTTCAAGGCGGTTTGGCTGGATTGTGGGCTTGTGGTATATCGAGTCAATTGTCTCATCGATCTTCGACGCCCGCCAAAACACAGGGAGCAATGATTTAAACGTAAACTTTGGATCGCTCATGGAGGCCGAGTACAGTCGACTTGCGAACTTTTTTCCCGCTGAGATGCTGAATGGAAATGACTCTGCCGAGGTGCTTGACGTCAATGACGTCTCATCTCTCGGCTTCAACACGCTGCTTCGTCGAAAGCTGTATGCGCCTAATACAGGGCCCGGTGGCGAGATGAATCCAGGCAAGAGCGTGGACAATGTGGTGTGGGCTGTCGCGATGGATGGATTCTCACAGTCTGGCATTTTCTATTACGCGGCAACACTTAACATCTCACCGTACAGTGCGTTTTTAACATCCCTTGTCACTTGGCTCATGGCAATCTGTATCGCCATAGGCTTGGCGCTTCTGGCGACTGTCTCTGTGGTCTTTTTGACCCGTACGTCTATGCCCTATGCTCTCGAGCGCTTGTATGTGCAATGGGTTCGGCCTTTGCTGCTCAGGATACTGGCGTCCGCCATGACACCCATCCTCATTTTTGCCTTCTTCCAATTCGCACATTCCACAGGATGGCTCTCACACTTTATCGCAGCCCTAACATGCTTTGCTATCGTCTGCGTATGGGGCATTATTCTCGCTCAGCAATGGGTCCAAGTGCACCGCAGCGGACCTGACTCTCTCTACTATATTCGCTCGCAGCCTTGGGATTTGCAGTCGGCGGCCCTGCATATTGGCTCCATGTCACATCCGTGGCGGCCTAAATATTGGTGGTTTTGGACCATTATGCATGGCTGCATGTTTTTGCGTGCGTGTTTCATCGGCTTTGCACAGAAGCATGATTATGGCTTGCGGCAAAGCGCCGGCTTGCTGGTCATTGATGTCTTGCTTTTTGCCGTGCTGGTTGTGTGCCGACCTGGCCGTGATATCCAAAGCAACGTGGTACAGTGCTTGCTCTGCGCATTCCGCGTAGTTATATGGGCCTTGTGTATTGCTCTATCCACAGAAGCCAACGTCTGGGGCATTCCACGCGCCATCGTTGGCTTCGTTCTCCTTGCCGTTCTCTCGCTTGCTATCGTGTTTATCTTTTTCGTGTTTTTGCTTGAAATCGTTCAAACCCTATTCTCGCGGCGACAGCGATGGAAGGATGAGTACCAAGATCTCTACCATGTACATAGTGAAACTTGATACCAGGACATGACTTGCTCAGCCTCCGCCGTCGTCGAAGGGTCCACGCCACGGATGCAGTCCTGCAACACATACGTGCGGAACCCAAACTTGGCAGCATCCACGGCTGTAGCACGCACACAGTAGTCGGTCGCTAGGCCACACAGCACCACGGTGTGGATATGGGCACGATGCAAGATGGACGCCATATTGGTAAATTGTAAATAATCGGCGCACGCAAAGGCAGAGTAGCTGTCCACACGAGCGTCTGTTCCTTTTAGCACGTAAGAAACAGGTGTGCCAGCCTTTTCACGCATATCGAGCGCAGCTTGAACGTCATCGTGAATCTCGGCACCACGCGTACCTTGCACACAGTGATCAGGCCAGAGCATCTGCGGAAGGGATGCGTGTGGGTCGTAAGGATGCGGAATGGTATGTAATCGGAACGGCTCAAGTCCGTGCGTGGATGCGAACGACGCGTGCTTAGGCGGGTGAAAATCCTATCGTAAGCCAAGACAATAACCCACCTTAGTCGCCACGATGCAGGAGCAGGGAAACTCGTTCACTAGGCGCATCACGTCCGGAACAATGTCCAGTCCACCGGGCACCGTCACTAACAGTTAGACACGTCTACTTACGCGTTCCATTGAGAAAATCGTTTTGGACGTCAACGAGCACAAGCGCCACGCCAGGCCCGGAAGGCGCCGTTGGAGTCATCCAGACAAAATAATTAAGAGCAAAAAAAAATCGACAAGAACAGGATTCGAACCTGTGCGGTCAAAGACCAAACGCTTATCACTAGCCAGTGTAGAATATGAGATTCTAGGCGTTCCCGTTAACCTCTCCGGCACCTTGTCATCGATTTGTCGTGCCGCCTGGGTGATGTTATTTAGAGTACCCACATCTCAATTTTTGTGCTGTGGGTTCCATATGCGCCGGTCACTTTTTTTTACGCGGCGTGGCATGCATGCGTTTTGGCGCGCAAAGATATGTGTGCCAAGACGAACACTTTGCACATGGCACGGGCGATGTCTGTTTCCTTGGAATGCACCCCCCGCGTCGATCGCCGGCTCAAGAAAACAAATCTTTGACTCGAGCAGCTTTGGTGGGCAAACGACTACGTACGTATTCCACGCGGGTGCGTATGGTATACCCAAATCTCGGCCACCTGTGCACGGTAAGCAGACCTCGTCTCACGGATTCCTGGGTCCGCTGACGGACTTTTTTCTGGGCGGGCAGAAAGACGACCAACCTCTGCCTTCGCCTAACCAAGTATCTGTATTGCCATCCTCATTGGCTTCTTTACATGGCTGTGGACTGCAATCAGCGATTCGAAGTGATGGGAGGATCGTAAAGACACGCCTGCAAAGCCAGAGTGTCGGCCAGGATGCTTACTTTTTGAAAAATGATGCTATGGGTGTCGCTGATGGTGTGGGTGGCTGGGCCGCTCAGCCACATGCTGATCCGTCGCTATTTTCACGGCTGCTCATGCATTTTTTGTATGCAGAATTGCAGCAGCTAGACGAGACGTTGTGTCAGTCGCTGGACGACCCGCAAGGCATGGACGATGTTCTGAGTGAATGGTTTATGTGCAACCCCGTTGACATGCTTCAGAGGGCCTGGGAACGATGTGTGCGTGCGTCCATGCGAGAAGGCATTCTTGGGAGCTCGACGGCTCTCGCGGCGATTCTGCGCGGCGATGAGCTGCGAATCGCAAACATGGGCGACTGCGTTCTTTTTTTGATCCGAGATGGCAAATTGATTTTCCGGAGTGCCGAGCAGCAGCACAGCTTCAATTATCCGCTGCAGCTGGGTATGATGGACGCTACGATCGAGAGTGTGACGCTATCACGGGCGCTGTGTATGCATCGAAGCGGCATGATTCCTGCTGGCGCGCACGATATGGATCTGCCTGATGTCAATGACAGTATGAGCGATTACATCCACATGTACGACCGCGTACCGTCGCACGATGACGTGCCCTACGATACGCCGCAGCATGATGCTGGTCATTGGGAGGTCAAGGTGCTACCTGACGATCTCGTGCTCGTAGCCAGCGACGGCTTATTTGATAACCTATTTGATGACGAGATCATGGACACCGTGCACGATGTTTTCTCGCACTTCGCCAGCAGTGACCTCGAGGCCATGCAAATGTATGCGCCCTCCCTATTATCCGAGCGCCTATGCCGCTTAGCACGCAGTGTCATGGACGACCCGCGCGTGATTTCCAGTCCATTTTAACAACATGCGAATGAGGAGGGCATGTACTACGTCGGTGGCAAGAGCGATGACGTCACCGTCCTGGCCGGCCTCATTTCGGAACAGCAACGGCCTTGCCCCTTGTAGTGTAGTCTAGATGTTTATGTAATATATGGAGCCTAGGCTCGTCTCAGCCGCGCTTGACCGGCCCCTTCTTTTTCGACCATGTCGGACGCGACGACAAGTCGCGTCACGATTGACGATGTGCGAGCGCAGACGATAAGTGAGACTGAGATTCAATTGAATTCGATCGTGGCGTCGCATCGTGAGCACGTCCGCGAGCTGCTATACCTCGTTCAAACAGCCGAAGCGGATGCGCATGCTGCGGCGTACGCTCCACCAGCGGCGCCGCTTGTGCCTGATGAGCATGCTGGATTGCCGAAACTCGTGCTCCCCAACCATGCAGTCCAGGAGCTATCTGAGCGGCTTGCACAAACCATGACACTGTTGCGCGAGAATGCCACGCGCAATGCTGAACAAAAAGCACCCTTACCCCCTTCCGACACTACGACGCAGCTTCCACCACCCCCCGCGCCTCTTTTCAAGGTTCAGTCGCAACCAAAGAACACACCACATCCTGCGCGCAATGCGGCCGTGCGTCTGCCGCCCTCGCCGATGCCCCGGCCTGTCGAATACGATCAGACGCTGCCCAATCCCACACCACCACTTACCCTCCAAACCCTCGCCCCCAATCCACTCTCTGTCACGTATGCTTCTTCCTTACGCCCACTTCCTCCAGACCCATCGCGCCGTGTCACGGGTATCGGCACAGGCGGTGGGTCCGTGCATCACCGGACAAGGCGCAGCACACAACGACCTGGGCCCATGGCCAAGCCTGTCAAGGGCACAGCAGGACCAGACCTTTTGCGTTGGCAGGTGCGGATCCGTGCCTGTCCTAGTGCAAGCTTGGTCCGCAAGGCCAGCAAGTGCCTTTTGACGGGAGACTGGAAAGTCGCGTTTACAGAGCAAAAGTTTTTGCGCGCCATGATGCGCATGGAAGACATGAAGCAGCAGGGCTTATGGAGTTTCCGGCAGCCCAAGCGGGTCAAGGGACGGGTCGAGCGCAAGACGCATTGGGACTTTGTGCTGGAGGAAATGCGGTGGATGCAGACAGATTTTCGAGAAGAGCGCAAGTGGAAATTGGCGATGGCGTACGAATTTGCGCATCAAATTGCTCAGTGGCATCGGTCGTCACCTGAAGAGCGGGCTTCGTTATGCGTTTCGCGACGTCGCGTAGAGCCCATGCAATGGGAGGAGCCGGAACCTGCGCCAGAATCGGAGCGGGAACCGGAACTGGAACCGGAACTGGAACTGGAGCCTGAGTCGGAGGCTGACCCTGATCCTAAAGCCCGTGTCAAAGACGACACAGCCGACGAACCCAAAGACGAAAAGCCTAGGGACGAGCCGGACATCGACGTTGATGCTGATGCAGAAGGCGAAGAAGACTCGCAAACAATGCCGCGCCTCACATACACCGAGCCGCCCGCCAAGGCAGACGAGCCAGTGCCGCCTATGCGTTCTGACGCTAACAAAGAAACGACGCTGTCAGACAAGCTTCCATTAGCCCTCGTCACGGCGATCCGTGCCCCCATCTTTAGCCTGGACACGACGGCTACGACTGTTTCGCCATGGTCGCTTTTAGAGCACCTTGATCCACAAACGAGCGCTGCGCTCATGCGCATGGACCATGCGCCGTCCATCGATCCTGAACAACTCGACTTTGACAAGCTATTTCCGGAACTACCGCCCTACGCGCCACCCAACGCGTCGGATGATCCATCGACACAAAAACGGCGGGACGAGTCGCAGGCGCAATCAACCCGCCTCGTGCATGTATCGCGCCTGCTGGATGCTAAGCCCATCCTGGTAAGCACCCTTGATCCGGCGCGATACCGCGAGAATGGCCATTGGGTCGATACGAGCGAGTGGGCTGAGCTTATGCCACATGCACCTGAGGTATCGCCGCCCTATGTGGCGGGTGTGCAGCCCGGGTCCCTGCTGTTTTCACGGCGCGCAGGCAAAGCACCTCGAGAATCCATGGCTGGCCCTCGTATACCCACCGCACCTGCTCATCCAGACGCACGCGTGCAACAACTGTCGTGGTCGAGTGAGCAGGATGCGTTTGTGCAGGCGCTCGCCAAGCAGTACCACGACCATTGGTCGCTGGTGGCCGATCTGTTCAATGCAGCATGTTTCGTCATTCCCACAGAGAAGCGCACGGCATGGGACTGCTACGACCGATGCCAATGGCTCGCCACCGCCGCCGACCAACGGCCCCCACGTCCAGCGCCCCGTGACAGCAAACAAGCGTACCGGCAGCACTTGCTGGATATGATGCGCAAATGGGCCAAGCGGCGCGAGCAAATCCAGCGGCAGGCAGCGGCGAATGCAGCGGCGAATGCGTCCATGGAGCGAGCGAATCTGACGGCCCACGATACGCACACCCAGGTCAAGATGACAACGACACCGACGCCCCAGGCTCTGAGTGCGCTCAAGGCCGAGCGTGATCAGGCGGCCATTCGGCAATTTTTTGAGCAGCAGCGCGCGGCGCAGTTTGCCTACGCTCAGCAGCAGCAGCGCCTGCAATTGGTCCAGGCGCAGGCGGCACAGGCCAACGACGACCCCCATCGCAAGGCGGCGGCTGTGGCCATGTCGGCCAGCGCCAGTGGTGCAGCACCCGCCGCGGGTGTGGCAGCAGCTCAGTCGCCCTCAGCGGCAGGTACGACTGGCGGCGGCGGTCCATCCCCAGCCGCGTCGGCAGCCCTGTTGTCCCGGTCCACCTCCGGTCCAGCGCCAGCGCCACCTCATGTCACAGCCACATCGTCGCCATCGTCTACGTCCCTCCCTCCACAGCAACAGTACCTTGCAGCTATGTCAGCGAATCAGGGAGCAGCGACGGCGGCAGCCGCGGCGACCAAGCCGACCCCGGCGCCAGCACAGCCGCCTGTGATGATGGCCGGACCGTCTTTGCCCTTGGCCCGGGCTGCGCAGCCG
>ERZ501061.265-NODE-265-length-19599-cov-4.233217_pt1 | contig 19599 bp, 10 predicted proteins | sample MGYA00510854_ERZ501061 | MGnify/ENA primary metagenome ERZ501061 (study PRJEB25958, sample SAMN03398515) | human skin metagenome | study: EMG produced TPA metagenomics assembly of the Human Skin Microbiome Metagenome (human skin metagenome) data set.
TTTTATTCACACCAAAAAACAGGAATTTTTACGCTCCCCCAGATTTAAATCCAAAAAAAGAAAAAAAAAAAAAAAAAATGAATCAATCAATAAATAAAAGTTACGACGGTGTGGACTCATCGTAGGCTCGGCGCATCGCGTCCACCCAATCCGCACAGGATGTATTCCTTATGCGAGGAAGATAATGAGCATGTGCGAGTACAGGCAAGCGACGCAATGAGCGACCCGATGCACCATGACAATGCCTTGCAAGCTGCCACAGTTGCTGTGCGGCCGTCAATTCGCCAGAAGCATCCATGGCGTCGTATGAAGGAAACGGCTCCGGTGGCACAAGTCCCACACGAATCAGCTCTAGCATACATGACCGAAGAATCGAATACACTGCCTCAGTGCCAGGTAAGCCAATGTACTGACGAATATCTGCGCGGTCGAGGAACGCGGAGTCAATCGAGTCCGACAAGTTCGATGTGGCCATGATCAGCACGTTGCGCCTATACTTGAGTTTATCAAGTTCTGTGAGAAGTGCATTCACAACTCGAATTGAATCACTTGGTTCTGTGCCTGCCACAAGCGAGTTGCGTGCTTTTGTAACACTTTCAACTTCATCAATGAGCACAACCACGAACCCTGCCTCGTCCTCCACAAGTTCCGTCACCATGTCAAAGAGTCGATGCACCAGCTTGCCTGACTCTGAGAACCATTTCGAAAAGAGTGAATGCGAGTTGATGTCCACAAGTTTGACGTGTGAATAGCGCTTTTGCAGTCGGATTGCCAGCTTTTGTGCGAGTGCTCGGCATAGTGACGTCTTGCCTGTGCCTGGTGGCCCATGCAGAAGAACTACTCGGTTCCACGCAATCACATGGAAATCAATGCCTGCATCAGAGAATTCCAGTGTCGAATAAATGTAATGCAAGAGATGTTCTTTCACATGGTCTGAATATACGAGCGTACGCCACAGACCATCAAGAGCATGGTTCGGCAGTTCAGATAGGGTTGCAGCCACTGCATTATCAGCCGCAGCATCTGCATCTCCCACACCGAACTCATCAACATTGTCATGGGGGCATGGCTGGTACACGTGCAACTCCATGTCGACCTCGTGCACAAGCACAGACGCAGATGGTGGATCTGACTCGCCCACATAAATTCGATCCACATGCTCTGCCAAAAATGTGTCGGCTTGCTGCCAGCCAGCCATTTCACTCTCACACTCTATAGAAGCATGTGGATCTGACTCGATGAACCGGCGCACTGCTGCCTCGATGTCCGCCGTGTCGAAAATCTCGATGTCAGATCGTAAGCGCACCTCAACATGTACGAGAGATGATGTGCAGCTCGACATAGCCACTCTTTCCTTCCACTCCCCAAAAAGACTTGCACTCTCTGTGACAACACACACTGCAGGCACGCCACAACGCAGAGGCAACGGAAAAAAAAATCGACAATATGGCGGCCGACTGGTCAAGTCGCTGCAATCCTATCCTATTGGCAACGCGACGCGTCAAGGTTCGACACAGGTGACCTGAGAGACGAATTGCATCTCACGTGACGAAGTCTCTCAACAACGAAGCACACCCTCATTGATCGCCCCTTGTGGTCACGCAAAGCGCGGCGCTCAAAAAGCCTGACATCCTGCCTGCAGGCTTGCCTGACTCGCTTTCGGGTACTCCCGTCAAATCGCAAGCGGCTATGCTAGTCAAGACTAGCAGCTAGAGGGCTGACGAGTCGGATCCGTAGTGGTAGCTAGTTGGCTCATTGGTCTATCGAGTATATAAGGTGGGAAAGGTATCACGTACACAAAGGCGCAAAGGTATTCATGGCTGTGACTTTATTGGTCCTCGTTAGCGATTTCAAAGTCAGGGCCGTAAGGACGGCTTTTAAAGAATGACTCGTCGAACCAGTTGATACGGACATAGCCGTCTTCACCACCGCTGGCATACGCGTTGCCAGTGGGATGCACGGCCAAAGTGTTGATAGGACCAAAGTGACCAGGAAGACGGGCGCACTCTTCCTCAAAGATCTTGTGCCAGAAGCGCGACTCAAATTTGCCCTGACGTGCACTCGTCGTGGTGACACTCATGGCTTCTTGACCACCACCCATCACGACATACGGCCGCGTAGGTAGAGAAATAGCCGAATTCAGCGGTGTGTCTGTAGCATACGTCTTGATCACATCAAGCGTCGATGCATCGATGATGTGAGCTGTCTTGTCCTTGCTAGAAGTAACGATATAGGTGCCATCCCAGCCGAGCTGCAAGTCAGTGACATTTTCCGTGTGGGCTTTGACTTGATGAATCTCGAGCTCAGCATCAATACCGGATTCACCTTCTTCAGTATCATGCGCATACAAAGCGACTTTCCCATTCTCATGTCCAGTAAGAATGTGCTTGTCGAATACGTCGAAGGAGGCCACAGTCGCCTTGCTGCCCGAAAACGTGATCGTGCGCATGGGCTCTGTCTCCTGCTTTTTCCATGAGGATGGGTCACGATTAATATTGAATACGCGCAGCGCACCACGATAACCCATCCGCTCCTCGGTCACCACGAGGATTTGTGTACCGTGCTTGTTGAACGATACACACTTGGCTGCCGTTGGGAACTCCCACACGAACAAGCATTCACCCGTCCTCACATCCCACAGACGCATTTGGTTGTCGGCAGATCCTGTGACAAGTAGAATGGTTTCCCTGTCTACGTCCACAGACCACACCGTACCATTGTGTCCATTATACGTGCCGAGCCGCTCGCCGTTGTGTGAAAACCACACATTTACGAGGTTATCTTTCGATACAGAAAATAGAAGGTCGCCTTCTCGGTTGAACTTGATTTGATTCAGCGAACGGGTATGACCCGAAAGCACAATGGGACGCTGTCTAAGTTAGTACATGTATGAGGGTGCGCGCATCAAGGAAATCCCGCAACCAGAAGCAGCCAGCCAAATTACTTGCTAGCTCGAGATGTGATGCACGAGCGGCAAGTTCGGAACCATCCGACATCAAGCGGGGATGCCTCGATCCGCCTGAGCTTTTGTGTCTACATACCATACTGATTCGTCCGTGCCCAGCGTCGCAAACGGTACAAACGATGGCGACGATGCAAAAACTAAGAAGATGGGATCACGTGTACCTCGGCCGAAATAGAAGCGTCGACTCCGCGCAAAGGATGCACAACGAAGCGTAGTCATCAGTCGTAGCGCTGCTCCTGAGGCGATTTGAACAAAGCTTCTTCGACTCGGCGTCCATATCGGCTCACCGGATACTTTTGACTCTGGACAGTACAAAATGGGACAAATCTTGTCGGAGCCTATCGTCGACAAGGTACGTTGTACTTTGGGGCGTGCGCCTCTAGGGATGCATGCTTCTGGAGTTGTCGCCATTTCCAGCGGTCCAAATACTAACATGCGTATTTGCTTCCCCCATACGATTGGTTTCATGTGGGTCGGATTGTGATATCTTTCTCTCTTCCAACAGCGCACTTCCCAAGATGAAGACGAAAATGTGGCATTCTGCGTTTCTGACATGCAAGGCTGGCGAATCTCTATGGAAGACGCCCACGCAGCTGTCTTGAATCTCTCGAACGACCCCGCAACGAGCCCCGCTGGACGTACAAGTTTTTTTGCCGTATATGATGGACATGGCGGTATGTTTTTGCAAAGCCGCAGACTCGCGTGCGTTTGACTTACACAACAGGCGCAAATGTCGCACGGTACTCTGGACGTACGCTTCACACGCGTCTTCTGGCACTCCCTGAGTTCCAGGAGAAAAACTGGGAAGCAGCCTTGCATCGCGCCTTCCTTAAGACTGATGAAGATCTGCGTATGGATCCCGTGTATGCGAATGACACGTCCGGCTGCACAGCTGTGGCCGCGCTCATTGTGCCGGAACCAGGATCGAAGGGTAGGCGCATGTACGTGGCCAACGCAGGCGACTCGCGTTGCGTGCTGGGGCTTGCTGGCAAGGCCAAGCCTATGAGCCACGATCATAAGCCAGGAAATGCAGAAGAGCATGCGCGTATTTTGAACGCGGGTGGCTTTGTTGAGTTTGATCGTGTGAACGGCAACTTGGCACTGAGCCGCGCTATTGGCGATTTCGAGTTCAAGCAAAATGCATCGCTGCCGCCCGAGAAGCAGATTGTTACAGCCGATCCCGAAGTTTTGTCGCACTCATGGACAGGTGAGGAAGAGTTCCTTGTGCTCGCATGTGATGGTATTTGGGACTGTCTCTCGAATCAACAGGTCATCGATATAGTCCGAAGAGGAATTGCGGAAGGCAAAGCGCTTGATGTGATTACGGAAGAGTTGATTGACCGGTGTCTAGCACCTGACGCCGAGGTCGGTGGCATCGGCTGTGACAACATGACCCTGCTGATTGTTGCATTGCTAGGTGATCGGACAAAGGAGGAGTGGTATCAATGGGTCAAATCGCGTGTCGACGACAAAGTAGGCCATGAAACACCAGAGTCTGTACCGCCTGTGTTTCGATCACACGGGCAGCAACAACACCAGGCGTCGTCGACCATGCTAGGCGGTGCCGCTGCCAATGCCCATCACAACGTAACCATGTCTCTGAATGGACTGAGTGGAAGCGATATTCTTTCTGCGATTCCACGAGTTCTCTCCGGTCAAGCTGCCCACGAAGACTTTGATATCCAGAATGCTGACGACAACGACGACCACGGCCGCATCGTGTCAGCCGATGAAGACGAGGCTCCTTCTAAACAGTAATTAGCAAGAGATGAGATGATTGCACACGCTAAATGTAATTTCTAGCATTTAACGAAGGAGGAGGACAGCTGGAAGAGAGTATTGATGAGAGTATGGGTGAGGTGGTGGAACCAGATGCTTGTGCCTTTCGTGATAGCTCGCTGACCATGTGCAACATGTTGGCGCTAATACCTGGAAGTACATACAATAACCATCTTCATTTTTTTTCGGACGCGTAATATTTATTTGAATGTGTATCTTACTTTAACTAAGCACTACAGTAGCATCACGTCGTAAGTGGTCCGTCTTTGGCTCCTGCATTGTAAATGTACTGGGATACACGTCGCATCAGAATGAACAGTTGCTCAAGGGTAGGTGATGGGGTATAACCTGCCGAGCAACTGAACTCGTACCGGTGTTTCTCAAACGACAGAACCGCCTTGTAATGCAAATAGATTGCAAGCACGATGGCTAGATGCCATAGTTGGTGTGAATGACCAACAATGTCGAACTTCCCTGGCGCCAAGCGCTCAGGCCATCGTAATCCGTATACGACGACACCCGCGATGTACGAGAGCAAGCTTGGAACAACAGGTCCGTAGAAGCGAACCATGGGACCAAAGCCATGGAGTACAGCACCGTGCACAAATGGCACAAATCCCATACAAGCCATTCCAATGAACATGGCTATACGAATGGAGCGGTAACTCGGGTCGTTGAACCACGCAGACCAAGGCAACACAGACATTGCTATGCCGATGGCAATGACGCCTATCGTGTAGATGGCAATGAGCCCGGGCTGGCAGTAAAAGCCATTGAACACCAGAGTCTCGAGTGATGCAGCGACGAGCCAAGATATTCCCGTGTAGTCAATGCACGCAAAACACATGAACCATTGAATATCTGCGCAGCCCGCCATGACGTGCCATGAAATTGAGCAGAGCAGACATTTCGCAGCGGCAAGCAAATACATAATCATCATCCACCGATCCGCTGTGGTGGTCGTATCGGAATCAACGGAGCCTGTCAGCCAAAACAAAAAGGACACAAGGAGCAGTCCACTCAAATGCGTATGAATGTTGCCTGTCTCGTTGTGAACACGAAAAGCGCTAAGGATCAGATTGTGCCATTGGTCCTTGGGAATAAATCGATATCCTGTCGTGATAAAGTCGTTATTGCGCCACAGCACCGGAAGAGACTGGTAGGGTATGAGTTCTCGGCCATTCTTTGCCAGACGTAGGGCAGCATGGTACAGAGCATCTTCCACATCGTGTACTGCGTGCACAAACTGTGCACCAGCTTCTCGTCCACAGCGCCCAATCGTTTGGAGTGCCTCTTCCACATGTTGCGGCAAGTCGTGCAAGGAAGGCATGTGCTGTGGCAGCATCGATTGCGCATCATGCGCCCATGATGATGATGATTCTCGCAGCGAAGGTAGCGTGACATTTTGGATATGGCCTCGGACAGCCGCGAGACTTCGTTGCACTTCTTCCGACAAATAGGCTGCTGTCGCGGGCATACGGGATGCCCATCGTCTTGGGATTTGCTTCATTTCCGCAGCCGAAACGCTGTCAAAAAGTGTTGGATGTAGGGTATGTACGCGTCGTTCCCATTCAGTCATGAGTGTGTAGACATGTCCCTTTACTTCGCTTAGAGACGACAACTTATCAAACCACTCGGCGCCTCCATGTGCCAACGACCAGTCCCGCATCATACGGACCATGGCGTCGTGCGCAGCACTGAGTCTAGTTTCCATGTGCTCCAGCGGGACAAGTATCGAGAGTTTGTGCGCCTGGTTCGCATGTACAAGTTGCTCAATGTCTTGAGCATACTCTGCCATGCGCGCACGTACATAAGCAAACCAGTACGGCAACGATGGTGCAAGATCCAATGAGTCTACGATGGAGCGAGTGCTTGCATCGTCGCTTAGACTTGCTTCGCCACTATCCTGGTCGAAAGAAGCGGCACGCTTCAGCGTCGGTCCATGCTTCCGATGAGATAGTGAGGGTCGTTCCTCAAGGGCAGACGTCGTAGCTTGCACCTCTGCCTTTTCGTCTCTCATGTGCCTGGATTGAGCTAATCACCCGCACCTAACGCGTTGCCACACGCACACACACGCGAATTGGAAAAAGGCAACTTTGTGATTACTATGCTTACAGAAAAGTGAATTTGAAAAAAAAAAAATCTTACTTGTCAGATCGACTAAATGTATAATTGTTGAATGCCCGCACCCGCCTTGAGAATGGCTTATAGGTGATGACTAGCGACGATACCAAGACTTACGAGCAGACTTTTGTCCACGCGTATTTCCTAAATAACAGAATCATCGGAATTGCCAGGCCTCTTCGTCCCAATCTTCAACAAGCTCCCTGTCATTCTTAAACTTTGGGCCAAAGTTGCTGAATCCATCCCTTAGCACAAACACTTGCTGCGACGTCGGTGGCAATCGACCTGCATCAATGGCTGCATCGCGAATTTCTCGATATATACGCGCAGCTTTGGGCCCGCTATTATAAGCATATGTAGAGTCAGGTCAGTACGTACCGCTGTTGTGAGAGTGAGCAATGGAAGACGACTTGTTCGTCTGGACGTTAGATCTGTCCATCATACACACAAACGTGTACGAAAACAAACGTACATGGTTCAAGTGGCTTCAACAATGAGTTGACTCTATCAAGGAACGTAGAAGATGGTGCGTGCACTGCGCCATTGATGTGCCCGCCTTCATAATCGTCGTCTTTGACAGCGTTAGCCCAGCGCCTAGCATAAAAAGTCGGCAACACAAACCTCGAACATCGACGACAGCCACCTTGGCTCCGTCCTCGGTGCGCTTCTTGATATGAGAGGCAAGGACATCGGCATCCATATATGTGTAGGGTGGCCGACACGACATGGATGTGTATCTACACGCAATATACGACCTGGCTTTATGCCATGGAAGCGTTGCCGGGCGGAGCATGTTGGTGGCCTTGAAGGAGTTGTGCAAGTTCGGCCGAAGTGAGATCGCTCGATCAGCGTTTACGCGCAACCCTACACATGCATTTCTCAGCGCCCTTTCGCGTCGACATATTAGTGTGTGAGCGACTACATATATTAGGCTACATCTCTTCATCATTCTCCAAAAGCGCCTCGTATTTTCATGGTAGTTGGCGTATCAACATATACGCCGCCAAGTGAAGCGCGCGCAGATGTTGTACAGAAAGATGTGCGCGAGGCCATCTCCAAGCTGATCGCTTACACAGCACGAGACTTGGGCTTCGACGCCTCGCGCAGTCAAGCTCTCGAACGGTTTGGTGAACTCGTAGACACTTGTACGTTGCATAGAAATTTCTTCTGACGCCAGTTATTATGACACTGTTGCATAGCTGTACACAATACTCCAGCTTGTCGAACAGGAACCAGCCGACAGTCCACGATATGATCGACACGTTTGAGGGACTCGGTCTGTCACTCACTGAACTGGGCGCTTTCTCCGAAACAGTCCGTCGACACGAGGAGGGCGCAAAGCGATACCATATCCAAGTTGGGAGGCCGAAGCGTGGGCATGAAAACTGGGAGAACCCAAGTGCTTCTTTCTTGCCCTCTGACAATCAAAGTGAGACTGATAACAATAAAGTGAGTTTATCAACTTGGGCCACATTGATGCACGACATTGTGCCTGATCACCTACCGCCGGAACCTCCGCGACATTGCTGGATGTTCACGCCCGTGTATGCGACGGAGGTCCTGTCTGACATGCCTGCTCTGCAACTCGTGAATCGGAAACTGGACAATGCGCGTCTTGTAGAGTCATCGCTCCGAAAACTCATCAAGCACACTGATTCCGCAACGCCTTTGAAGCCTTGGGTTTCACAGCAAGCGCCTAAACTTACCGAAGACGGCGTGCTGTCGTCGCAGAAAGCCTGCGCGATGAATGATGCTGATCAGTCCAGCATGTCTGTCGACGAGCCTATGACAGTGTCGGAGCTGGAGTCATCATCGCGAGAGCCACTTACGACAGAATCTATGCGGCATTGGGGAAACAAGGAACGTCACGATTCAGCGCGGCATGCGCTGCCGCGCGCTGTGAACTACAAAGCGGCATGGTATGCATCCTTTACATCGACAGACAGCAAGCTACCAACATCCAACCTATATACAGCGCGGTTGCGTGGAAATATGGACGAGTCAACGCGGCGACCTCGTCGATTTGTCGTGCCGTCCTAGACGAGTTGCCGTGACTTACGCCTTGTTATACCGAATACGCCACATTTCTGAACATGTTTCTTGTGAACATTGACTTTTCGTGTTTCCAATGTCTATAATAACCTATTCGTACAGCAATCAAACAACATCGTCACCTTTGTGTTTATTGGCGCTTCGAGCTTCAATCCGCTCGGCGCGTCGGAAGTAGATACGCTTGATGTATTTCCAAGACTCAACGCCTAAGAAAAAGATGGCCGTGCAAACAAATATAATTCCCCATTCCCAACCCTCTGGGTCTTTGTGCAAGAAGACAATGTGATTTAATCCTGGGATATAAATGATCGGGAAGACACTGATAAATCCCAAGATAACACAGGCGAATAGGAATTTGTTTCTCCACGTGTCAACGAACCACTGATTGTACCAGTGCGCGTCAGTTCCCATGGCAAAGAACGAGCGGCGCATGTGAGTTACCTCCCAAGCCAAAAACAGAGAGAACCATGTCATGACAACGAAGGTAGCACCACGCGCACGGAATACTTCAAGGCAGCTATCGTTGTAGCTGTCGTTGCAGTCTAGACCCAAATCACCACTCCCCCACCTGTATAGGATAAGGGAGAATGTGGCAAGACACAGGGCCGCCATAATCAAACCATACACAAGCAGGTCACACAAAACCTCAAGATTAAACACACCAAAGCGTGACCTATTCGGTTTCTGCTTCATGACATCAACAGCAGCAGCTTCCATACCAAGACCCATGGCCGGAAAGCCACTGGTCACCATGATAATATACAGAATTTCGACCGGACTCAGTGGGAATACAGACAGTCCAGTATCGTCTTTGAATGCCAATCCGATCAACAACACACATGCCTGGCCGACGTTCTGCGCAAGCAAGTGCAAAACAAATTTGCGAATGTTGGAAAACATACGGCGACCTTCTTCCATGGCGTGTCCGATTGACGCAAAGTTGTCGTCTGTAAGAACAATGTCAGACGCATCTTTCGCTACGTCGGAGCCGGCCATACCCATCGCAATACCCACGTCTGACAGCTTCAGAGAGGGTGAGTCATTTACACCGTCGCCCGTCATTGCACAGAAGCGCTTACGGCGATGGAGTGCCTCAATCATCCGTACCTTCGTCTGAGGTGCACATCGGGCAATGACCAATGGAAGTTCCGGCAATTGGTCGATTTCCTCATCTGACTTTCGGTCAAATTCAGCTGCCGTCATCACTAGAGAACTAGTCTTTTCGTCCACATTCGGCGGAAGAATGCCAACTTGCTCAGCAATGGCCTTAGCTGTGCCGGCATGATCACCTGTAAGCATGTGCACTTCAATACCTGCTGTGTGGCAAGTGTGCACGGCATCGCGTGATTCGGGGCGGGGTGGATCATACAATCCCACAAGACCAAGAAACACCATATTAGATTCAACAGACTCGCGCTCGAGCGACTCGCCTTGAGACGCTTCCTTGTCCGACAAGGGGCGATGGGCTAATGCAAGAACACGAAGTCCCAATTTGGCAATTGCGTTCATTTGACTAATGATCATATCTTTGACGTTTTCATTCATTTCTTCTTTACCATGGTCCTCTGGCTTCGTCTGGATGTACCTGCAAGCAGCAAGTACATATTCAACAGCGCCTTTCATCAAGGCGCGATGCTCGCCAGTCGGCTGATATGTGTACGTTACAGCCATGCGTTTGAGTGAACTGTCGAATGGATACTCGCCAATCTGTACCCATTCGCCATTTACATTATCTTCCGACTTGCCAATCTTGGTTTTGGGCATGTCGAAGCGGAAAGCGAGAGTCTGGAGTGCGCTTTCGGTCGGATCGCCATGGGCCGTCCAGGCATCGGCATCCTCGTCGTAAAACACTTTGGCCAAGTTGCAGATGGAAGTGACTAGTAGCATGTCATGAAGTGGTTGGAGCTTTCCACTTAGGTCTTCCTGAGGGCGGCCCTCGCTAGCAACTGTAACACAATCAGATTTTTCGTCATTAGGGCGCAGAGTCACTTCTCCTTTGTGTGGATTGAAGGGCTCATTTGTCTCAGAAACGTCCAAGTCGCCTACAGAAGGAAGCCATATCTTTCGCACGACCATTTTGCCCTGTGTAAGAGTGCCTGTCTTATCTGAGCAAATATCCGTGATGGAACCGACAGCCTCCAAAGACTCGAGCTTACGGACAATGACGTTTCGCCGTACCATCGCGCGACTTCCCATGGACATTGTAATGGTCAGTACGGCTGTCAGTGATGCTGGGATCATCGAAACACCAGTGGCCACAGCATAGATAATGACCTCATTGTCATGCCAGTTGTTCGAGGCAAACACGATGATCGCGAAGATGACGGCAATCACAAACAGGAGTACTGCCAACTTTGACAGCATGATCTGCAGAGGTGTACCGACGTTGAGTCCCAAAAATGCAAGTACATGGTCCATAATGGTCAAAGCTCCTGCCTCGATATAATGGTGAGGTCTCTTTTTTCCATATGCATTGCGTTTGACCTCCCGGATTTTGCGGTTCTTCGATGCGCCTTGTAATGCGTCGGCAATTTTTCCAATCTCTGTGCGCATACCTGTGCTGGTTACAAGCACAGTGGCACGACCCTTACTCACAGACGAAGATGCATAGACCATGTTCAGTCGGTCACCGATGCCAACCTCGTCATTTTCAGGCCCCGTGGGTTGGAAGGTATCCTGGGCGTTCTTGGCAACAGGGATGGATTCACCTGTCAGAAGTGCCTCGTCTGTTTCTAAGTTCATACATTCGATGACTCGGCCATCCGCAGGAATGGTATCGCCAGTAGCGAGTTCCACAATATCACCGGGGACAACCTCAGGTGCAGGAATTGTCATCGAGTTGTGGTCGCGAATCACTGTTGCAGTCGGTGAAGCCAACGAGCGCAAAGAGCTCATGGTCTTCTCAGCTGAGTACTCTTGAATGAAGCCGACAAATACATTGATGCCCACGACGCCACCTATAACACCGCCCTCAATCCACGACGTGATCGCAAGTGAGACAATCATGGCAATAAGCAGGACTAGCGTCATCGCGTTGGCTATCTGGTTGATCAAGATTTTAACCGGGCTTACGCTATCGCCACTGCTCAGTTCATTATTTCCATAATGCTTGAGACGTTCTCGTGCTTCTTGGGTTGTGAGTCCCTTGCTTTTGTCGGAGCGAAGTGCCTCGAGCACTGCACGGGCGTCGTAGCGATGAGGGAACTCGCGTGCCTCTTCCTCGCTGGGAGGAGCACTATAAGCTGAGGAAAGTTGCTTGTCGTCGAAAGCTGCGTTCTTTTCGATGCTCGATAGCGACTGAGTCTTAGAGTTCATACAAAAACCAGCAATGATTGCTTGTTGGAAGGAATCTCCTCACACCAAGATCCGTGCGCTTTTAAGTGTTCAGGTGTTTGCCGACGTGGCGAATGCAGACGAGATCCGTTTCATGCAGGCGTTTTAATTCGTTCGTTGTGATTGGTCTAAATAACCATGCCAAGAAATTTTTTCATCGCCACGAATCTCAGTTGGGCACCTAGATCCACTCACAGACTTGGGTTGCAACACAATATGATAATCACAAGTCTGTGTTTGGCTGTTTGGCTGCTGCAACTGCAGCTCACTGTAGTGGCGCAGACTTCGGCTTCGTCGAGCCGCTCATTCTCGGCAACTAGATATTCGAGCACATCGAGAACGGGCGTCTCAGTCTCATCGGCAGCTCATGGGACGTCTTCGAGGAATAGGACGTCTTCATCGAAACCAGCTAGCTCGACTCTGCCTCCGCTTCCAGAAGGGTTCATGAACCCATTAGATACGGGTGGCAGTATGCTTGGAGTATGTACAAAAGATGGAAGCCAGACTTACGCGAAATCAGCAATATCCAGACCGTCCAAACGAAGGCGAGCCGCTGAATGTCATTATTTCTAATACCTCTTCAGCTGATATACTCAAGCCTGAAAGGTTCTTGATCTGGGCTACGTACGTTATTCCTGCTTAAAAAATAAAATATGGGCAATTGTGCCTTTCTTTGTCGCCTCCATGTGATGATGTTTACTGACATGCCAGCGCTCTTGGATTTGGCGTCTCTTGCCTAGGACAAGGCGATCCACAGACCATCATGTATGCAGACCTAGGGTATCTGAATCACCACGTAAAGCAAGGCTCTGCATCTGGTATGAATGGTGTCTTGCGGTGGAATTACGGTTCTCCTGATATTGGAACATGTCGAGAATCCATATCGGGTGGCAACCACATTCGCTGGTTCAGGCAGCGGATCGGCACGACAACTTCAATTTTCCTTACGGTTTCGTACGAACAAAGTCTCGCGAATTTACACAATCTTCAGAGAGACGGGTACAATCGGGGGCGTGATGATGTCGTGCGGATAGCAACTCAAGAGAACGGGATTGAATGGGAAGGCAATGTGTTCAACGCCACAGTAAAATGGATTGAGGCAGGTCGACTCATGAATGCTACTTCAAAAAATATTAGCCATGCTGAAATGGCAAATAAGGACCAACCTGTTGTTGATGGACGCGTGGCTGTGTTGTATGTTAACACTGTTAAACGATCCGACGAAGAGCAGCGCAGCGTAGCGGCGCGTTCCTTGCCTGCCATTTGTTCATCCAGTTTCCTGTTAACAGTGTCCACTGTGCTAGTTGTAGCAAGCACATTTTTGTTATGAATAGAACGATTTTTCTGTAAAACATACCCAAACAAATGATAATATAACTTGGCCCTAACTACATGACCAAAGTTTAAGAAACGTAAGTATCGAGTGATGCTGTCTCGATTTTCCAAAAAAAAAATCAATTTGACAAAAAATCAGCATTAAAATAATAACCAAATCAAGGACCTATGGGGACGAAACGGCGAGGAGAATGGGAGAGTCGGGGCCTCGATGCTCATGAGGTTCACAAGCACTTCCGATGATCATGTTTGCGATTGACGCACCCGACTTTATGCTTTGACTCGCTCTGTCGCAACAATACTGACAACATTTTCAAAGTCTAAGGCAGTTCAGAGTGGCCCAAGTTTTGCTTAGGAGCCACTCTGTCGCGAATTAAGTTTTTGAGCTCGCGTAGCTCAGGGAAGCCACGACGGGTCTTTCGGTCCCAAATAAGAATGACTTCCGTTGACTCACGTGTGCCTTCAGACTTGACAATCCAAACACGGAACTGACCAGCCGTGTCTGTCGTGGCATGTGGGATCAATAAAGTGGAGGCAATGAACCCACCGCCAGAAGCCTGAGAACAGCTGTCGTCCAAAAATGCCTTCTCAGAGAAGGTGAGCAGCAATTCCGTCTGAAGCCACGTTGCCCGATGAAGCCAGCGACATCGATCACAGTACTCAATGATAAGACAAGGCTTAACCATGCTCATGGCATGCTCGAGAGAAATTGGAGCTTGGATAAGAGGAATTTCCGGCTCCGAAGCACCACTAGGACCTGAGGACCCTGGCACAATACCAGTCGAGGATGCGGCCGATGAGGAACGAGCCTCAGAAGATATTGGGACCACGACATGGACAGGCGTCTGGCCTACAGGAGACGTAGACTTGCTGCCCGATTCAGCGGGTGCAGCTGATGACGCCGGCGCATCGAGCATGTGTGGGTCCTTTTCTTGCGATTCAGACTCAGGTAATGTCACTTGGTCGCGAGCTTCTGTTTCTGGTCGAACAGACGACAAAGTATCGATGCGTGCTTCCTCTTTCGACGGCATGCTATCAGTGACAGCGGCAGTAGCAGCCGCAGCAGCACCTAGAGCCGCACCTGCAACACCAGCGGCGGCCGCGGTGGCAGTGGCGTTAGTGTCATCGGCATGACTACTAGTGCGAAGCAGATCGCTCAATGGCTCTTGATCAGGAAGCGTTTCTGTCGCTAATTCATGCTCAGGCACTGGCTCGGACACATGCTCTAACGAATGTAATGGCTCAGGCGGCTGGGTCTGAGCGGGATGTACATCATTGGCACTCTCCTGTGTCGCAGATGGCAAAGACTCAGATACAACTGCCTCGGCATCGTGTGTGGCCTTAGGCAGTGGCTCAGATTCCAGCGCTTCTGTTGCCAAAGTGTCAACGGGCACGGTTTCTTGGACAGGCTGAGAGTTCTGAACAGACTTCTCGGGCAGTGGTGGAGGAATCTGCGAGTCAAGCGGCACGGACGTATGCTCACCAGGCACTGGTTCTGGCTCTGGCTCTGGCTCTGACTCTAGCTCCGACTTCGTCGGCGGAACAGGGGCCTCAGTCGCAGAATCCTCCATTGTCGTGGTCGGAACCACCGTCTCATCAATAAGAGCTGTCTCTGCAACAGTATCATGGATCGCCAGAGACTCTGGTACAGGCACACCTGATGGCCCTGGCTGGACGACCGAGTCCTGGACAGAGACAGGTTCCGGCACAGTTTTGTGTAAAGGCACATCGCCATGTTGTGTTGCAGGAAGCACGGTCACATCCTTCTCGCCAGGCACTGGGTGAACAGGAACGTGTGTATTGGCTGACAGTCCAGATGGCTCCGACACATGCTCCGTCTCAGGCGCATTTGTTGTGAAGGGAGCAGACTCTTTCCCGGTCAAGTCCACGGGCACATGAGGCGCAGAAACCATCTCCGATTCATTCATGACCGTCTGCTTGACTGATGCTGCATCTTGGTGTGTCCGCTCAGGAACAATGCCTTGCTCGCTAAGATCGCGCAACGTTGGCTCGTGGGATTGATTCTTGATAGGCTCTGTTGCTCGCGTAGACATTCGATCAGGCTCAAGTGTGTCATGACCTGTCATCGGAGCTTCCTCCGCAGTATCAACAGCTGGCAAGTTGCTGGGGAATTCAGGTGGCGTCGCCATCTTTTCCGTCGGTGCGGAGGTAGATGAGAGGACATCTGTCGCTACACTTGAGGGCTTGACTGATGTAGGTTCGGAGGTGCCAATGGGAAGAGACGTCACTGGCTCAACAGTATCGACATCCGCAAGCAGCGATTCATTCTGGTTTTCGTGGGGCCAAGTAGATTCCGACACTGCCCAAGGCGCTGACGGTCCGTCAGGTACGCCCCAATCTTGGCCGTGGTGAGATGGTAACTTGGTGGGCGTGGCCTTGGGTGTACGCTCAGATGCCAGTGCTGGATCCACAGCGTCTGCTGGCGGAGGCGCATTTGCGGGCGTCTGTGCAGCAGCATCATGGTCTGGACGCTTGCGCAGAGGAGGGCTTCTGCGTGGTGGAAGAGCTGGTGGCACCACTTGAGGGCCAGAAGGCGCCTCCGTGGTTGGCTCGACAGGATTGAATATGGAAGATGGATCGGCTGATGGCGGCTTAGGTGGCTCTGATGAATAACCGAATGAACGGCGCGCTTCCTTCACATTTGGAGGTGTGACTTTAATGACCTCTAGGCGCTTGAACTCGGGTGAGTCACGTGTGTGTGCGGGCGTATTAGGCGCCGCAGATGCTGCGTGCGTTGGGATGTCGGCAGCTGGTGGCTGCTTAGCTGCATCACCTGTGGCCACAAAGGAATTCGCCGTTGGGCCAGTGGGTGCACGAGCGGACGCTTCCATCGGTGGTCGCGTGGGCGGAGCCATAGGGCGAGCCATCGGATGACCCATTGGTGGACCCACTGTTGGACCCATCGGTGGAGCCACTGGTGGACCCATGGGTCGACCCATTGCCGGACCCATTGGTGGGCCCATCGGTGGACCCATCGGTGAACCAACTGGGAAGCCGGTCGGTGGTCGCATAGCCGGAGCGATCGGGCGAGCCATTGCAGGACCCATCGGCGGACCCATCGGTGATACCATGGGAGAACCCACCGGTGAGCCCATCGGCGAACTCATTGGTGGACCCATCGGCGTTGGCATGGGAGGCCGGATTGCCATACCCATAGGAGCACCTTGCATAACTGGGTTCGACATGCCTTGAGCGAATGATGGAGACGGAGCAGATGCGTACATTGTAGAAGCCATGTCCGAGTGCCTTCTACCCGCCGGGCCAATGTTTAGCGGTTGCGTTTCAGGAAGAAGCGGCCTTGCGTTCGCCTGCGGAAGTGACATCGGCGGGGTCTCGATTTGAGAAGGATCCATGGCGTTCGCAGATGATGCGTCTTGGTTTTTGCCAGCAGTCTTTGAGTCCTTCGCACCTTTGTTCGAATCACGCTTCGAAGACCGCTTGATAAAGCAGAACAAGTCACGCTTCTTCGGCGATTCCTGTCGGGGTGCGCCACCATTCTTAGACGAAGAGTCAGCCTTCGAAAACGAAAGCCTCGACGGCGTTTTACGCTCAGAGGCTGACTTGCCTGGGGGTGCCGAATTGGGGGGGTGTAGCGAATCGGAACCACGTTGACCCATACGCAGATCCGATGAACCGGGACCATTCGGTGCACCGGGCGGGGACACAGGCCCCTTGAAACCAGGCCCCATCGTACCAGGGCGTGGCTCCATCGCACCTGGCGCTCCTGGGGGCGGCATTGGCGGCCGCATAGGACCACCGCCCATAATCGCCGATTGCGAGTCCAGCAGACTCGGTGCGCTTGTTGAGGGCACCATATAGCCAGCGCCGGCAAATGGCGGCCTCATACCCATAGCATCTGGCGCACCTGGCTGTGGCACTGGCGGTTGCGGTGGCACCGAGACCATCATGCCCGAAGGCGACATCATGGTTCCCATGGGTTGACCGTACGGTGCACCCGCATAGTTCATGGTTGACGGTGGCGCATTCCAGGTGGGGCTCGTTGGCATTGGCATTGCAGCATTCAACTGCGGCTGAGCATAAGTTGACATCAGCGGCATCGAGCTGGAGCCACGCATTTGTGAATTGGTACCTGTGCCGGATGGTGCCCATGGCTGATACATATTTGGGTCATAAAATGCTCCGCTTCCGTTGCCTGAAGTGCCAAAGCCAAGTCCTTCGTTGTATCCCTGTTGAACATGAGGTTGCACTTTGCCCATATCCGAAGTCAGCTCCGCAGGGTACGAATGTGGCGCCGACTGAGAAAATACGTCGTTGGCAACACCCCCTTCTGGCGGAGGAACCTGGCGCTTGGCGGCTTGCTCACCATCCGAACTTGAAGGAGCGTCAAAGGGCATCTTCTGCGACGCAGTGCCAACAGATGCTGGCATTGACACGGGCTCATGCGTCACGTGCAAGTCCTCGTTCAAAGGAGCTGCATGCTGATGCGCATAAGGAGCAGTGTTGGAGTGGAAAGCATCTGAATCATGAGGGGGCACAGACTCACGTGCATGTGCCTGGGCCGCCACGACTGACTCACGACCGTCTGATGAATTCGTCTCGAGCGACAAAGGCATCGATGCGCTCGGTGGAATGGACGAAGGAGCCTGAGCATCTGGTTCAACAGACGCAAGGGACATGGACGAGGCGTTCATTTGGGAACGCGGCTGTCTCGGCACCTTGCGAACAAGCGATGGTGGCTCAGGTGCGTAAATCGTATAGGTCCCTTCGGGCACCCGAGCAGCTCGCTGTTCCGCCAAATCACCTGATCTGGCTGCGCTGCTCAGCGACGCGGTTGATGCTGCATTTCGAACTCGCATCTGAACACCCTCCGCGTAAGGAGGCACACCGTCTTCAGGCACAAACCTTGCACCGTTGTTAGTAAGTGTGGCGCGCGACGAGCGAATCGACAATTTTTGAGGATTTCTGTGCTCCTGCTGAGTCATTCCAGGAGACACAGCAGCTGAGGAGGGAACTTGGGCCTGGGATGCGGGAGCTTGCGAGAAAAGCTGTTGCGGCGTGTCTAGTGACGCAACGGGATCCAGTGCTGAAGCAATAGGAACGCTCGTGCCCCAAGACGACATTGTATGCCCGACAAAAGGCGATTCACGCATGCGCATGGACGGCATGGATGGGCTGAAGCGCAGAGAGCGTGTTACGCTCTTGGGACTTGGGCGCCGAGGACGTAGCGGCTCGTAAGGAGCAGTTGGAAAAGCCGATTCTTGTGATGCAGCCAAAGGTGCTTGCCTTGGTGCCTCTGCCTCCTGCGTATCTTGTGGGCCAGTATGAAAGGGCGTGTGAGACGTGAATGAAGACTCTTCACCAGGCAATTGCTCATAGGCCTGGGGATTGACGCTATCTTGCTCCATCGTAGGCTGAGACACCATTCCCGTTTGCGACATGGCGGGGTACTCTGTCGCCTGGTCTGTGCCGCTAGGCACACGTGCATCTGAAGGAGGAAGATGCTCTTCGACAAACCCGTCCCGATTATTGCTAGCACATAAGGGCTGCGATTCTTCAGCGCTCGGCTGGTCATTTGTGGGGATCGAAGTAGGTACTGCTGATGGTAAACCTGACGCTGAATTTACGGAGCCAGTGCCTCCCTCAGTCGTCAGATTGTGTGTATCAACTTGACGACTTGTTGCTATTGCCTGCGGCTTGCCGGCAACTTCACTGGGTGCAGCAGCAGCAACGCCTGGGGCGGATTCCGCAGGGGCATCTGTGTCAGGCACCGTCGCTGGCATGGAAGATGGCAATGGACCGGTATGTGCTGCCGCCGCTGCCGCTGGCTCTTGCTCTGGTTCGCCCTCGGACGCAGCCGAAGGTGCATACTCTGGAGCTGAGCCAGCCCCAGCAGCAGGAATAGCATCACCCGGGGCAATAAAATCTATATCATGACCTTCATGGTTCTTGCTTGATACATCCAGTCTTGCCGAGGCCCTCGCACGATCTTGAGAGCGTGGCGGGATAGCCGGAGCCTGGCGACTGTACAT
>ERZ501061.270-NODE-270-length-19455-cov-4.266701_pt1 | contig 19455 bp, 14 predicted proteins | sample MGYA00510854_ERZ501061 | MGnify/ENA primary metagenome ERZ501061 (study PRJEB25958, sample SAMN03398515) | human skin metagenome | study: EMG produced TPA metagenomics assembly of the Human Skin Microbiome Metagenome (human skin metagenome) data set.
CACCAAAGTCGGATAGCAAACCATTGTCATTGTTAGACGTGGTCGAGCGCACGGAGCCGCGCCGCTCCGCACGCCTTTCTGTGCCTGAACTAGGCGGCGGCAGTTCCACAGAGATCAAGGATTCAGCCGCTCTTTGGCATGTGACAAACAAGCCCAAGCGGCCGTCGCCTTTGGCTATGAGTACGCCCACATCACAGTCAGTCGACAACGACGTTCCAGCGTCAGACTCATTATACGACACGATACCACCCTCTATGTCGGATGCTTCTCTGGTGCCGGAAATTGCCATGCATACAAGGACCTCGTTGATCCCCAAGTCCGCGTCGTCTTTCTCACTTTCATCAAAAGGCTCTGACGATACGCGCACGCAGGAGGCTGCTAAAGGGTCAGCTGCCGACTCAGCCGCCACAACAAAGCCCTTGCCAAACACAGCATCCTCTGAAACGCAACTCAAGCCCTTGCCCTCATCCTTGTCCCACGACAGTCCGATATCTACTATTTCTTCGTCTACTAATGATATCCCAGCGTGGTGTATTGTGACACCGCCATCAAAGCGAGAGCTCCCTGCTGGTGCTTCGTCTGAACAGAGCGAGGCACTGCGCATTCCCCACGATCACCTTCCTGTATTTCCATTCAACATTCCTCCTGCTCATTGTGCTTCCACTTTAGAAGCGCCAGCGTCCAGAGAGACCGCATCGTCAGATACGAAGGATTCCCGAAGCAGGCCGCATGTCCAACTTTCTACATCTCAGGAAGCACATGCGTCATCATTCCAACCAACTGCATACCAAGAGTCGAAACCACCGACCCCTGTATTTTCGTTTGGTGCTAGCAGCACGGGGCCACCTAAATCTCCACTCGGGTCAACTACACCTGTATCAAAGTCCCCCTCTAAACCTGTATCAGTGTCAGCCCAACCTGTTGCCGCCGAACCGTCAGCATCAGCACCAGCACCATCGGAACCCTCGTCGTCTGAACAAGCAGGTGATGTCCCAGGCACCAACGTCTTGACATCTAAAGGAGAAGGTGAAGAAGATGAAGATACCGCACACGAAGTGCGTGCGAAGATTTGGCGCCTCGATACTGGTAAGTGGCAGGATATGGGAATCAGCATCATGCGAGTCAAGACATCACGGACGACACAAAAGTCTCGCGTTCTTGCACGAAACGCCGTGAACGGCAATGTCGTGTTGAATTTTTCATTGTATGAGGGTCTCAAAGTCACACGCGAAAAAAATGTCCTAATGTTCCTCGGCTTTATCGAGGCCAAACCATGCAACTTACGCTGTAAAGTCAAGACGGAAGAGGCAGCGGAAACCCTCAAGAAAGCCCTTGTATCCCACGCTACGTCGGATAACTAGTTTTAAAATGGTATCATGAGCAAAGCGTGCTTCACGCGGACAAGAATGCATAACTGTCAGTGTTATTGTCAGTATCATTGTCAGTATCAGTGTCAGTATCAAATGTGTGCGCCCTACTATTTGATCGTCTTGCCGAATCTTGTAAGTGGCATGGCGATTGAAGCTAGTGGCAAGATGGAAAAAAGAGAGCTATGGATTTAGGTCGGTCTGGATGCACTACCAGATCGATCCATTGGAATGCTTTCGACATGCCTGTATGAACATGAAGCTTTATAGCCATGAATGGAGCATGTTACATGACTAACGTCTTATGCAGATCATCCTGGACAGCGGTCTAGACGAGCATGTGCCAAGACTATGTGATGCTCGCGAAGGTGCCGTCCAAGAGTGATTCTCAAGTCCCTGGCAAGCCAAACGAGTGCAACTGAAGTCCATGTGCACTGCGTGACTGAGAACAGGCTACATGCATCTCTGTCGCTCTTCATTCCTTGTTTCCGGTACTTTCAGCGTCATTGTCCTCAGTGATAGCAATCTCATCTGTCTCTGTAGGTTCAGAATGTTGTGCTGAAGCATGGACAGCGTTCGCTCTTCGCGATTTTGATAGTGGCAGCATCCAGTACGTGCCATGACGCAAGTGTAAAGCATACGCATAGAGTAAGGCAGCAAAGTAGATTTTAATCAGCCATCCCACACACAAGACGCTCGCAGCAAATCCACGCTCTGCACGCCAAATCTCTCGCGCACGCTGTGTACGAAGAGCCATTTCAGCTGCACCCTCAGGTGTATCCGCGCTGGTGGTATTGTGTCGAAGGAGAGCCATTTCTTCAGGTGTATGGTATTGAGCTTCAAGCGACTCAATCAGGCTCATAAGCCCAGCCTGATGACTTGAATTTGTCACGGGGCGGCCATCATGCTGCGCAAAATTGTACCACCAAACCCCAAATAACACGGTCCATCCGGTAGATATCATATGATCTAAAAAATACAGGTGTGCATATCGCAAAGCCGACTGGTGCTTTTCCACACTGATAGCATTTAGTCCCCATATGAATAAGGGGATCGTCGCAATGGAATATATATACAACGATACCTGCGCAAATGTGCCGCCTTGAAACACCGCAATGATACCATAGACACCTGCAATTTTGTTAAACAGGGAAAACAACGAGATGATCTGACATCCTACTTTGATGTCCATAAAACCAAGAAAAGATGTAAAGTACCGCGTGAGCGCGGATTTTGGCATACGTAGGTACAAACGCGGCATGGCGACGAATGCTATGCCGTCGGCCACGGTGCGAAATGCTCTCACGCGTGGACGAACGATGCCAGAAGGCCTACGAGCACGTGGTGCCCCTGGTCTGCATTTTGCCAACGGAGCTCGCTCCACGCTTACATACTTTTTTCTTCCTCTTGGGAGAAGCGCGTTCTTGCGCGGCGTGTTGCGGAGGTAGGAAGCTTCAGCCCATAGTTATCGGCGCAAAAGTAACAGGAGTACCTGTATCAAGTGGCAAAAGGGTTGGTTTGGATGGTATGTAGAAAAAAGCAGACTCTATAGATCCCAATCGTCATCATCATCATTCAGTGTCTTTTTTCGAGTGACCTGGAAGTTAGATGAAAAGTAAATACGCACAGTAATTTTGCCCGTAGACTCTTGAGAAGTGGCTTGATCCACTTGATCTAGCAGCATGATAAGCTGGTCTTCAGTGACTCGCTGTCTCACTTGGCCAGATCGCGCCATTTGAAGCAAGAGGTCCGAGATAGTATCGGCCTTTTGCGGCTTGACCAATGCAATTCGAGATACTGTGATTATGAGCACGAAAGCACAAAAGCAAAGTGGACGTACATCTTTCCCGAGCTTCACCATCAAGTATTTGGGAAAGCATCTGGCGTTTTAATTCATCACGCTGCGCGGCCTGTTCTTCGTTCGGTTCCACTCCTCCCATCATAGAGGAAGAACTTACGCCACTTGGAGCTGCCGAAGGCAACCGTGCACCTAAGCGTAAGTACTACTCAACATTTTACCAGCATACCTCCTGTGTTCGCGCGCAGTTCTGCTAGACGCGCTTGACGAATCGCTTCCAGTTCCGGATCACTCATTGTCACCCTGACACGATTACGTGTATATGAAAGAGGCGGCGGCGTTGGCACACAGTAGGATGTGGAGGGTGGCAACGCGCGTTGTGAAACGAGTCAGAACTTGGAAATTGTTCCGAGAGTCATGTACACACAGACCATTAGTAGATGTTCATTTCGAATTGACCAATCTACTTGTGATATTGTCTGTCCAGGCGGAGTGGAAGTTGCAATAAGACATGAATTCATGCCGTATGATCTGCTCATAAAAGATGGACGGAATTGCTTATGGAACTGCCCCTCATCCCCCCAAATCCCTTCGACTCGGCTCTGGTAGCCTAATCGACCGTTGTTCTCCTTACCCTCTCTGAGCATTCCTGGTGAATTGCTCTAGACCCCCGTCTATTCCCCGTCTCCTACTCACTCATCCATTACCTTTTTAACGTCAGAAGAGCTGGTATCTTCTTCGACTTTTTCTTCATTTAAGATTACTCACATCCCCCACAACTTTTCGCCATGACCGATCATCTTGGTTCGACATTTTCAGTGAAAAAAGCTTTTGTGAGCCTAGTGTGTTTGGCTTTGGTGCTAGGAAACCAATCAAATTACGCCTGGGCTGCACCAGTTGGTGGGCACGCAAACGGAGATCTTGCCGCTGCTCGTGTTACCGAGACTCCAGCTCTGAACGTCGATGTTGGATCCGGGCGCCGCGCAACAAAGGTTCACAAGCCCAAGGTGGTGCACTACAAAGCACATGACGGAGTCCGATTTCCCCATCGTGGAAATGGGATGATGCGTAAGTCGCGTCGCCGTCATGAAGAGCCTACTTGGGAGCCATATACAGGCACGATCCTCATGCCCCAAACAAGTGAGGACACAGAAACTGTGACGAAAACAAAGAAGGGTAAAAAGACGACCGTGACACAAATGCGTACGACAACCAACGTGATCACTGAAACCAAATCGGCGAAGCCGTCGCATTGGACGTCCACCGCCACAATTGCTGCTACTTTCACCCTGCATGGTGAAGACGGAGAGAACATTGTTATCGATGGACTGAATGGCGGGCGCAATGGTAACAATGGCCATGCCCCAACGAAGACTGTGAAGACGAAAGGGATCACTACATCACCGGTCATTGCTACATCGACATCCAAGCCGAGAGAAACGTCCAACTCTGGCTCAAATTCCAAGTCGAATTCACATAATGATGGCTCAGACACGAGCTCGGACTCGGACTCTGGATCGAATTCTGGCTCCAACTCGGATTCGAATGCCAATTCAAGCTCGAACTCTGACTCCAAGTCTGGATCGGGTTCTAATTCTGGCTCAGGTTCTGGCTCCAACTCGAACTCGAATGCCAACTCAAGCTCGAACTCTGGCTCCAACTCTGGATCGGGTTCTAACTCTGGCTCAGGTTCTGGTTCCAACTCGAACTCGAATGCCAACTCAAGCTCGAACTCTGACTCCAACTCGAATTCAGGTTCTAACTCTGGCTCAGGTTCTGGTTCCAACTCGAACTCAAATGCCAACTCAAGCTCGAACTCTGACTCCAACTCGAATTCAGGTTCTGGCTCGGGTTCTGGCTCCAACTCGGATTCGAATGCCAATTCAAGCTCGAACTCTGGCTCGAACTCTGGATCGGGTTCTAACTCTGGCTCAGGTTCTGGCTCCAACTCGAACTCGAATGCCAACTCAAGCTCCGGCTCAAACTCTGACTCAAATTCTAACTCAGGTTCTGGATCGAACTCGAACTCGGATTCAAGCGCTAGTTCAAACTCCAATTCTGATTCGAATTCGAAATCTGGCTCTGGTTCAGGCAGCTCTGGCTCGAACTCTGGCGCTGGCTCGAACTCGAATTCAAATTCCAACTCCCACTCGAGTAACAGTGATAACAATGATGATGACGACATCATCTGTGATGATGATGACGGTGATGACAGCAGCCTCCTGCCGCCACTACTGCGACCATTCCCATCGGCTAGCAAGGTGGGTTCAGCGCTCGAAAAGCATTGCATTCCTACATATTCTAACACCAAGTCTTCGTCTTCTACGTCTTCTCCATCGGGTCGCAATGCTAGTCTTAAGAGAGTCAAAGGATCATCATCATCTCTATCAACCACTAACACGCAGGAAAAGTCTTCGAGCAAGCCAAGTTCATCGACAAAGTCCTCCAAGCATCATCACCACAGTACTTCGTCCTAATCGAAGAGTGATGAAGTTGATGTTTATCAGGATTCTTGGTGTTGACATGCTGAGCTTCTCTGGCGCTGGTCGTGTAGGATGTCTCAACTAACCTTATTTTCGCTGTACATGGTAGATTTTCTTGTAATTCCTTCCCCCTAAGTAAAATACCAGTTTATTTTGACTTTTTTTTCATACTACAAATTCAACGAGTGTTTCGACATCTTCCAGTCTTAGTGATGGGGCTCAGGGCGATGTGGAGTAGCTTGAAAAAGAAAGCAGGACCAGACAAGTATTTTGACATCCGCCACAAGTTGTGAGTCATCGTCAGTATATGAATACGACACAAGGCACAATCCAAGGTGCGGGTAAGAAGTCCACACAAGAGAAGCGCAAAATCTATGGGAATCCTCTTCCAATAGGACATTCTTCAGTGCAAAGAAATAGAAAAGTCGCTTCACGTTCTTGGTGGGATTGGTTCAATGAATGGGCGAATTGGATTCATGAAAGCATATCACCATCACCACCGCTTTATGTTGGGTGGTACGATCCTGTCACAAGATCTGTATGGATGTATGATCAAGGCGATGCACTGAAGTTGTGGACGCAGGGTTTTTTTGGAAAGGGCAGTCTGAGTCGCAGTGAGCCTACATGGGCGTCTCGAAAAATTGCTGAAAAAGAGGCGCGACAACGTGGTATAATCACAGCGGAGCAAATGACGCAACGGCGTCGTGAAGAGCGAAGACTATTAAAAATTGAGCGCGCGCGAGCAGCAGTTCGTGCTGGTATTCAGCTGCCTGATGGCATTACAGCCTTGGGTGGCGAGCTTCGAGACGACGATACGTTGGGTAGGGGCGAAGATGGCGAGCTGTGGCGTGGTGATGAAGACAAGCCTATTGTTGAAGCTGGTGTCTCTCGCATTAAGGGACTGAAGTACTTTTCAGATGACATCCAGTCTACCCAAGTGGATACAGATGAACAAGAATATGTTGAAGAGGAGGAGGAAGAAGACGGCCAAGATGTTGAGCACTTTCAACTCACAATGATCGAAGCCTTTTTCCTGGCCGCTATGCTTGGATGTCTAGAAGTCCATGATGTGAATGGACATGTACGTGCCAATTTGCATGCTAACCAGAAGTGTTTATCGCTCGATACGCTTTATCAGTTGTGCATGATTTCATATCTCCCTCGGTTCGACGCGCACAACCAGCTAAAGTGGGTTCGACCAGATAACCCTTTTCTTCTTTCGTATGTCGTATATCACCATTTCCGCAGCTTGGGATGGGTCGTCAAGAGCGGCACAAAGTTTTGCGTGGACTTTCTATTGTACAAGCGGGGACCCGTATTCAGCCATGCTGAGTTTTCAGTTCTTGTGATTCCTGAGTACGAGAATGAGCAAGATAGAGAAGGATCGCCGTTCATGCGGCACCATAATGCCGGTGAAAAATCATGGATTTGGTTTAGCATGATGAACCGAGTCAATACACAAGTCCAAAAGGTACGTCTTAATTACTTACATGGAGACACTTGTCTTGGCACACGTGTTGATTCCCCCCATCAACGAGAGCTCTATCGAAGCACTGTCAACGCCCAAAGGGCTTGTCACTGAACTCCAGCGAGGAGCATTCCGTGTCAAAGAAGTGACAATCCGACGCTGGGTCCCAGCTCGAATGAAACAGTAATGATAATTAAGTACTACAATTGGCAATCTACCATGAAATCCCATATTTAACGCTTAATATTTGGCATCCCACCCCGAACCAGCGGGGCACCTGGACCACCAAGACCTTTGAAACATGATTTACGACGTACTTGCCGAGATGGCCCAAACAATTCCGCTCTGTGAGATTCACGTTCTGGTGTTTTCCACGCTTCACGTATAGCTGGTACAAGACTTATAAGCTCTTCTTCTGAAACACCGTCCCGCACACTCTGGAGAATCCGGGATATGGTCGTTTTGTGGTTAGCGGTAATTTTATCATCTCGCAGGCGTTTGATGTGCCAAGTTGAAATGCTCTCATCGCCTGATGCGGGAGGGTGCCAGGCGCATTCAGCAATGCGCTCATCAAGCTGTTGCCCACTTTCCTTCCAACGCTCCCATTCATCATCGTCCATGTCAAGCCAATCGAATGGGACGTGCACATCACCGCTTTCATGCTGCCACAGCTGAAACAAGGGCTTCGCACAATAATCAGGTGTATTTCCGCTTTTATCAGCCTCAAAATCAGGTGGAAAGCGCAGACGAAGCATAAAGTCGATTGTATTCTCATGCGGCGGCTTCCATTTCAGGATTTTGGAGTTTGTTCCAAACACGTAGGGACTTTCAAAGCTGGTGAAAATCAACCCATCATTTCCATGGAGAAGATGAGGTATTTTGTGCTCAATCACGGCGCTAATTCCATATGCTAGATCCATTGGTTTCACCTGGATTTCAAAAGGAAGCATCATCTGTAAGTCTGGATGTCCTTGCATGAATTTACGGAATGCTGGGAATAGTTGCATCTGTAGACTGGCGTATCGCCTACTCAATGGACGATTTGTTATGTTCATGCTGTCAATAACGAGACAGTCGAATAATAAAAGCCTCAGCTTTGTTTGACCTTTGGCCAGTGTATCAACAACAAGCTCTCCATCCAAGAGTGTATTGGTTAGTGGGAATGGCTCCATCATTGTTCCTGTCCCACGCGATAACGGCGGGAAATATATACCATGAACTCGATAATACACATTCTTCCGGTCGATCTAAAGGTCAATGGGATTCAGCGCACGTACCAGATAAACTTCTTGGATACCTGTCACTGGAGGGACCACAATTAGAACAAGTACACGCTGACCATCAGACTTTTCGCATACCCAAAAGCTATTGTTTAGTAGCAAAAGAACATACTCTTCGTGAAGTAGCACGTCTAGAGATGATTTATTGAACGACACTGGTTGAGACCCTGGAAAGCTACTGTAAGTTCAGTACAACACGTACCGAGTCGATCTGAGATTGCACAAGTTTCGAACATGATCTCTTAAAAACTCCAGTTGCATTGGATCTGATACCGGTACACCGGGAACATCAGGTATGATAGACTCCATGCCTGAATAGGGTGCCTAGGCATAAATGACTTTGTTGACGCGATCAGATCGAATTATGTATGACGCGCATGATGTTGGACGCCCTTCCTTGACATGTGTCACGTGCAACCCGAATGGACAGAGTCCGGATTCAGATTCCTAGGCGTATGTCATTTGGATGTCCAACTTCTGGCAACATTGAGTCTCCGCCGATACCGGTCTTTGCGGAATTTGTAATTTTGCGTTGCGAAACTAAGTAAGAGTTCTGATTGTTTAAAACCAAGACATGCTAAGTTATTCCGAAAGAGTAAAACAGTTAGGAGCTCCAAAGTCGCTATCGATTCGACAAAGATTTTTAATGAGCTGACAAGCCAACGGTAAAATTATTGCTACATTTTGTCAAAATCAGTTATAACAGATCGTGCTTCGTTCGCAAATACAGCGAGCACTCTAGTCCATAGAAATAAAAGACGAGAAATAGCAAATTCTCGCGTTCAGATAGGGCTACCGAAAAAACCGTGCGGTTGTGCAAATTTATTTACTCTGGTCTTCCACGAGTTAGCACCACAACATGCTTCTCTCATGGAAGCTTCGTAAACGTCGAAACCGGAGCATCATTCACTCCATCTAAGTGCTAACACACTATGCATCATTGTTATTCGGTGCAAAGTATGACTATAATGGAAGTGCACTCACTCCTAAGTTTGATTGCACCAATCAAAGAGTCAGAAACGTAATATGTATCAACCCTCGGTTAATTTTAAGCGTCAGGGTCAAGCCGTGCATATAACCGACCACATAGTATGAGCTACAATCAGCACGTGTTAAACTCTTGATGAAAGAAAGGTGATTGACCCAATGACGTTGAAGCAACGGGTAAGATTTTACGCACAAAAAACGAGAAGATGAAAATGGAACATGTCTAGATAATGACCATGAAGATATAAATTTGCGACTCATCGTGAGGACACACAGCACCTCAACGTCAATTCAACTCTTATCACCATGTACAAGGCCCTCGTTCTCGCTGCTGCTTTTGCATCTGTTGCTTTCGCTAAAGTCTCTGTAAAGGGATACGAAGCCAACATCAAGGCTGGCGACCTTTCTTGCAAGTTTGGCAGCGGTGACATTCTCTCCGCCTGCGGCAACTGCGCCAAGAGCATTACTGAATGCGCTACCTCGAACCCTAACAAGACCAAGGAGGTTTGCATTAGCGACATCTCGAGCTTCGCTAAAGATTGCGGTGGTTGCGCTGTTGACATCCTCGAGTGTCTCTGAAATGTACAGGATGTGTCGAAGCACAAGCGCTTGCATGCAAGTGTAAAGAACTAGTAGGTCGCACAATTCTGGTCATGTCATAGAATAAGATTATGTCGTCTGAGACGATAGGGACAAGGAACACGTGCTTGGAAAAGGATTTTTGGCGTACAATGAAATTCGCTATTGGACCGTTTAAGTGATTTATTAGAAGATCTTTCCTAGTATCGTGCGTGGATATGCTCCAAGAGCCAAGACAGCAGGCCAACTAGTGATCATCTGAGCTTTAGTTTTATTCAAACACATCCCCACCATATCGGGTCGGCCAGATGTACAGATTCGGTTTGGGTCAACCAAGTGTAAAGTTTAATCATTCAAGCGCCAGTGGCATTTTTTCGTGGCGCCTATAAATGAACCGGTCGAATATATGACCGTGATCAGATCATATAGAGTACATGTACCCAAGCACTAATTTTTATGACTCGTCTCTAATTCAAAAACACATCCCGAGGAGTTAAAAATCAGTGGCCTCAGCTAACCTTAAACCACCTCGGAATTAAGCACGCCATATGGGTAACGAGATCGAGAGCTTATATGAAAATCCGAATTTATCCGCGCGTACTTGCCGATGATCGCGTGGTGTCACCACAGATTTTTAAATCCCAAAATTCCAGGCCATCACGTCGGAGCAAAACTCCGCGGTTAAAGGGATTAAGAATGCATTCACATGCACATCTTCCCGATATCGGGTCGTCTCGGTGCTCATCTGCTGCGAACGGACCACATCACTACAATCTAGTGGCTACTTATACCAGGTGCTGCAGCTTCTTGATGATCTTCTCCCCATCCAACATACACTAGAAGACATGCTCCTATTCAATTCATCTGTTGCCATGCGTGCTTTGCAAACGCGCACCTTCTCGGTATCAGCGCGTCGTTCTGACAAAGTTCTCGCCGCACTTTACCGCGGTGGAGAAGCCTCCAAGCGCCAGCCCAAACTCCTTGCAACGGTAGAGAATGAGCTCGGTCTGCGCAAATGGATCGAGAGCAAGGGTCACTCGCTTGTCGTCACCGACGACAAGGATGATTCTTCATCAAAGTTTGATACAGAACTGAAGGATTCAGATATTGTGATTACAACCCCCTTCCACCCGGCTTATGTTACAGCTGAGCGGATTGACAAGGCACCAAAGCTCAAGGCGTGCATCACTGCTGGTGTTGGAAGTGACCATGTTGATCTTGACAAAGCCAATGAGCGCAAAATTGGTGTGTATGAAGTCACAGGTTCGAATGTGACATCTGTCGCCGAGCATGCCGTTATGACTATCCTAGTGCTTGTGCGCAACTTTGTGCCAGCGCACACTCAGTACGCTGAAAAGAACGATTGGAATGTGGCAGAAATTGCACAAAACTCGTATGACATTGAAGGCAAGGTCGTGGGCACAGTTGGCTTTGGTCGTATCGGGCGTCTTATTATGGAGCGCTTGAAGCCATTTAATATGAAGGAGATGCTGTACTATGACTACAACCGCGCCGACTCTGAAACTGAGAAAGCGATGGGCGTCCGTCATGTTCCCTCTGTCGAAGAACTTGTTAGTCAGTGCGACATTGTGACGATCAATGCACCATTGCATGCAGGCACTAAGGGCTTGTTCAACAAGGAGCTGATCAGCAAGATGAAAAAGGGAGCTTGGATCGTGAATACGGCACGGGGAGCTATTTGTGTGAAGGAAGACATTGCGGATGCTTTGAAGAGCGGACAGTTGAATGGTTATGGTGGTGATGTATCATTTCCACAGCCTGCAGAGAAAGATCATCCATGGCGCGGCATGCGTAACATTTGGAACCCGACGCTAGGTGGTGGTAATGCTATGACGTCGCACATTTCGGGCACGTCGCTTGATGCCCAGGCACGCTACCTGGCTGGAACGAAAGAGATTCTGGAGAACTTGTGGTCTGGCAAGCCGCAAAAACAGGTTAACGTGATTGTGGAAAACGGAAAGTACGTGTCGCCGGCATACGGTCAGCATTAGATGTGAATGCTTCATTAAATTTAAAATAGGTGATTCAATTTGCTATGACCTTTACCGAATGCGCATCAAGATCGAATGCATTCAGCGAATGCTTTGGCCAATACACACTCGGGTTGTGCAGTAATTTATGAACACTGGTAGTAAAAACTCGTCAGAAAGGACTATATACAAATGCCGGAGTCTGGCTACGAAGAACGAGTGATTATAGACTTGCACATCGTAACACATCAAAACGACCGGTAAAAGTTGTTACAATGCAGGCGATGTATCGATATCGCAGCCGTACGTCATAATCTAGGACCTCTATCCTTGAATCTTTGATGACAGCGATCTATAGAGTAGAATCTAGTATCGAGAGGAGTGCCGTTACCGCAATGAAATTCGATCTTGGTGGCCTGTCGCCGTTGACAACCAAATGCGTCTCAGCTTTACTCGCAAAACCCAAATGGCAGTAGTAAAGACAGCAAGTGTGCTCTTCATGCGAGTAGACACAATTGCTATCGGAATATGAACTAACATTGGATCCCCTGCTCTCGCCACAGTATTTCGACGGGTAGTCATTATCGATCTCTACCAGTCATTTGAGCTGCGCGAAGTGCAGAGCAGTTAAAGTGCACACGGAATTTACTATTCATTAGAACGAGAATCCAACGTGTAAGGGACCTATTCACCCGGACGACTCACTGTACGATTCAGCTATACATCGTGTTGGAATGAATTCAAACTCAACGCATTCCATTGCCTGTTGGCCTCGCAGCATCGAATCAATTGTCGACACGGTGTTCAAACTTTTCATTCAATGCGAGAGTAAAACTTTTTGACCAATAGTAGATTGTCCATGAGGTTAAGTTTGATTTTTTTTTTGCATGAATTCGACACGTGCTGAACTACGACATCCAGTGATGTTTGCATTTGTTGAAATTTTCTAAAGGGGCTCCTTTAACTAGTTCCGAGATCGATCTGGTTGCTAAAAAAAAACTATGCATGGAGTTGCTATAGCGAATGAATCGTTTGACGAATGTAACTTTAAGTTTGGTTCCTGGAACTTCTCACACGGTGCTAAGAATCTAGGAATGCAAAAAAAATCTGATCTTTGAGAATGCTTTATAAAAGGAGCAAAGAATGGGCTACATGAAGAGATTGCTCCAGGGTTGTGGTTATCAAAAATGAAAGTTTCTGCAATTGTTTTCGCCGCTGCTTTCTTCGCTCTTTCTCAGGCTGCTCCATCTAGCAAGAACGGTCTAAAGTGCAAGCCCTCCGGCAAGACTGGCAAGATCATTGGCCACAACGGTGGTGCTAAGCACAGGGATATGTACGAGTTCAACTTCAAGGCCGGTTCGAGCGGTCCTAAGGTGCTTCGAGCCTCGGATGATGCAACGCAGGAATTTGAGTTCTATACTTGCGAAGCGCCATCAGACAAGTTTGCTGGCGCCGCCCTCGGTGCATCGTACGGTCAACTCCGCAGCAAGGACGATAAGAATATGTGCGTGACGTCTGGCACATCTGTGACCAAGAATGAAGATGGCCTCGTCTCTATTACCTCGCACAACGATGGTCGTGTTACTCTTGAGAAGTGCTCGAGTGATGAGGAGACTGCTCGCAGGCAGTGGTTCTCGGTTTCACAGGGCGTGCCAACATGCCCACCTCTTCTGTCGCAAATGGGCTTCAAGAACGATGTGACACAGTCGTACATTGGTCAGAACAATGACCACACCGCCCACTTTGAGGCTAATCTGTTCTACAACATGGATGAGCACATCTACCTTGCCGACAAGGTGCCAAATGGTTGCAAGTAAACTCAACATTTTTTATGAAGTTGATGCGGTCAGGGAATGACCTACGATAAGATACCATTAAGCAAAATTAATGATAGAGGTTCGTTAGTTATGGGAACGTTACGTTATTCAATTATGTTAAAATGTATGTGTGTGTGACCGCCTTCCGCTTGAGGTTATAAGTGCCTCCATATAGCTTTTGCGTTAAGTTCTTAGTGGCTCGCTAGCGGGAGAATACAATCACTTAGAATATCTAGGTTATTATGTATGAAGTGCATGACTAAAGAGCATCGAAAGCCTTGATAGCGGCCTCAGTAGTGACCGTGGCACTTTGTGGATTCACGCCGGTGACAAGTCGACCATCAGTGACTTGATATGGGGCCCAGGGACCTGGGGGATGTACATATTCGGCACCTGCAGATGCTGCCGATTCTTGGATCGTAGGACGATTCCAGTTCTTGATCTCAGCAAGTGCACCAAGTTCCTCTTCACCCTTGTCTGTGAAGCCGGTGACTTTGCGGCCGCTAATAATAGACTTGCCCGATTGGTCCTTGACGCCGGGAAGGATGGCGCCTCCGTGACACACTGCGGACACAATACCACCGGCTTCCCAGATCTTGGACGCAATTTCCTGTAGACCCTTATCGTCAGGGTAGTCAATCAAAGCTGCATGACCGGCGGAGGCGAAAAACAAGCCATACTTTGTTGGGTCAATATCGCTTGGCTTCTTGAGATTATCAAGCTTCTGACGGAATTCGGAGTTCTTATCCTCATAAACCTTAAGCTCTTCGTCGGTAATCCATGGTTTGGTCATAGAAAGCGCATCAGGTGTGTATTTTCCCGTCTCAGACACAAGATCGACCTCGAACCCTGCCTTGCGGAATCCCTCGAATGGATGAAGGGCTTCTGTGATGAACACACCAGTCTCACCTCCATTAGGATAGAGCTGGGCGTGAGCAGAGGTGACGGCGATCAAAGCACGGCGGGGTACAGATGCGGGCATGATTCAGATATGGGAGGGTCCCTGAGATTCAATTCCAGGGACCCAATTTATAGCTTTTAGTCCATGGCAATTTCTCCGAAATGACGTCCCGACGATAGTGCAATTTCGTGCAATAATTCGCACTTGCTGCAGATGAACGCCAAAATGCAGGGAACAGCGAGGACTTTTTGGATAAAACCACGTGGGGTTTGTCCTTGGCCCTTGCGCGATCAATAAGAGTGAACAAACAGATCAATTTCGCCGCACAGATCAACTGTGGTCTTGCCCAACGCCACGCTATTACTTAGCATCATCGTTCCGAAGCCATACTTCAGTAGCGCATAAATCGCGTTTACAATTCGCCAGCTTGGTTATACTATATCCTCTTGAAATACGTCTTTCAATTTGGTAAGCTAGCCTATTCGTTAAAAATCTTCAAATGGTCAGAACGTCAGTCGTCTGAAATTCAAAAATATTCATGCATATTGGAAGGCGCGAATCTTTAAGCCCGACTGTACTATGATTTTCCCGCCATTGATATTAATGAAATGAGTCCCATTGATGGAAACGTATATCAGTTGTTGAGATTTACTCATGAGTTTAACGGCAATTGAATGGATGATGCCGTGATTAGTTTTAAAATATGAAACGATCTAAAGTTTCTTTCAATTCTACGTTCATGTTAGGCCAGACCTTGAATACGACGCTCGATTAATACAATGAAAACGGTTAATGTTCCAAGACGGCACCCAATCATTCGCTTGGACATACAAAACACAATTTTTGTTAGCATGGAGCCTACCTCTACCATGAAAATTTCTTTTATCCAATAGAGAACTTTTTGTATAATTTTCGCTCGAGTGCTACAGGCTGTTTCTTACGAAAACTTGAGTTCGCACATCTTGATTACCATTCTTATGAATTCATCATTAGTTCTCGCAGGACTTTCGAAAATTATACAACTCTTAAGCTCTAGAATGGTATTTCATTCACATGAAGACGATGAAATGCGCAATGAACTCATCGCACTATTATGTTGAGAAGATAAAATTCGCATTTATCCTGGTAAAACCGCACAAAGCTTTTTGGCACCTGTTATGCGGACAGCGTGCGGCAAAGCTAGGAAGACCGCTTAGGTTTCATCACATACAGCAGAATAAATCAGAGCATAATCTTGCTACTCAGGGTTTTAGATATGCAAGAACTGTAACTTATAGAGAGATTTGCACTGAAACAGACGACAGTTTTAGTTTTTTCTTATTCTTCCTAATGATGGTGACAAACAGCCCAAATAAGAATCTAACGAGCTTTGAGAAACCAACCCCGTCAGCTTGGTAGCAAAATGCATTGTTTTTTCATATAGAACCTGATCTGATGTAGTTAGTAAAGGGAAATCCCTCCCTCAAGTTGACATTAATTCATCGAAGCGTAGACGAGAACAACAGTCACGCCGCAACGGATTGTACAATCCTTATAAAATGCCAGGCAAAAAAAGAGTTCAGAGTCTACGAGATGTAGCCTCTTCACATACCTCATGATCGTATTCAATTTTGGAGCAAGTTCTTGACGTCAGTGCGCCCATCAGGCGAAAATGTCATGAAGCAACTTGAATTTTGCGTTCATACTATGGAGAGCTGGCTAAATGTGCTCTATCTGACCTCAACATTCCGTGCGTCAGTTACACAACGTTTGACAAGACTTTGGAAGATCAGTGCCATTCAAACTTTGATCACCAAGGAATGTCAAAGATAGATGCACCTATGATCGACTCAAAGCATTCGTGCGCTGATAAAATTGGAAGCCTTATAATAACATCCACACTTGAACAAGTACATGAAAAATTGGCGTACAGCAAGACTTTTCGTAGGTTTTTTTGCGCCTGGTAACTATGCTTATAATATGAAGTTTTTTTTTGCTTCACACATAGATAAAACTATCACTTCGAAGTCTCAGCTTCATGAGCCTTGGATTCAAACATAATTGATACGGTAGATCAGGCCTCGTTTGTGCAGGTTGTCACCCCAAAGCTTGTTGATAGTAACAGTTCAAAAATGTTACAAACCTACAATACTACGGACAAGACAGAAACAATTTCATTTCATTAGTACCCTGTTACACGTTTCGGTTGGTACGGCTCTTCCAGATACGCAATTTCTTCGTTCGTCAACTTGACCCTAACTGCCTCAACCACCTCGTCTACGCGACTTGTCTTACCTAAACCAAGAATAGGTGTCACAGTTTTTGCTTAGCAGCCAAGCAATTGACTTGTGCCATGAGAATGCCTTTCTTTTTTGGCAATTTCATCCACGCGGTCGACAATGATCTTGTCAGCTTCTTCTCCCTTGCCAAGTAACACGCCACGAATCGTGTCATTTCTGGACCGCTCTGTACTATCCCCATTCCATGGTCGCGCGAGCGTCCCAGACGCCAATGCGTACCAAGGGGTCAGGCCAACCCCAGTGTTCTGGCAGTACGGAATCATCTCGCGTTCCTCTTCCCTGTACAGCAGGTTGTACAAGTTTTCCATTGCCACAAACTTGTGCCATCCGTGCCTCTCCGCAATGTTTCGAAGCTGCTGGAATTCCCACGCAGCCATCGAGCTTGCGCCGATGTACCGCACCCAGCCCCACTCGATTCCGTCGTTCAGTGCCCGCATAATCTCTTCTTTTGGCGTTTCTCGATCGAGTCGATGAATCCAAAGAACATCCAAGTACGTTCCGAGGCGCTTCACACTTGCCTCTACTGCGTCAAGAATGTGTTTACGAGAGAGACCCATCCGGTTCACAAACTCGCCGTCATTCTTGAGGCCCATCGCCGATTCGGCAGAGCCTTTTTCGAGTCCGAAGAAGCACTTGGACAAGATGACTACACGCTTGCGAGGAATGTTGTACTTTTTTCAGCGCCTTGCCTACGATTTCCTCTGACCTGCCGTAGCTGTACACATCGGCCGTGTCCCAGGTATTAATTCCTCTCTGGTACGCATGTTGCAGTATCTCCAACGCCTCGGGCTCTTCAAGCACTCATTGAGCCCAGTCCTTTTCACCATAAGACATACATCCCAAGATGATACTAGAAACTTTCAAACAAAATCGCCCAAGATTGACGTATTCCATGGTGGATGTTGGTACTTGGTGCACGGACTTGTGAAAGCAGCATCTTTGAATGACGCACGTTTCATTAACGTTTAATAACGCGGCCTAAGCCCTCACGTCACGTCCATGGCGTAATTTGCTCTCAGTCTCGCAAAACTCCGCGGATAAGTCCTTGGAAATACTCATGAGAAGTTGCTCATGCAGATTTTGAAGGCCGCGAGTTGGTCTTGGTCAGACAAGGCCTAGGACCACCCGGAACATCACATTCCACCCAGTAAACTGTAGAGATGACTGGTAACAATGGCTTTCACGCACTAAATCCTTGATAGATAGAACACATGCCCTCCTCAGGCAGATTTGGAACTAGTTGCTCAAGCATGTTGTACCGCCTAGCATCGACGAGCCAATCCTATAGCGCCTCGTTTTGGATTCTGGTAGAATCAAATTAAGGGGTGATTCGAGTTTTCATTTTGAGACACAGCTTAGTACGTCATTTTCGTATGTGACCAAGAATTATGGGAGACACCTTTGTCCACTTGTGTTTGTTACATCCCCGCATCGACCGTTGAATTGATGCAACGTGTGAGAATCGAACATGAAACTTCTATAATTTCAAAATGGAGCGACAGTAAAAGTACTTAATTGTAATCTGAGATTACTTTTCGAAAGAAAAAACAAATGCACCGCTACAACACAGTGAGGTTTAAGGACAAGATCTCACATTATTGTGAAGGACACACGTCAGTTATTATGCTTGGTAGTGGCACGGTACCGTCTCTCATAGCTTTACAAAAATCACTCAAATACATGGATATATAAGCCTTATTAAACGTCAAACACGGACAATTTAAACGATATAATAATCTCAACCCTAAGAGTGACCATTAGAAAATTCAATTTATTGAGAAAGAGGTCCACGAAGGTCCCCAAGCAAAATGTACAAGTGGCGAGGACAAACCCAGACACATTTTATCATTAATGTAGTTGCGTCTGCGTTGGCAGGACCATGAAAACTAGTTTAATTATGTAACATTATCAGGACATCCAGGCTTGACATAAAGATATGTACAATGAAGCAACCCAAAGGGATATGACGTGCCAGAAAGTCCTCAAGTCCCAGGCTCCTTCGACTATATAGCACAAAAAGGAAATTAGGATCAGGTTGGCGAGCACTTACAAATTTCAACTCTCTTCATGACTATGGATATTACGTGGACTGCGCGGACTCGTTAAACAGCGCAGGGCCAAGTTGGCGAGTTCATGTCATCGTAGTTATTTTAGCAATCGCACGTGAGCAGACTTCATTAACCACAACCTAGACGAAAAGTAATTGGGACATCCAGCAACGGACCTCCATGACCTTGAGCCAAACAATGCGAAAGGTAGAATCTAAGGGGAAATGGAGGCCAATCATTCTGTTTGAGTGTAAGTAAAAATGGAAACACTGAGTTCACGTTTTCAAACTTGAATGAAGTCCAAAATGGCATGTTGAAGGATAAGTGTCATATGGTGTTTGTTGTTAAGACAGACTCAACTAAGACATGAGAGCAGCGTCTGGACTGGTGGCGTTGTTAGCTACGACGGCTTTTGGCGCCGAAATCGGCAAGCAATGGAGCGTTGGCTGGGTCAATG
>ERZ501061.273-NODE-273-length-19318-cov-3.869179_pt1 | contig 19318 bp, 8 predicted proteins | sample MGYA00510854_ERZ501061 | MGnify/ENA primary metagenome ERZ501061 (study PRJEB25958, sample SAMN03398515) | human skin metagenome | study: EMG produced TPA metagenomics assembly of the Human Skin Microbiome Metagenome (human skin metagenome) data set.
GCATAGCTGTGCAGCAAGACGGCATACGTGATGTACGATGGTTCCATGCCGCGGCGCTCGACTTGCTCAAGCAGCTCCCGTGCACGAATCGTATCGTTCGCCTTGAGGTAGGCATGGATAAGTATCGTGTGCAGCTGCAATGATGCTCCGCCCTGCAAGCTGCGATCAGCGAGTTCAAAGAGCTGCTCCGCCAGGCGCAAGCGTCGTGCATCACATGCACTCTGCACAACGAGAGCATATGTCCGTGCATCGGGCATCAAGCGCTGCCGACGCATATCCAACAAGAACTGCACGACATGTTTCACCGGTGTGCCCTTATGGACGTGCGCTTTCAGCAAGGTGTTGTATGCACTTGTGTCTGGAAGCAGCGACGGATCATGCTGCGTCTGAAGCCATTGAAATATGCCCTGCGCTGCCACATAATGTCCCACACGGATATACGCATCCATCAACGCCGTGTACACACGCAAAGCCGGTCGAGTGCCGCGCTCAAACTGCCGCGCTACCAGCGCTGCTGCACGTTCCGGCAAGTGCGCGCGACCCAGTGCCTGGACAAGGTAGGTGAGTGTCGTGGGTGTGCACACGATTCCGACGCCTTCCAGCTGCGCAGCGATATCCAATGCCTCGTTGGTGTGGCCCATACGAGCGACCATACGCGCCATTTCGCCGTACAGCCGCTCCGACGCATACTCCTGCGTTGCGTCCAGGAATACTTGCCGAGCTCCCGCCATGTCATTGCTCCGCACGTGTGCACGGAGCAGCCAGAACGCATCTTCCTCAGTCTGCAACACAGGGCCTATCCTATGGTGCACCGCAGCAACATCGCCGCGACTGGCCGCACAGACTAGGCGTGCACGCGCACAAAGACTGCCGCTACTGTCCGGGCATCGGATCAGCGCACGTTCCATTCCGTCGACATCACCCAACTCCGCATAGTACATAGCTAGGACGCTGAACGTGGTGGCGGATCGGGAATATTGCTCAAGCCACTGAATCAGCGGCTGCGCAAGATCACGATCACGCAGGGGGGCTATGGTGCGAAGGACGCGACGTACAGCCCCTTCATGCGGCATGATCTCGGAGGCCATCACCTCGTTCATAAGCTGCGCACTCATATGCGGCGAGCCTCGATTGGCATACGCCAGCACCAGCACACTGGCAAAATGCGCCCGCTCGTCGCTGGGGCGCTGCATTGTAAGGATCCTTTGCAGGTGCGCGTGTGGATCGACCAGTGACGATAGAAGCGTGTAAATGGAATGAACCACTTTTGGAAAGGGAGGCTGCGCCATGGCCAAGATGAGCGGATGCTCCCAGAACCACGCCGCCGCACGGTCAGCCGTCATTCCCGAATAGACACTTTGAGCTTTCTCGTGCATGCAGTTCTCCACCCATGTCGATAGCACAGCCGTCGCAGCTCGGTACACGGCATCCAGTGTTGCATTCTCTCCCCGTTGGCGCGTGTGCATGCCTTGGAGTGACTGGGCTTGCAGGTGCCGAAGCAGCGCCTCATGCTGCGAAAGTAAGGCGGCAAATCGGGAGAGAGCAGCATCAAGGTTCCCCTGGAGTGCTAGCAGCTCGATAGCCACAGCCTCTGACGAACATTGGGGCCAGAGTCGCTCGCCCACAAAGCGCCGGAGCTGGGAGCGTGCATCGCGTGTCTTTTCCGTATATACGCAAGATGCAACAAGATCCACGATGCGATGGATCGTCCCCAAACCCAATGGCTGGGCAGGCGGAGGATCGAGCACGGCATGCGCAGCCCGAGACACATGCTCCAAGTAGGATGCTCGCGAAGATCGCCGTAATGGAAACGTGTCAATCGGCGACACAGGCGCCGATGTGTGACGGAACGCACGCCCGTCGGGCAACTTTGCGCGCTGATCTCCCCTTCTGTGATCTACGGGCGCATACACGGTCGGCAAGGTTCGGATACTTCGCCATCGTCTATAGCAAGCGCCACCAGTAGCACGCCCACCGCTTTTCATGCCCTGTTCACACAGCCACCGCGGGTGAAACTCAACCGTGTAGCTCCACAGCCACTGTAGCGCATGGTGTGTGAAGAGTGCAGACGTGAAAAAGCCCACTGTGGGGCTCGTCATTCGTCAACGCTCCTCTCTCTCTTTCTCGCTCGAGATCAACTCGCGTTCGTCACTGATCAACAAGAAATTCCGCCGCCCTTCAGCTTGCCTGCTAGCTAGCTAGCTAGCTTGCCAGTCCTTCGTGTGGCAAACGCGAAAAAAATGCGATTGCTGACTAATCAACAGACCAGCGTGGTCGGCACCAGAGTATGAAGGAGGGTTGGGTTGGGTTGGATAGGATTGGGTTAGGCGCGAGCTATTGTAGTAGCATTGCCGCTCATCGTGTGCGGGGGAGCGCCTGAACAGCAAGACGAGGGCTCGAACTGTGTGCTCTTGTTTGCCAGTGTGAACAACTTGGAGCTAATCAGAAAAAAAAAAACAATATTTCCCTGTATAGTTCAGGTGTGCGATGTCGAACAAACGCATACGCGTATGTATACTGTCTTTGGCATGCTCTCCTCACACGACGCCAGGGACTGTCGATTTCGCGGCCTATCCTCATCGGGTCCACATCAACGCCATTGACGCCAGAAGAAAAACTCAGCGCCCCACCAGATCATACGCACAAATGGACAGTGGCCGTGCGGAGCGCAGCAAGTGCGCCACTTGCGCCCATTTCGACTGACGGATCTGCATCGCGTGAGAGTGAGTCTGGTGGTATGATTGGCACTCGACTGCACGAAAGCGAGCTGGATTTGCATCGTGCGATCGGTGGAAAAGATGACCTATCCTACTTTATCAAGCGAGTGCAATTCAGACTCCATGATACCTATGCACAACCGACACGAAGTACGTCTGTTCATTGCGTTTGACACTGACACACCATAGACGTTGATCGCTCGCCATTCAGTGTGACAGAAACCGGTTGGGGTGAGTTTGAAGTGCAAATCAAAATTTTCTTTGTCCCGGAAGCTGGCGAAAAGCCCCTAACCATCCTACATCACCTCAAGCTGCATCCGTGGTCAAGCTCCGTTGCCACGGTCGGTGCGCAATCCAATGCACCCGTGTCAGATGCATCTGCGCATGCATCGCAAGCGGCATCGTCATTGCCACCATCGTCTCAGTCTGAGCCACACACTCGAAACGACACTCAGCAGCATACTCAACAAGATGTCTCTTTGCCGGCAGCCATATCGCCGCCACCTGTTGTGCACTCATGGCAGTATGAGGAGATTGTGTTCCCCGAACCACTTGAAGCATTCTATGATATCCTCATTGCCCATCCCCCCACTCCGTGGCCTGCTACATCGGCTGACGCACTTCTTAATACAGACTCTTTATCTTCATCGTCGCATAATGTACACACACCTACGGGCCAACTTATCGATGCTCTGAGTCTTGAAGCACAAAGAGCCGAAGCTGATCGTATTGATCTAGCGCGTATCGATGCCGTTCAGCAACTCGATGCTGATCGAGCCAAGCTCATCCATACAGAAAAGCTTCTTCGTGACACACTTGCCCGCCTCTCTAAGCTGGAGCCAGCTTCATCACTGCCAACACCTTCGTCATAGGCAAGGCTGATTTATCAAATGAGATACCCGTCCCGCCAAACACTCCTTTTTTCATTACTTCATATTTTGTCCCCTCCTTATAGTCATATATCTCGTTTATCATTTGTAGCCACCTTGACATGGAAAGATAGGGAGCTTGGCTGCGCTTTGCTGTTCGATGCCGATTCTGGCTGTTCATGCGATAGTGACTGGCGCTTTGCTACACGCTTCATCAGATCGTCCTCATCATCATCATCATCGCCACTCGCTTCCGCAGCTTTTCTTCGTCGAGCCAACGAAGGGAATGTTCGATCTTTCGCATCTTCAGATGCATCAGCTGAAGAGGCGCCAACAGGCGGCGCTGTTTCATTTTCAGGCTCATCTGCAAAGTAGGACTCTTCATCTTTGTCTAGCTCTTCATGTCCACGGCAACTGTCTCTTTGCTCTTGTTCCGCATGCAGACGTGTTTTCTTTTCTTTCGCTGAGGATGTAGCACTAGTCGATGACGACGGCGACGTGGGAGCTAGACATGCTACCTCGTTGCTTTTCAACAATCCGTGCCGCTCACAACACATGGAAAGAGCCGTCATACAAGAGCCCGTCGTCACATTCCTGCGCAGTTGGTGGATCAGATCGTGGTGATTTTGCCATACATGTTCGAGAATAGGACGCACATTCTCTTTGCGAATCTGTTCAAACATGCCAAGACAAGCCGACGACACGAGATTGTCCCGCGGGGCTTCTCGCTGAAGCAGAGCAAGCACATGCGCCAGGGCGTTGCTGTCGATCAGACTCTGATACATATCATGATCACCACTCGACACATACGAACGTATCACGCGTAGTGCTGCAAGACGCATGTGCTTATCGCGTGCATGAAGTAACGATCCCACATACCGGCACACATTCGAGGTCAGGACGTAATGCCTACTTCGATATGCATGCTGCGTGATGGCAAAGCACAGCAAATCACACAGGTGCAAATATACGTTGACATCATGCGCAGAAAGCGGCAATAGCTCATCAAGAGCTAATGCAGAGAGAGGTGGCACACGCTGAAACGGCTCGAAAAGCTCCTGGATCGGCCCTCCATACAGCCAGCCTAAGAATGCGTCCAATTCGCCTTGGATAGGGCCTACTACACCATCTGCACTGACATCCATCATCACCCGCCACGCCTCCGTGATCTGGCCTCGAAGACCAGCATCGTCCGTCTCGAGAAACACTCGGATCAGTACGTGAAACAAGGACGATCCCTCCTTGTTTTCGGCTGACCACGATCCAAATCTCTCTCGCACACACGCAGCATCATGCTCGATCATTGTCATCAAAATCTCTGTTGCAGCATTCCGCAGAACTGAATCCGATTGCGAAAAAGCATATGTCATCATGGTCAGTACGTCACCCTCAACAAGGCTTCGGATCAGTCCCACTCGACTTGGTAGCTGAAGCTGCCTCGACAGAGCACAAAGTTGCTGAATAAACAAGATCGCTTTTGCTCGTTGCACACGCGCATCATTGTTGGTTGTCGATCCTTGGAACACTTTTCGCATTTGATCCCACACATGTTCATTGCTGATGCAGTATGTAACGATTTCATTTTCAAAAAAGAACACAAGCGAATTAAGCATAGACAGCATTCCATCATCCATGAAGCTCGCGAGCATCACATCTTTCAGGTATATAAGTCGATATGTTTCGTTGATCTTCGTCACAACAGTCGGGTCTTCAAACTCGACAATTTGATGGAATTTCGTCTCATCTTGCAAGTATGAGCGATACGAGGCTTTCAAATGCGGCTGCTCAGGATTGTATTCCAGCATTCCTGCCACGGCCATGAATAAGTTCTCCTGTAATAGATATTCTGTCATGATGTTGTCATTGATCATGAATATAGTGCGCATAATCTCGAAAAACGTATGCAAACTCTTCAAGTCATGCCGCGCTTCTGCTTGTTCAAACAGTGGTACAAGCCGGCGCACGTACTCTTCCCGCAGTAGCCACTCGACCATTTTTTCCCGCATTGCTCCGCTATGCAAAGAATTCACACGAAGCTTTTCTTCGATCAAATCCAGATTCTCCAGCGTCGGCAAAGGTAGCTCAAATGGCGGTAGAGGTTCTTGCAACTCTTTCTCGAAATCAAAACCACGGCTCAGAGCAAAGTGGTGTTGGACTTCAGTAATGAAGTCCCATACTTCATTGCATCCCTCGAGTTCTTGGAACGAAAGAGCCATGTCGTACCCTTCCAGGTCCGTCCAGACGACAAGTGTATCATGCTGTCTTTGGTATACGTCATCTTTGATGACGGGCGCGTCGAGTATGTAGTCGTCCGTGTTGAGCGACTCGCTCACAACTAGAATGTACTCTTGAGGCGTCATTGACCCTAAGTCGGCTTGCGACGACGGCCCTGACACGATGGCTGACGCATCTTCCACCTTTCCTAATGATTCACAGCATTCCTCTTTGCGCACGACAAGCAATGCCTCGTCTTTAGCTTCGTCATAGACACCAGCACAGTACCCAGTGCCGCGGTCGACCCAAGTTTGGTCTTCTAACACATACAGCTTCACTCGCCGTCCAGAACCGCATTGATGATACTGCCCACGTGAGGTCGTCGAAGAAAACAGCAATGGTGCTGCTGATCCGTTGTGAGCATCACCATCGGCTTGCGCATCGTCGTCATCACCACGGTCGTCCACGTCCTCTCGTGGCGCGGGTGGTAGATGCGGGACGCGTTGATGAGCATTTTGATGGTCTCGTTTATACATCTCAGACTGCCCCTTCGCACTTACAGCGTGCCACAGTTTGGAAGGTAGCACGTCTTCCACGCGTCAAAGCGTGCGTGATTCTGCACTCAGATCTTGGCGTATGCACAAAACGCGACCCCGCAACTATCGACACTCTCCGCCGATACGTACGTAATGACCGATCGTCGTCCACCATCCACGTGAGGGGAGGGAGGACCCATCAGGTCACGTGCGAGTATCCGAGCGGACTCTGTGTAATGCGTGTCTCGGCTGCCAAGCCACTAGAGAGATAAGCGGTATCGTTACATCGGGTGGATTGTGGCAGCCTTATCAAACGTTGGGTGATAAGACCTGGGTAAATTTGTCATACATTTTCTTTCAAACCAATCATAATTTGTATACTTATCCAGCTGCACTCTGATGGGTCATGCCAGTGGCAGGTAGGTCTTTTCGACGCATTAGTGGCACCGGGCGCGGCCGACAGACAGAAATGAATAAACGTAGCAACTTTTTGCCCTCCTTCAACTATCTATCCCATCCGTCCACCTTCTGGCCTTCACTCGCCCACCCACCTCCTACGGCATCAGCATGATCACAAAAAACAACTCGCTTCTTGCGCCATACCTGAAGCTTTCACAGGGTGGAAAAGTCGCCGCTGAATATGTTTGGCTCGACGCTTGCGGTGTGCCTCGGTCCAAGACTACGACTTGCAACGGTCCTATCAAGTCGCTTGCGGATCTTAAGGAATGGAACTTTGACGGCTCGTCCACTGGCCAGGCTCCGGGCGAGAACTCTGATATCTACCTACGCCCTGTTGCTTATTTCCCTGATCCATTCCGTGGTGGCGATAACGTCTTGGTCCTTGCCGAATGTTACAACAATGACGGCACTCCGAACAAGGCCAACTTCCGTCACAATGCTGTCAAGATCTTCGAGCAGTGCAAGGATCAACATTGCTGGTTCGGTATTGAGCAGGAGTACTCGCTCATGGGTGCCGATGGTAGGCCGTTTGGCTGGCCTGTAGGCGGCTTCCCTGGTCCTCAGGGCCCTTACTACTGTGGTGTCGGATCGGGCCGTGTGGTTGGTCGCGACATCGTTGAAGCTCACTACCGTGCTTGTCTTTACGCTGGTATCAACCACTCTGGTATCAATGCGGAAGTGATGCCGTCGCAGTGGGAGTTCCAAGTTGGTCCATGCGAAGGCATTGAGATGGGTGACCATCTGACGATGGCTCGTTTCCTCTTGCACCGCATTGCTGAAGATTGGGGTGTGAGCGTTTCGATGCACCCGAAGGCTGTGCCAGGTGAGTGGAATGGTGCTGGCTGTCACACAAACTTCTCGACGGAGGCTATGCGTAACGAAGGTGGTATCAAGGCGATTGAGGCCGCTATTGAGCGTCTCGGCAAGCGCCACCAAGAGCACATTGCTGTCTACGGTGAGGACAATGATATGCGTCTCACTGGTCGCCAAGAGACAGGTCATATTGGACAATTCTCCGCAGGTGTTGCGAACCGTGGTGCTTCGATCCGTATCCCGCGTCATGTCGCTGCGCAGGGTCATGGTTACCTGGAGGACCGTCGTCCCGCATCGAACATTGACCCATACCGTGTCACAGGCATCATCGCAGAGACAGTCTGCCTCAACCCGTAATGTTCGTTCCAAAGCGCTCATGTGTCAGTCCCCGCTGCGTTTACGATGTTTCGGGCGCTTAAGAGAAGCCAAGAGATTGTGGCTGATGCCTTAATAAGGCTCTGCCAAAGAGATGAAGAAGGTGCATATCAGAAACCAAATGCAAGAACCAGAACAAGAAAAAAACGAAAACAACATCATGCATGAAGGGAATCCGAAAAAAGACGACACCGCGTGTATAGTTCGTGTAGTGTAGTATGATTGTCATCACTATCGGCGTGTTCAATGTTGGGGGGGTGGGGCTATAAGAGTACGCGGTTCTTGTTTGCGGCTCTTGTGAAGGACACAAGACATGATCATTCGAAAGCCCTCGCACTGTCACGTGGTGGAGGTTGGCAGAGGATTTGATCGTGGGCGTGAATGTGTGGGATTTTACTAGATGAGAGTGTGACAGGCACGACAGGCCTTACGGAACAATCTTGATCCAATTTAATACGCGTACATACCACTCGTTTGACTTTCCCCTGTTCGCTGCTGCTTTTCTACCATGGACATAGAGCCATCGGTATTGGGCCATGGCCCAATGAATCATAAGCCGCCATCGATGACGCAGGACGTGCCTCCAGTGCCTGCGACGCCCATCACGCAGCTCGCGCAGAGCTTGCTGGGTATTGTCCTCGCCACCCTTCGCATAGTTCGATGGACGCTACATTTCACGTCCATCACACTACCCAGCACGCTTTACTGGGTCTTACATTACAGCATGACGGTGAAAGTGACATTTCCCGTGCTTGCTTTGTGGTGCATAGGCGTGACGACCACGGTGATCCTGTGGCTGCGATACCGCCACTGGAACAGGTACGAACATGTGCGAGAGGCGCCCATCCGAAAAATACACTCTGTCAATGTGCCGCCGGATGTCGCTCCTGATGCGCATGACGACGATGACCGCAACTCTTTTAATTCTTACCTAGACGAATTTTTGGAGGCGATCCGTATCTTTGGTTTCCTTGAGCGCCCCGTATTCCATGAGCTTACGCGCTATCTCGAAACACGTCGTCTATTAGCTGGCGATGAGATTCATCTCAATTCTGAAACGAATTTCTACATTGTTATTGAGGGCCATGTCCAAGTATTTGCATACGTGACGCCACAGCACAGCAATGCAGACGTCACGCCCGAGTATCAGCTTGTGAATGATGTGAAAAGTGGCGGCACACTCAGCTCTCTGTTTACTATTTTGCGCCTGTTTACGGAGCATGTAGAGCTGGGCTTTACGTATGAGGATGCGGACATCCCTCCGCTTAGTTCATCGGATGTGGGGGGGCAGCATACACGATCGATGTCAATGTCCGATTCCGTTGATTCGAATGACCCGCTAAGGGAGCCCAGCCGTATGATGCCTCTTGTATCGCACTTACCGCAAGGTTCAATGTCCAGCTCGGCAGGCAGCGACGCGCGCGCTTTCCTTAATACTTGCGCGCGTGCTTGCGCGCAGACTGACACAACACTCGCTGTGATCCCTGCCGAGGCATTCCAACGCCTCACGGCCAAGTACCCAAGTGCCGCGTCACACATTGTCCAGGTTATTCTTACTCGTCTTGCGCGCGTCACGTTCCTCACAGCGCATCAGTACCTTGGACTCACATACGATGTCATGCAAACGGAGCGTGCGATCAATGAGTGTGCGCGTGTCTACCTTCCCGACAAGTGTTATGAGCCTGCAGCGCTCGAGCAACTTTGGCGCCGCTTCTATCCATCCACACAGCCTAGCGTATCCACCGACGTGCGTGCGGAAGCTTCTTCTGTACGAACGCGCAACTCAGTCTCGCATTTCGAGTGGCCACCACAACCGATGCACCAGGCTGTCGAGCCTGGAGATCTACACAGCATGGTCGGCGTTCTCGACGAGCCGTTTCTTCCCGAGATGCCCATTCGGAATGCGCACGCGTCGGATGATACTCTAACGACGTATGTGCCACGCGGTGCTCTGGACATCCGTGACGAGGTCATGCATTGCATTGTTCAGAGTGTGGGACTCACTGAGGCCATTATACCCGACCTTCCAAGCCATCTGGCGAGCCCATACCTCACGTCGCATCGTGGACCACTTGCGAACGCATTTACGAACCTGTCGCGCCTCGACGTATCGACGTCCATGACGTCCACTGCCACATCGGCCTCTGACGACATGCACCCGACATCGATGACGTCGCTGCCTGCGGAGGAAAGCGGCGTGGAGCTCCGTCTCTTTCGCGCTGGCAGCGTGCTTGCACATGCCGGACAGACAGATGCAGGCCTGTTCTACGTCATTGACGGTGTGCTGGACATGCGGCAGGTGAGCACGTCTGAATCAAATGCGCGCAGCCTGTTTACCGTTGAGCGGGGCGGGATCGCCGGCTACCTATCGAGCCTGCTGGGTGTGCCGAGTTTTGTCGATATTGTCGCCAAGACAGACACATATGTGGGATTGCTGCCCGTGCGCGCGCTGAACCGCTGGGTCGAGAGGCGGCCCAACGCGCTCTTTACGCTATCGAAGCGTCTTTTGAGTCTGCTGCCGCCTCTGATCTTACATATTGATGCAGCTCTGGACTGGGTGCACGTCGAAGCTGGTCAGGTCCTCTTCCGAGAGGGCGACGTCGGTGACAGCTTGTACATGGTTATTAGTGGTCGCTTGCGTGCACTGCAGGATCAGCCTGATGGTACGCGCGAGGTCGTCGGCGAATATGGCCAAGGCGATAGCCTAGGTGAAGTCGAAGTCATCACCAAGGGACCACGCTCCGTTACGCTGCACTCGATTCGTGACTCGGAACTCGCGCGCATGCCGACGACCCTGTTCAATGCTATTGCGCTGTGGCATCCACCGGTGACGCTGCAGATTTCCCGCATCATTGCACGCCGCATGCGCATGGAAATGGACACACGCGAGACGGCGCGCCGCATGGCACTTCCTCCGCATCTGGCTGCGACCATTGGCCGCGGTCAGAGCACACACAACTTCAAGACCGTCGCCGTGCTACCGGCGTCCACGGCGATCCCCATTACCGCGTTCACGCAGCAGCTGCAGTCAGCCTGTGCAGCTGCTCTGGCAGAGCCTGTGGTCGTCTTGCGACAGAGCAGTGTGATTCGCGAGCTTGGCCGGCACGCGTTCTCGCGCATGGGCAAGCTAAAACTCGCTGGGTGGCTCTCTGACCAAGAGCAGCATTATCGACTGGTACTCTTCATGGTCGATACGCCCGCATCGTCGTCATGGGCCGCTACCGCTGTGCGGCGCGCCGACTGCATCCTGCTGGTGGGACTCGGCGACGATCCGCACGTCGGCGAGCTCGAGCGGCTTCTTCTGAGTATCAAGACAACGGCACGCAAGGAATTGGTGCTGCTGCATCCGGAGCGCAGTGTGTCGCCAGGGACGACGCGTGAGTGGCTCAAGCCGCGTCCATGGGTCAGTGCGCATCACCACGTAGAAATGCACGGCATCAAGACGCCCAGGACGCATGCGATGCCAGGGCCGACGCCCGTCCAAGCTCTGCGTACGCTGACACAGCAGCTCAAGACACGCATTGTACGTGCATCACATTCGCCGCCGCCTCGCGCACGCCCGCCTCACTTGTCGGACATGGCGCGACTCGCGCGCCGCTTGTGTGGCTATTCGATTGGGCTCGTTTTGGGTGGCGGCGGAGCTCGTGGATGTGCACACATCGGTGTGCTACGAGCGCTCGAGGAGCTGGGCATACCTATTGATCTGGTCGGCGGCACGTCAATCGGCTCGTTTGTCGGCGGTTTGTACGCACGCGATGGTGCATCCGTCTCGAGTCATGGACGTGCGAAACGATTTGCTGGGCGAATGGCATCGCTGTGGCGCTTCGTGACGGATCTGACGTACCCACTCGTATCGTACACGACGGGGCACGAATTCAACCGCGGCATCTTTAAATGCTTCTCCGACACGCATATTGAAGACATGTGGCTCCCGTACTTTTGCAATACGACGAACATTACATGGAGTCGGATGGAGGTGCACGTCAGTGGGTACGCATGGCGGTATATTCGAGCGAGCATGACGCTCGCAGGCCTCGTGCCACCGATGATCGACGATGGCGACATGCTCGTCGATGGCGGATACACCGACAATTTGCCCGTGTCCATCATGCTCGCTATGGGCGCGCGCACAGTCATTGCCGTCGATGTGAGTAGTCTCGACGATACGACCTCGCAGAGCTACGGTGACACTCTGTCTGGCTGGTGGGTGCTGCTGAATCGCCTGAACCCATGGAGTAACATGCGCAAGATCCCCAGTATCCCTGACATTCAGACTCGTCTTACCTACACGACGTCTGTCAAAATGCTCGAGTCGGCCAAGGCGAATGAAGCATGCTTGTATCTGCGCATGCCTGTCGAGCAGTACGGCACTCTCGAGTTTGGTCGCTACAATGAGATCCTAGCTGCCGGCTACGATGTTGCCATCAAAGCCCTGGCCAGCTGGCAGGCTCACGGTCGTCTACCTACCCATGCCCAGATTATGCCAGCCAAGTCGGCCGTGCGTGGTTTGCGTGCGCGTCGCAATAGCATGTGAGGACCTACGGCTCATTTTTCATGTCTCGTTCTCCCTCCCCCCTCCCAAAAAAAAAAAATTCCCTTTCTCCTGTCTCTGTCTACGTCCGCGGTATGGCTCGTACGAAAGTCCCTATGAATCCATGTGCCACTTACCTGGCTCATACCAAATACCCTAGCTAGTTTTATTTTCAATCATGATTGGTTGCACAGCAGATTCAGTCCTTGCAATCTGGCGCGTCTCTTTTTCTACAGCCTTTCGACATGAACACAAAATGGCCAAACTATCTAGCTATGGTGTGCTTTACCAGATAGCTCGAGGTTTCTCGTTGTGCCAATCTTGCGGATGTATTGTTTCTGCGTACTGTCAAGCATCCAGCATCATACAAGCGTGGCTTTAGGTCACTTTGTGCCTCATGACAAGCTTGCAAATCCTATAGCATGGATGATGTTGAACTTTCACCCACAGAAGGTCATCAACCGGATAAAAATCATGTATTCTTCACTCGAAACGCAAGCGGCACAAAAATCCTTTCGTTTTCTCCATCCTTCAAATTGGGTCGTATTTGTGATTGCCCAAAGTGAAAATATAGCCCAACATGGAACTCCCACGGCATGAATATGGCGGACGAAATGCTGCTCAACGCGACGTAGTTGCCTGCATTCCCGTTATCAACAAACACATACAACCCACCCAATCAACATGGTAGTTTTGCTACCGTTCAACGTCGGAAGAACGGCAAAGATGGTGTTATTGGGCATCATATCGGTGCTTGATAGCACCTGAAAAGCTCAATGTACGGATGTGTTGTCTGTCCGGTAGAAGCAACTAGACAACAAGAGTCACCCATATACCTGGACGAACAAATAAAGCACTTTTTCTTTGGACAAACTCGTTCTATGGAAGCCTATTGCAATACGCCTTCAAGCTATTCACAAAGCTTTGACTGCCAACATGCTAGTAAAACTTTGGCTACATTTACCATACATGGCGTGTGTGCGGGCAAAGACATTATGGAAGATGACATGCAAATATATATGCATTTTTTTTTGGTGGCGGGGGGAGGGCGACGGCGTATCGGATCGTCAGGGATCATAAACCATGATACTGGTGTCTGCGAAACAAGCTCAGTGCGAACCTTCCAAATGAAGTTCGGACTCTGAGCGCCTGTGTATACAAAAGCGACATCATTTGCTACCGTTCTAACACTGTAAGTGTGCTTGAACTTGTTCATACAATGAACAAGCCTTCTCTATACATGTTATCAGGATCATGTGGTTCGCGTTTAGGCGCAACGCGGGTGAAAGTATAGCTATGGCAATGGCGGCTAACTCCCAACTAGGTGTATAATACTAAGGGTGCACCAGTCATTGCTATCATGATCAGATCTTGCATCACACCGCGCTCATCCTATCTTGGCAGGCTCTACAACGTTCGAAGCTGTGTTGCTGCTCTGAACTAAAGTATTGTGGAATTGCTCTTGCGCTGTGCTTTGAGCGTCCAACGTGGCAGGCATGGTTCGGTGGTTTCTGTCATAAGCCATGTATCTGCACAATGATTTGTACTGGAGGAATCTGATATGAAGCTATGAACTCAAAATCTGTCTGTGCGTCCGCGTAAATTCTGGTTCAAGACCTTGTGATGTGACTTTGAAGATTGCACCCATCAAACCATACTCACATCACGCGAAGACCAACTGACATGTCCTGTGACCCTTACACCGTGGATCTCAAATGCATGGCATGTAAAAATAGCAATAGCTGCATTCAACTTGCCCGGAGGCAGTGTGGCACGTGTAAACACAGCTCGCCCACTTTTGGAATGTGTCTCTCCCCGCTCTCAAGTTGCCAAGTTTCTCGGCCCATTCATGTACCATGTGAGTATCAGTGGCAGAACCAATGTATCATATACGTACGCGCATTTGAGCGGTACATGGAGAACAGATTCAGTGACGTTGAGCTTGCATACTACGTGGCTCATCACGCATCTTATGGTGTCCATTTTGCATGAGGTAAAGTGAAATCCAACGACCCCATGTTTCCACTCTACTCTTCACGGGTGCAAGAGGCAGAAGCTAACTTACCCAAGGACATCTTTGGATGCATCAACATCTCACACTACGAGGCGACACAATTCCTATGACTGACCAGCGTGTGCTTTAACGTGTGCATGGTTTCTGTGGCTGTATTCAATGCATGAAAGGCGAGAGAGATCGACCGAGAGGCTCTGCCTCTTTCCAAAAAGTAAAAAGTAAAAAAAAAAACACTTTGTTGTCCGGTGTTTGTTCGCATATGAGCCAGCGCTGCTTCGATTCAGTAATTCTGCCGATGGCATTTGAGCTCGACAAGGCGATATGCTGAGGCTCGGGTCATGTGGCACATGCTCCTCCTTCTGCCGAAGACGGGTGAATTCCATGGTGTCCTTTGTTGACAAGTTTGCACGGTGTTCTGGTGAGCGGACGAGCAGGTCTACATTGGAACTTATCGAACAGTGTCAGTCGCATCGCATTTTAGCACCAGCACTGGAGAGGCGGAGGACGGCAACCGAACAAGGTTGAGACTCATTACACTGTGCGATTCTGTCGCAGAGTAAACGTGTTCCATGGTGCTGGATCTTGCGCTCATCTTGCCATTCACTAGAATGGCCATCCCTAATTTCGGGTTCAACCGAAAGCGAAGGGTCCCATCCTTGCACTATGGCTCGCTCAAGTAGGCAATGCAACTAGCATATGGTTTTTTTTTCTGCTTTGATTTCGAGTCGAGGAGCTTTATGGCATGATCACAAGATTTAGCATCAACAGTCATGTTCTGTGTCATCCTTTTGAGAACCGGTGCCGACATGGTGAAATGTCGAGACAACGCGATCATAGCGCTGACGAGTCGGGGCATTTTCTTGGCCACTAGCAACAAATGTTGCTGGGAACGGGGGCTTTCGACGTCAAATTCGACCAAGTCTGTCCAGCGCATGCGTGGCATGGGAAGGGGGTAGCCGTACGACAGAGCGCACTGGCCTATGCCTACGAACATATTCTTTACCACAGCTTGTCATACGAAAGAGCGTGAATTTCTCTCAGATGCAACTATGCTGATGTCCTGACCACATAAAAATCCCACTATGTTTTTAGTTGAATTGACAACCCAACAACGTCCATACACATTGCAAGGCAGATACACGATGTGATCTATCCTAATGCTAATGCAGGGCCTGAGAAAAAGCTCTGGTATAGACGTGCGAGCGACGCGGACTTGGACTGCGACACCAACACATGGGCGCGAGTGCGAATACTTACATAATCGTCCGAGATGGCGTGTGGACTGTGCTGCAGTGTATGTATGAAGTGTCAAGCTGTGATCGATCGACCGATCCGGTTCGGTCGTCAGGGCAAGAGCGTCACAGCGTCGCGAGAGTGAACACGTCGCGCGGCTTGTTGCACGCTGAGCTTGTGCGCAAGATCTCATGCTCAATTTTACGCCCTTATCAGGCCCGTATGCGCCTGCGTCTGACATAAGGGGCGACAATGCCGGCAGCGGCGGCGGCGGCAGCTCTGAGCGATCCAAGGCGCTCTCCTACTTGTTGGAAATTGACCAATGTCGCATTTTGCTGGATTGCGGCGCACCTGAGGACCTGACATTTGTGGATGATACGCAGCTGAAGCAGGAAGGGTCCCATGTATGGCGTGGAACACTCCCCGACATTCTGGAGCGTATAGGTCCGACGATCGATGTTGTGCTTCTCACACATGCAGAAATGTCGCATCTAGGGCTATATGCGTACGCATACGCCAACTATGGCCTTCAGTGCCCAGTGTATGCGACGTTGCCTGTACAGACCATGGGGCGCCTGCAAATGCTTGAGATCGTTCGCTCGTGGCGCGCCGAAGTCGATGCGAATCTGACGTCGTCTGAGAGCGAAGCAAATTCGGGATTGAAGCGCTATATCCCCACGGAGGCGCAGGTAGATGATGCTTTTGATGCAATACGGCCTCTCCGATACCTGGAACCGACGCCTTTGGATGGCAAATGCGCTGGTCTCGTGCTGACGGCGTACAATGCCGGACACTCCCTCGGCGGCACGGTGTGGAAACTGCGCTCGCCCACCGTCGGCACCATCGTAATGGCGCTCGATTGGAATCATCACCGTGAGCGCCACCTGGATGGCACGGCGCTCTTGTCGGTCGGTGCTGCTGCGCCGCTTGCGCATGCCATAGGACGGCCTGATGTTCTTATCACTGACATTGAGCGTGGTCTCTTCACCAATGCGCGGCGGAAAGATCGCGACGCCGCATTACTGAGCCAAATACATCGCACACTCACAAGCGGGCATTCCGTGCTGATTCCCGTCGACAGTGCGGCACGTCTGCTCGAGATTCTCGTGCTGCTCGACCAGCACTGGGCATTTTCATACCAACACCAGCGTTTCCCGCTATGTCTCGTATCACACACTGGGCAGGAGGTCGTCGAGCGTGCACGCACATTCATGGAATGGATGTCGCGCGAATGGGCGATTCAGCTGCTGGATGCGCCTGAGGCGTCGTCGCGTCGCAAGACAACTTCCAGCAGCTCGTCGTCATCGGCAGCGACGGCCAAGTCACCACTGGACTTTGCGGGACTTCGATACTACTCGTCTGTGGAAGCGTTGCATCAAGCACTTACGCCATCGCAGGTGAAGGTTGTGCTGGCTACGCCACCAGCGCTTTCGCATGGCTTGTCTCGGCAGCTGCTCCCCGAGTTCCTGTGTGATCCAGATGCGCTGTTGATCCTCACATCGCGTGGCACGCCATCGAGTCTCGTGCGCAATCTATGGGACCGCTGGAATGCGAAGCAGGCTGATCGCGATGCATGGCGTCAGGGCCACGTCGGTGTGCCGGTCAGTGTGGGAGGTCAGCTAAGCTACGAGCTCCGACGACGGGTGCCACTTGCTGGCGATGAGCTCCGGACGTATGTGGAACGGCAAAAAGCGCGCGAAGCTGCAGCCGATGCGCCACGCGCACGCATCCAGCAGCCACAGCGCGAGGCAGACGATGTGGATGATGACGATGCGTCGTCGTCCGACTCGAGCTCTGACGACGAGTTCGATGGCCAGCCGAGTCGCTTGCCTTCCACACGCACCATCGCACCAGAGCGTGCACAGATGCAGCTCAATGCAGCAGCGCCAGAGCCCGTTGGCATGTCTTTTGATATATTCCTACGTGGCCAAGTCAGCCGCGATGCTGTGCACTACCGCATGTTCCCGCACATCGAGCGGAAACGCAAGGTCGATGGGTATGGCGAGTCGATCGATACATCGCGATGGCTCGCACGTCGCAGGCGCTTGGAGGCTGAGCAGGAGGAGCAACTGAACCCTGAGCGTCTTAAGCCGCAGAAGAAGCGCACTCGCCCTGTCGATGTGCCGTGCAAGTACACATCCGAGACGCTCAATGCTGCTGTGCGGTGCCATGTCTTGTATGTCGACTTGCAGGGGCTCAGTGACGGCCGTGCGCTCACGACCCTCGTGCCGCAGCTGCAGCCGCGCCGTCTTATCATGGTGAATGGCGACGAGGCAACGACGCTCGCTGTGCGTGCGAAGCTCAGCCGCACACATGACCTGTACACGCCCGACCTAGGGCAGACGGTCTCGGTGGGTGGTCTATCGAACTCGTACAGCGTGCGCCTCGGCGATGCGCTCATGGGCAGCCTGCGCTGGCATCCTATGCAAGACTACAATATCGTGCACTTGCACGTGTCGCCGGACTTTGCGAGCGACTCGGATACCCCGACGCTTGTGCCTGTGAATGATGCTGCGACAGTCCACACGGCTCAGGCCCCCTCAACGCTGTACATCGGTGATTTGCGTCTTCCTGCGCTCAAGGCGTACCTGGCCCGTCAGCACCGCATCCGCGCCGACTTTGCTGGTGAAGGCGTGCTCGTGTGTGGCGATCGTGACGAGCGCAATGTCACTGTGACGAAGCAGGGAACTGGCCGCATCGTTGTCGAGGGCAGTCTATCTACGAACCTTGCGCGTGTGCGGCAGTCGATCTACCAGCTTGTTGCCCAGGTGCACCGGTAGTCCGTGCGATGCATGGTATGTACGTGCATCGTGCTGACACGGCCGCCCTCCCTACACCACCCCCCCCCCACTTACCTATGGTGGCCATGTCCATAGGCATGCACATCACGTGTAAATAGCGTCGCCATCAGCGTCACCGCCCGTGTCGGTGTGCCAGGCCATGTGTAGCCGTAGGTAGTTCGTGTGGGATGGATGGATGGATGATACATGCGGTGAACGATTTCGTCACAACAGGCCTGGGAACGAGGATCGAAAGTAGTAGAGCGGTCGTGTCCCTTACCACTAGCCCGGTTTCGAGCCTTCTTGCTATGTCAACCTGCATCTCAAAGCCCCCATTGACCAAAGCATCGGCTTCACCACAGGCTACTGATCAAGTCATGGTGGTGGTGGACCACCTTGCTGTATTCCTACATACGCCACACACTTCTTGCACTCTCATTCCATGCCGATTCCATGCCGTTATGGACACATCATCTCTGTCATTCTTTATGCAGCATATCAGGGACCTACTTCCACCACATCTGGTAGTTGTGCAGCCAAGTCACGCGTGCCTGCTGGGAATGGAAGGTCCATCAGACCACGCGGCAAGTACTGGGCAGGTCCTTTTGCAGGATCCAATAGCTCGCCCTTGGGCGTTACGCCTTTTCGGTACATAAAGTAGGCATTTTTGACCATACTTTTGAGTGCATCTTGCACGAATACCACACCCCCATCAGGACCTGGCACTTGGCCCTTCACAAAGATCAGCTCATTCTTCACATCAATGCGCAGCACGCC
>ERZ501061.277-NODE-277-length-19224-cov-4.279566_pt1 | contig 19224 bp, 16 predicted proteins | sample MGYA00510854_ERZ501061 | MGnify/ENA primary metagenome ERZ501061 (study PRJEB25958, sample SAMN03398515) | human skin metagenome | study: EMG produced TPA metagenomics assembly of the Human Skin Microbiome Metagenome (human skin metagenome) data set.
AGGATGCAACTGACTTTACCTATTTTGATTTGCATAAAGCGTTTGGACTAAGTGTGCTATTTTGGACAGTAGGCCGTATTATCAACCGTTTTGTCACCAAAGCCCCCGCCGATGTGCCGATGCCAAAATGGCAAAATAAACTATCGCATTTAACGCATTTGGCACTGTACTTGATTTTACTTGCCATGCCTTTGGCGGGCTGGTTTTCTGTTATGTTTGATGGGGAAGGGGTGAGTATGTTTGGGCTATTTGATATCCCAGCCTTTGTCAGTGAAAACAGTGATTTGTCAGGCACGTTAGAAAAAATTCATAAAAATCTGTTGTGGACGTTGCTGCTGGTGTTCACAGCCTTGCATATCATCGGGGCGCTGTATCACCAATTTATCCAAAAAGACCATTTGATTCGCCGTATGCGCTAAGTCAGCCCATAGTATAAAAAAGCCCATGTCATCATGGGCTTTTTAGTCACAATTTTTTAAATGCAACCTAGATTAAAAACAATCTAGATTAAGCGCAACATGAATTATTGGCGTGTACTATCAGGCAAGCTGATATTCATCTCCAGCACTTCCATGTTTGCTTCATTGTGATGTTGAATATTGACGTCATCAATGTTGACACCTGATACGTAGGTATTGACCACTGCCAAAATCTCACGTTTCATTTTTTCGATACGCTCTGGGGTTAACCGATTGTGCAAGCGGTTTTCGCTGGCAACGATGACCTTTAGGCGCTCTGCGGCAGTATTGGCACTGTTTGACTTTTGCTCACCGCCAAATAAATTACTCCAAAATCCCATAGCCTAACCTCCAAACCAGCGTTGTAGGAAACTTTTCTTCTTCACTTCGATATGGCGATAGGGACGTTCTTCTCCCAAGAAACGAGCGACCATGTCATCATAAGTTTGACCGGCTTTTGAATTTTGATCTAGCACCACAGGCACACCTTGGTTTGATGCCTCAAGTACGCTATTGCTTTCAGGAATCACGCCAAGTAGTGGCACTTTTAGGATGTCATTAGAGATGCTGTTGATATCCATCATCTCGCCGCGCTCAGCACGCTCAGCGTTGTAGCGGTTGATGACCAAGTGCTCACGTACCACGCCTGTACCTTCTTCAACTTTTTTAGTACGGCTTTGCAAAATACCGATGATACGGTCTGAGTCACGCACCGACGAGATTTCTGGGTTGGTCACGATGATGGCTTCATCGGCATGGTACATAGCAAGCTGGGCACCGCGCTCGATACCAGCGGGCGAGTCACACACGATGTAGTCAAATTGTTTGGCTAACTCATTAATGACTTCCGCGACTCCTTCATCGGTCAAGGCATCTTTGTCACGCGTTTGGCTGGCAGGTAAGATAAACAAGTTATTGAGCTGTTTGTCTTTTACCAACGCTTGTGACAGGCGTGCGTTCCCTGAGATAACATCAACAAAGTCATACACGATGCGGTTTTCGCAGCCCATAATAAGGTCAAGGTTTCTAAGACCCACGTCAAAGTCAATCACCACAGTTTTAAAGCCGCGAACGGCGAGACCCGTAGCGAAAGAGGCACTGGTGGTGGTTTTACCTACCCCGCCTTTTCCTGAAGTTACAACAACGATTTTTGCCACTTTGGCATACTCCTATTCATAGCACGGTGTCAGTGAGGCGGTATTGAATCATTCAAGCCATACACACATTCACGCTAAACTGGTTTGAAAAATATGGATATAAATTAACGTAAATCGTTAAAAGTTAAGGCTTAAATTTTAGTTAGCCTAAATTTGGTTAATTGGACTAGTTTAGCATAAAAAACTTTTCGAAGTTAATCGAGAGATTGACGATTTTTGCATAGATTGTGGTATAAGTGGTTGTTTAGGTGATTGTTATTCCATCAATTCAAACACCAAACCTTGTCCATCCAAGTAGCTGACTTGTACCGCTTTATCCAAATACTCAGTGGGAATATTTTCTTTTAGGCAATAAGTACCCGCAACTGACACCAGTGACGGGTTAAAACGTAAACAGAATATTTTGGCATTGGTGTCGCCCGTCGCCCCTGCGACCAATCGCCCTTCGGCTTTGCCATACACGTGTAGGCTATAATCGGTAATCGCTTCCGCGCCGGCATTGATGCCTTTGGTCAAAATCACGTCACCGCCAACATGGTTGATACTTTGACCTGAGCGCAACATTTGACTATGCACCAAATCGCCTTCAAGCTGCGATTGGTGATGCGGTGAGGCGACAAATTTGTCAGGTGCAGCTGCGGTCTCATTGATTGTGGTCTCATTGCTTGCGGTATTATTGGCTGCGATATCATTAGCGGTTTGATTTTGTCGCTCAGTCACTTGACTGTCGGATGCGGGTGATTGGGTAGGGGATTGCGCAACGTGTTGAGAGGATGGGGTATTGGCTGTGCTGTCTGATTTTCGCTCACTACCCGTCGCCACATTTTTTGCTGCTTTGCCGTCAATGCGCTGCCCATCCGCTGGAAAAATGGCAATGCGAAGCTCATTGGCTTGGGTGTCATTGGCGCCTGTGACCAACCCAATCGGCTGTAACCCTAGCACCCATAAGCCGCCCCAAAGCTGGGCTAAATTTAATGGCTGTTGACAACTGACAATCACCGGTAAATTGGACTGGCGTTGACGACCTAGCTTTTGTGCAATCTTTGTCAAAATTACTTTGATATCATTGCCTTCAATATTTAGGCGGGTAAAGTTCAGTAGCCTGCCCGTAAGTTTCACGCTAGTGGCTACAGGGTCGGTGGGTAATGGGTTGGCTGGCTGCTGACTTTGCGGTGAACCCTGCTCGGATAGGTTGGGTACGCTTTGTAAGTTTGGTGATGAACTATCTTGGGTCAAGTCAAGGGCAGCGGGCTGTGTCATGAAAAACCTTTTTATAATAACTTTTTATACATCAAAATTGATTCATACCGCATATTAGCAAGTATTATTTAAAACAACAACCATTCACCGCGCTATTTATTGTTTGGCAACCAAAGCCGTAATAGGGCAATAAAAAAAGCGTTGCACAGCCGTTAGCTGCCAGCCAAATTGGTGGATTGAATCAGCGTATTTGGTGCTTCCATTGTTGAATGCGAACTTGGTTGGCAAGTGACGTCAAACTATCATCAATAATATCGCTAACTAATTTTTCTAGCGCAGGGCTAGTGACATCAATTTGCACCAAGCTTTTGGCGATTTCTTCATACATCAGCGTGAGCGTTTGCGGTTTGGTAAGGTTGGTGGTCAAGATTAATGTCAGATTTTCCCCAAAGTGTTGCCCGATGCTGTGCATTTGGCTTTCTATCAGACTACCTGCAATTGGTATCAAGCGTAATATGCGATGCAGCTCGGGCGTATCGGTCAGCGCTTGCTGAATGGCGATGCCCACTTGTTCTGCCAAAGGTTTGGCAAAGATGGCAGGATTGGCGGGCGTGGATTGTAATAACGGTGTGGCCTCTTGCTGCAGCACTTCGACAATGACCTTTTGTATGTCATCCCGATGCTTGTCGATGATGTTTTTGACCAAATGCCCATCGGCGTTGCTTATTTCGGTGCGGATATTGTCAATCGCAGTTAAAATCACCCGATCAGAAATCTCTTCCATAATCATTTGGTAATAAAATTTGATCGTGGCAAGCCAACTGGCGGGCAAAACTTTGTAGCCAAGTTTATGCAGCCGATAGCCAATCACGCCAACGCGCAGCAGTCGTAATGCGCGCAGCTGCGGTGCACAGCCCAACACTTCATACCAATGCACGAATGGAAAGAAAAACCAGCGGTAATAGCGTTTTTGGACGATGGCAATCAACCAGCGAACCACAAGCTCGGCTACCAAAAAGATGGTAAACAGACCCCCAGCTACTTTGATTGGCTCGTGCCATCCTTGCTGATAACTGACGATACTGTCAACAAACCCCAGCCAATTTGCTATTTTTGCCATAAAGCTACTTAGCATCAAAGCGTCAAACCCCATGAGCAGCAAGTCCAACACGATGGCAACCATCATGATGGTATCGTAGGCTAACTGCCAACGACTGGGTTTGGCAGGGTGGGCAGCGAGCGGTTGGCTAATATTCGAGCTTGGCATTGGATTGGACTTTGGGTCTAAATTAGCAGTTGGCATAAAAAAGTGCTCAAAATGGGGTCAATACCGCAAAAAATGTGAGTGGGTACAAGGTAGGTAATTCATATATCGCATGGCTTACCTGAGTTTTTAACTAGTAGTGTCACTAGTGATGTGTCGCTAGGGATGACGGGTAAAATCATCGAGCATGGCTTGGATACGTTGGTCTTTTTGCTGCCACAAGCCATCAAGCCAACGGTACATATCTATTTTGGTTTGTTCATCCTGTTGGTATTTGCCATCCATGAGCCGCTGTAGCAAATCATCTGGCAATGCAATTTTTTGAATATCCACCCCGATGCGTTTGATATTACCTTGCCACAAATCCTGATAGCTAGGAATACCGTCAGGATATACAATCGTCATATCAAGCACGGCGTCTAAATTGTCACCCAACGCACCCAATGCAAGCGCAATGCCGCCCGCTTTGGGTTTTAGCAAATGTTGATACGGTGATTGTTGCAAGTCATGTTTTTTTTCGGTAAACCGCGTGCCTTCGATAAAGTTAAGTAAGGTAAAAGGCTTGTCGAGTAAGTTTTGACAAGCGCGTTTGGCTTCGATGATATCGCGGTCTTCTAGCGCTGGATTTTTAGCAATCGCTGTTTTCGAGTAGCGTTTCATCATCGGAAAGTCTAAAAAATAAAACGCTTGTCCCACAATTGGGATATACAGTAGCTCGTATTTGGCAAAAAATCGCGTTAATGGCAGTCGGTTTTCACTGATATATTGAATGACAGTGGTATCGACCCAAGATTGGTGATTACTCAGCAAAATATATTTGCCATCGACCGATAAGTCATCAGGCAGGTTGACGCGAAAATCAATATCGGGCAGGATGTTGTCAATCAAACGATTGTTGGTATTGATCCAGTGATTGGCTATTTTTAACACGGATTTATCTGCCAATGTATGACCCGTTAATGTTTTTACCGCGCCCATCGCCCAAAGCGGTAGACTAAACAGCACTGAATTGCCGGTAATGGTGCCTGCCGCCACCGCTAAGCTGGCGTTTTGCGCCAAAGGTAATGATGTTTTACGCAGTTTGTTGAACGTGTTTTTGAGCAATGATGGTTTATTGTTATTTGTCATATCTGGCTCTGACTCCCACAAAGCTTCCTTGAAAAAGCGTATTTAAATGAGACATAAGAAAAAATACTTGGCTTCATTAATTTGGCTTCGTTAATTGTAAAAATAAGTGTTAGTTTAGCAAACGTCAAAAATGTTCACTAATAAATTTTTATACACTGGCAAGCACAAATCTTTCGAGTTTAACGATGCTACGCTATAAATCCCAGTAAAGTTAATTGTCAAAAATTTTTATTAAAAATTAACAAGTTATTGAATAAGCTATGGATAATAGATTGACTATCCAGCACAGTTTTCATCAAAATCACAAAGCATTTAATATATAAGAATAAATAATATAAATAATGAATACTTGAAAATATTTTGTAACAAATTATGCCATCCTACAACATCCTTAAGACAAATCATTACATATAACGAAAAAGTTTATTGCATAATGAGCTCAATCACAAAGCAACTGAGTGTTGTCAGGTTTATCTGGCAAATGAGATAAAAACAACAAGTTGGTGCGTGACAATTATAACTAAGTAATTATAACTAGAGGAATTCAAAGGAGATTACTCATGCGTACTAAATTATTAGCAGCTACTTTAGCATCAGGTGTTATCTTAACAGGTTGTGCAACAACGCCAACTGGTACGACAACAACAGGCATTACCGACAATAAAGCGCTTATGGGGGGTCTATTAGGGGCAGCCGCAGGTGCGGGTGTCTCAAAGGCAACGGGCGGTGAAAAAACCGGTCGTGATGCGGCAATCGGTGGTGTACTAGGTGCTGGTGTTGGTTACTACATGCAGCAACAAGAAGCTAAACTTCGTGCAGAAACCGCAGGTTCTGGCGTGACGGTAACGCGTGACCCAGTAACTAACAACATTAACTTGTCTATCCCAGAAGCGATAACTTTCCGCGTTGGTGATTCTACTATTCTACCTAACTTCTATAATACGTTAGACAAAGTAGCTACCACACTACGTGACTATAACCAAACTAACATTCAAGTAAATGGTTACGCCTCAGTGGAAGGTGATGCAAATAGAAACCAAGAGTTATCACAACGCCGTGCATCAGCAGTCGCTAATTACTTAGTCAATCGTGGCATCTCTAGTAACCGTATCAGCGCTATTGGTCGCGGTGCGACAACACAATTTGGCTCAAGCTATGAACCAAACCGCCGTGTAGAGATGATTATCCTTGCACCACAGTCAGTTAACTAATCAAGTCAAGCTAGCTGATATTTTCATCCGCGAATTGATAAAAAAAGCACCTTTTATAAGGTGCTTTTTGTTTAAGGTGCTTTTTTGGTTCAAAAAATAACAAACGGACTATATCGGTGTTATAAAATACTCACCACAATATTATTGCCATTGTCTAAGGCGTCATTATAAAACGCCAATAACTCATCATACGAAGCCAGCAATTCTTTATCCAAGTTTTCCTTTTTGTCTTGCCAAATATTGGGTGGAAAAATAGCCTGCTCACGTAGTGACTTCATCGAGACTTTTTCTAAGCGTTTTTTAAAGTTAATTTGTTCTAGTACATCAACGATTTCGACAATATGTGCCCACGGGATAAAAGCAATGAAATCGGCATCTTCATTGTCGCTAAAGGTTTCTACACCCACCACAAACTCGCTGACAGGCTCATCGGGTACAGGTTGGGTGGCGCTGTGTTTGGTTAACACAAAATGGATGATGTCCCACAGTTTGCCCAAATCTACCAATTGTGCTTGAGGCTGCTCACTCATACTTTCAAGTAACGCCGTTCGCGCTGTATCAGTGGCATTTTGCAGTTGCTCGAGCAGGGCGTTATCGACCATCAAATATTGTGCGATCATACAATTTCCTAGTTATAAAGTAGCGAGATATTAGCGTAGTGGGATATGACAGTCCTATCACTTTATGTTAAGACGAGGACCACAAGCGAGGATAGTATACCTCATACAGCAAGCGATTTTGACGATGTATTCACTTGAATTGACCGACTCATTTAGCTGTATTGGGCTGACTCATTTAGCTGACTTATTTAACTTTAACCGATTAGACCCGCTGACATATTGATTAATGAGGCTAAAATTGCGGTATTAAAGAAAAATGATAACACACAATGGATGGTACCGATGATCCGACTTTGCTGGGTGTTGAAGGCGACATCCGCTGTTTGACCAGATGTGCCAATGATGTAGGAAAAATATAAAAAATCCCAGTAGGCGGGATCATCATCGTTAGGAAAATCTAGCATTTCTGTGTTTTTTTCTTCTTTAAGCAAGAAATACTCGTGGGTGTAATGAATAGCAAACATGGTATGAATAAACAGCCAGGCCGTCAAAATCGTCATGGCGGTGAGCGCGATATGAAACAGCATCAAAGCGCCTTTGGCGTCCTTGCTCGCGCCCAACTCTACGACAATCGCTAGCATACTGACAATGGCTGTGACAAAAACCAAAATCAGCATTAACACCGTGCCTTCGTCTTCAGCATGGGCTTTATCCAAAATTGCATGTTGATCGGCTTTATACATCATCCGAAAAATAGCCAATAAATATACCCAAATTCCGATATTCCAAGCCAGCAAAAATTGCGTCACAAACTTCAATTTATCGTAGGCTACCGCAAACGTCCAATCTTTGGGCAATAGGCCAACCAGCGTCGATAACCCAAAATACACCACCACCATGGTGGCAAATCCTAACAGTAGACGAGGGCGGCTTTGAAAAAAACGATAGATGTAACCGATCATGGCTGTTTTCTCATAGCGGTTTCCTTACGGTTGTCTGCTCACGGCTGTTCACTCAGGGCTGTCTGTGTCGGCTTGTTGGGTGCTTTGATTGTGGCGATTTAGGCGTTAACAGGCGAGGTTTTTTGCGCGATTGTGGCGTTGTCGTTGCCGCGGATAAAGGTTGGACACCCAGTCGCTTTAAATCGGCAGGTGATAGCGGTATTTGTGTGGATGCGCCAACCTCTAAATTCCCCAAGCTAAAGCCACTTGATGCCATGCGAATCAGCCGCAAACAGGGCAGTCCCACATGGGCCGCCATGCGACGCACTTGACGATTTTTACCTTCGAAAATAGTGATGGCTAGCCACGTGGTGACTTTGCGTTTGGCAATCTTGTCCGGCGCTTGCCAAATATGCTCGGCAATTTGTGCTTCGCTTAGCCGTACAACTTCGGCAGGTAAGGTGATACCGTCTTTGAGTGGCACCCCTGTTTGTAGTTGCTGTAACTGGGCATCGCTTGCATCGCCTTCCACCTGTATCCAGTAGGTTTTACCTTGTTGTTTGCCTGCATTGGCTTTGGGTGGATGGGTCAAGGCTTTATTGACTTGCCCATCAGCGGTTAGCAGTAGCAATCCTTCGGAAGTGGCATCTAATCGCCCTGCAACGCGTAGGCTTTTATCGCTAAAATAATCGCTGAGCGTCGCAAAGTTGTTATTGTCATCGCTGCGAAATTGGCTAAGTACGCCATAAGGTTTGTTAAATAAAATCAGTGTCGGCATGGTAGAGGATGACAAGTGAGTGAAAAAAAGCTTAAAACGCATCAAGCAGATAAGTTACTCAGTGTAAACGCTAATCTTGGCTATTGCAATTTGGCTATTGCAATAAAGTCACCGTTATAAACCACACCGCCCAACGCCATATATATTTTGCAAAATTGTGCCAAATTGTGCCAGATTGTGCCAGATTGTTCCAGATTGTGTAAAAGGATAAGCCCGTATTTTTGGCTAAAAACAAGGTATAATAATCCGTTCATACAACTACAATAATATCAACATATGTCCTATCACTATCAATTTACCACTAAGTTTGACTGGCACTTACAGACACAGTGGCAGACGCCTGATACGCCCTTTATGCACTTTGATTTTTGGCAAGCGCTGATAGATGCAAAGCTGATTGGCGGGCGCAGCGATTGGTGGGTGCAGTATGTGCAGATTGTCGATGATGGCGCGCAACTGATTGCCGTGATGCCTGTGTTTATCAAAAAGCATCACCAAGGCGAATATGTGTTTGATTTTAGCTGGGCAGAAGCCTTTGAGCGCTATGGTAGAAATTATTATCCAAGATTGGTGACAAGCGTGCCCTTTACCCCCGTCACCGGCGAGCGGATTTGGGTGGCACAAGGTAAGTCATTAACCGCGCCACTGTATCAGACCTTACTACAAGCGATTGATGAATTGGCAAGTCGCTATCAAGCATCCACTTGGCACGGGCTTTTTGTCTCCCCAAAAGATGTCCAAGCGTTGCACAATATGCCCAATCTTTGCGAGCGGCTAAGCTGTCAGTTTTTATGGCAAAATCGCAATCTACAGGATAAAAAATTCGCCAATTTTGATGAGTTTTTGGCAACATTAACTGCCAAGAAACGCAAGTCAATTAAGGTGGAACGCCAAAAGGTGCTCAAACAAAATTTAAGTTGTCAGGTTAAAATCGGTGACGATATCACCGAGGCGGATTGGGCAGTTTTTTATCAATGCTATGCCATGACCTATCTGGTGAGAGGACGGCAGCCGTATTTGAATTTAGCATTTTTTAAGCAGCTTGGGCAGACTATGGCAGACAAGCTGATGCTCGCTCAAGCGCATAACGCGCATGGCGATATCGTGGCTTGTAGTTTGTTTTTTTTCGATGACGATGCCGCTATCAGCACGTTATATGGTCGCTATTGGGGCTGCCTAGAAGAATATGATTGTTTACATTTTGAGCTGTGTTATTACCAAGGCATTGAGTTTGCTATCAAGCATGGCCTTCGCTACTTTGACCCTGGTACCCAAGGGGAGCACAAGTTGATTCGCGGCTTTTATCCGGTGTTGACTCATTCGCTACACCGTGTCTACGACAAGGTGTTTGCCCCTGCCATTGCCCAGTTTTGCCAAGACGAACAGCACGCTATATTGGCGTACCAAGCCGATGCGATGACCGCACTACCTTTTAATGACACCTATAAAAGCCAATTTTTTGGCGACGTTGCCGCGCAAGGCACAATACCCGATAATGAGTTTTTGAAAAAATAATGATAAATGTTGGTCTAAACCTAAACCTAAACTTAGCTTTCGCGCATTTGAGCGCAGCACACAAACAGCAGATACCGCCGAAACTCATCCCTTGGCTGACGTCAACAGGGTCGCTCACCGCCAAATTTGAAGCCTTATCTCAGCATAAACTCATCGTACAGCCGACGTTTGAAGGACGGCAAACCTTGTCCCTGAGCGAAAAGCGCCAACTGCAGTTACCGCTTGGGGTGAACCAATCGGCATGGGTACGCGAAGCCTTATTATTCGGCAAGCCTAATCAAGAGGCGTGGGTGGTGGCGCGGTCAGTATTTCCGTTTGCTAGCCTCATTGGTAATGCGCGAAAACTGGCGAATCTGGGCACAACACCGATTGGCTATATACTGTTTCGTCGGCATGGCGCAGTGATGACCAATCGCTGGATTGATGTGACAGCGCAAGGCTGGCGACGCACCACCCTTTACCAGTGGCAGGGCAGGCATTTTTTGATTAGTGAGACTTTTTTACCGGCATTTGAACATAGCCTTATGGGTGAAGAAGAAAGCGGTATGATTTATGTCAGTAGTGATAAAGGCGAAGGCTGGGTACAAAAACCATTGGTTGCTGTGCGCTAGTATTTAAATAGTTAGCCAAAAAAAGACAGTTAGGATAACTGTCTTTTTTTATGAAAATTTTTTGGATGGCGCGTTGTATTAATGAGTTTTTCAAATCAATATCAGTCAGGTCAGTAGCCGACGACAAGTAATACGACAAATTCAGCCAAATGGCTGGATTATTCACTAAAAAAAACCAAACCATGCTAAACTAAGCTATATTTTTCGGTTTTATCCGCCCATTTTTTGACTCACTTAAAAGGAAATTGCCATGTTTAAAAATGTCACTATTCACCAGTTTGACGCTGAACTTGCCCAAGCGATGGACAATGAAGCCAAACGTCAAGAAGACCATATTGAACTGATTGCTTCAGAAAACTACTGTTCACCAGCGGTGATGGAAGCGCAAGGTAGCCAATTGACCAATAAATACGCTGAAGGCTATCCAGGCAAACGTTATTACGGTGGCTGTGAATATGTTGACGTGGTTGAGCAATTGGCGATTGACCGTGCCAAAGAATTGTTTGGCGCAGACTATGCCAACGTACAGCCACACGCGGGTAGCCAAGCCAACAGCGCGGTATTTTTAGCCTTATTAAAAGCGGGTGACACGGTACTTGGCATGAGCCTTGCTGATGGCGGTCACTTGACGCATGGTGCGCATGTAAACTTCTCTGGTATCAACTATAAAGCCGTACAATATGGCTTAAACAAAGAAACGGGCATCATCGACTATGATGAAGTCGAACGCCTAGCCAAAGAGCACCAACCCAAAATGATTATCGCGGGTTTTTCTGCTTATAGCCAAGTGGTTGATTGGCAAAAATTCCGTGACATCGCAGACAGCGTTGGCGCATACTTGATGGTCGACATGGCGCACGTAGCAGGACTGGTTGCCGCAGGTGTTTATCCAAGCCCTGTGCAAATCGCTGACGTTACTACCACCACCACCCACAAAACCCTACGCGGTCCACGTTCAGGCTTAATCTTGGCAAAAGCCAACCCAGAGATTGAGAAAAAACTCAACTCTGCTGTGTTCCCTGGCAACCAAGGTGGTCCATTGATGCACGCGATTGCGGGTAAAGCTGTGTGTTTTAAAGAAGCGTTAAGCGAAGATTTCAAAGCCTACCAACAACAAGTGGTTAAAAACGCCAAAGCCATGGCAGATGTCATCATGTCGCGTGGTTATGATATCGTCTCGGGCGGCACAGAAAATCACTTAATGCTGATTAGCTTAATCAAACAAGAAATCACCGGTAAAGAAGCGGATAAATGGTTGGGCGATGCCCACATCACCGTCAACAAAAACGCGGTACCAAATGACCCTAAATCACCGTTTGTAACGTCTGGGGTGCGTATTGGTACGCCCGCAGTCACTACCCGTGGGTTTGGTGAAGCGGAAGTAAGAGAATTGGCTGGCTGGATTTGTGATGTGCTCGATAGCCGCGGTGATGAAAACGTTATCGGCGAAGTGCGTGAAAAAGTCCAAGCAATTTGCGCTAAACACCCAGTGTACGAGCAAACCGCTTAATTATTGGCTATTAAAAACCGCTCAAAAAACCGCCTAAGTCGTGACTCTGGGCGGTTTTTTTATGGCTAGCATTTATTGACCCAGACGGCTCAAAAGCGACGCTTTGAACCTGTTATCTTACGCACTAGATTTTAAGCTAGGCAAAGCGCGATTTACCAATACCAAAGCGTGATAAGAATTTTTTGACTTTATTACCAAAACTACGCGTTTCAACTTCAGTGACCGCATCAACGACATGTCGCGCTTGTAATTTTGGTTGATTGACTAAGGTCTGGTGATAATCATAAGCGCGCTGAATACTGATTTCGAGTAACAACAAATTACTGGGGCGCGGTAGGTAGCGATAGACTTGCCCTTTATTGATCAAGTCGATTAAGGTGTGGCTATCGTTGAGTGAGGTGAGTACCAATACCGCTAAATCTGGAAAGCTTTGTTTTAATGCATAGATTACGGGTGAAATATTCTCGCCACCCAAGGACACATCGGTGATTGCCACGCCAAAACGGTCATTTTCAAGTAACTCAATCGCTTTTTCTAATGAATTTGCCCAGTGCGTTTCAAACTGGGTGAATTTTTGCTGCATCTGTAAATATACCATTTCACTGTCATCGATAACCAACACTTTGCGTTTGGCGATGGTTGGCTGAGCGACATGCAGATTTTCTTTGAATACATCTTTGGTTTGCAGCGCGATTTGGGTGGCTTGATTAACGATACTTTTAAGTTCATCCGTCTGCCAAGGTTTGGTGATATAGCGAAAAATCTCCCCTTCGTTGATGGAATCAATTACCGCAGTTAAGTCTGCATAGCCGGTCAATAAGATGCGGATAGTATGGGGTGATACGTTTTTGACCTCTTTTAGTACTTCGACACCCAGTTTTTTTGGCATGCGTTGGTCGCTAATCACCACTTGGACCTCGTTATTTTGCACATAGCTTAGTAGCTCATCGGGCTCGGTAGTGGTAAACACATCATGGGTGGCGCGAAAATGCATTTTTAGGCTGCGTAGAATGCGGTCTTCATCATCGATAAAGGCGATTTTGGGTTTGGTTACAGTCGTTATCATGGTCATGTCACTTAGGTATGTTGACTAAAATCAAGGTTGACTACAATTAAGGTTGACCACAATCAAGTGTGGCTCGTGTATGGCTGAGCAGATTGCCTGTCAGCTATCGGTTATCTAACATTAGCATTAGCTTTCTTCTGCGATTAAAAGCTTGGGTGATTGCTCGCTGCTAATCGCTGTTTTGGGCAATCTGATGGTAAATGTCGTGCCTTCGCCAAGTTGTGATTGCACATGAATATCGCCGTTATGCTGCTCCATGATTTGGGTCGAAATGGCAAGACCCAGTCCCGTACCTTCGCCTGCCGCTTTGGTGGTAAAGAACGGTTCAAAAATCTTGGCTTGGGTCTCAGCGCTCATCCCCGTACCGTTGTCTGCCACGCTGATATACACATTGGCGGCATCTTCTGTGCTAGTAATGTGTAATGTAGGGTGCTGATTTTGCCCCATCGCTTGTGCCGCGTTATTAAATAAGTTTAGCAGCACTTGGTTAATCTGGGATGGGTTACAACTAACCGGTTCGATAGCATTTAATTCAGTTATCACCTCTAAATGCTTGATATTGTTACGGGCAATGACTAGGGAGTTTTTGATACAGTCGTTGATATCGACGGCTTTGATTTTGGCTTGGTCGATGCGAGAAAAATCACGTAAATTGACGACCAATTCTGAGATTTGGCTTACCCCAAATTTGGCATCATCCACCAATCCATGCAAATCATCACTCACCGCATCGGCGACCAATTCATCACTGCAAGCAATGGTTTGTTCAATGGTTTGGTTGATGGTTGCTGTATCAGTCGGCGACGCTTGCATCAGCTGTTTGAGCTGCTGGGTATGGTCAATCAATTCGTCATAACGTACGATATTTTCATCAATCAACTCTAAGTTACTACCCACATAGCCCAATGGCGTGTTCACTTCATGGGCAACACCTGCGACCATTTGACCGATGGTTGCCATTTTCTCTGATTGTACCAACTGCACTTGAGAGGCTTTTAAATCTTTTAACGCTTGGTGTAAGTTTTCGGTACGCTCCACCACTTGCTGCTCTAAGCGTTCATTGACTTTTGCTAATGCGCCTTCGTTCTCGACCACCCGATCAACCAGCTGGTTCATCGAGTCAGTAATCACGCCAATTTCTTGAATGTTTGCCGGTGGCAATTTGTGCTCACGCAGTGACAGATATTTTTTTTGTGCAATCAACTGACCGATTTCACGGACGTTACGAGCGACTTGGTGCAGCGGTACCGCCAAAATACGGTGGAAAATATAACCACTTAATAGCAGTACCGGTAAGAAACCCAATAGCATATACCATTGCAGCTGTTTACCTAGTTGATTGGCAAATAACATCAGTTCTTGATTGGGTTTGACGATGACCATTTTCCAATTGGTCATCGGCATGGCAAAAATAAACGCGGTTGAAGGGGTTTTGAGCAATAAATCGTTGTCTAAGCTTACTTGTTCGACAAAATGGGTGGCGTTGAGATTTTCATTTTGCCCGCTTTGGGTCATTAGCATGGCTGAAATGATGCGTGCTTCTGAGGGAGAGATTTTTTGTAGGTTGGTACTACTCACTAGCGTATTGGTCGTAAAATCAAATTTACCACCGTCTATTTTTTGCGCTTGCTTGATGATGTTGTCATTGATGTTGTCTAAGCTTTTGGCAATGGGGGCAAAATCAGGGTTTTTCTTGGCAAAACTATTAACATCAATCATCTCGCCTTGCGGGTTAGTAGCAGTCACTTGTTTGACTTGGGCTTCATTGGGGAAGGTCAAAAAGTTGTTGTTCATATCGACCAAAAACACATAACCGCCTGTTTTGCGCTGCCATTCTTTGACCATCGACTGCATACGCCCGAGCAGCACATCAAAACTCACCACCCCTTCAAAGCCATTGTTTTGGGCATTGAAAATCGCCTTGGCACAGGTCATGACGGGCTGTTTGGTGGTCGGGTGAATATAAGCACGGCTCCACACACAGTGGTCATGATTGGCATATACGGCGGGCACATACCACCAATCACGGTAATAGGGCATGGCAAGCTGTGGTTGGGTTTTTTGGTCGGCTACCCGATTTGCGGTAAGTTTGGCTGGTGCTTGATAGCCAGGATTGATGGCTTGATATTGGCTGGCAGACTGCATGACACCCTTCATATCGCGTTGCCAAACAAACGCGGCTTCATCGACGTTAGGTTTGTACATCAAAGGGTCGTACCACACACCGCCGCCGACAATGCCTTTATCCATATTTGCCATTAAATTGCCAACACTGGTGTTGATGATATCGGCATTTTTGGGCAAACTGCCAGTCATACGACTGGCTGTCACTGCCATGCCATCAATTTGACTCACACGCGACAAAATACCATTCACCGCCTCATTGCCAGTTTCAATGATAGTCTGAGAGGTCAGTTTGGCGACTTCAGGCTTGGCTTGCTGGTCAATGATCCAATACACCATCGCCAAAAACACCAAAAAAACCAGCAATAATACGCATAGCAAACGTGTGGTAAGGTTGGAAAAATTCATCATTGTCACTTATCTGTTGGCAAATTGATTGGCTAATTAAATGACCTATTGCATCGCTTAGCGCCCAAGTAAAAAAGCTTATAACCTCTTAAAGCCGCCGTTAACGCAAAATAAAAACGATGGTTGATCTAAATTTCCCAAATTGCGTCATCCTGCTTAGAAAATCGATTGCACCATCGTCGGTGGCGGTAGTTTAGTGAGGTTATATGACAAAATGATGAATTATATCGATGGAAGGTAATGAGGCAATCTATAGCAATTTTTGACGGGCATATTTTTAAGTTATTAAACTTAAGTTGTATAAAAAGTCGGATGAAATGCAGAAAATGTTACGAATTCATTGTGTGATAGGATGGTGTGATAGGATGGACATGAAAAAAGCCCTGAATGCTGTTGAGCGCTTTTCCATGGCTAATAGTTAATGGTGAATGGTTACCGTGTAAACTAACGCTACATTAATGAGATGCTTTATCGTGCTCTGTCAAACGATTAGCTGCTTTATTCATAGCCACTTATGGTATGGATTAATTCGTGCAATTCTTCATTAGATAGCACAGTAAATGGCTCACTGGGCTTAATACGGCTGTCCATTTGAAACAACTAATTATTCATATTTGTATCCAAATATTTACTAGCGTAAAGGTTTTAAAAATGCCCATCGCTTTGCGATAACATCGGCCAAATAAAGCTAAAGCGTTCCTGCCCAGGTGTGCCATATAGACCAATGCGTTAATGCCGCCCTCTAGCGCCAATTCACCGACTGACTAGATTTGGCAAGTGGGTTAGGGGCATTGGGGTATCACTGATGGTAACAGCTAAAAATTGCGTAGACTGTGCAACACCAGATGATGGATTGGCAACTTGAGCAGGCGGATTTGAAGCTACGCGTTGGTTGGCTGTAGTGTCTGTCGCTGATTGATAAGCGTCAACGGCATCAGCGGTGAGCTTAGCGGCAGCGGATGGCATATTGTCGACAGGCATACCAGACAAGAACGGCAATTGTGAAAACAACCACTCACTGAGCGGCTCTAAATCTTTGAGCGGCAATACCAATAAATCTTGCGATAAATAGCCGTTTTCCGTCTCACTACGCGCGGTATAAATAGTGGCTGTATTGGGTTTGCTACTAATTAACTTTTGAACGCTTTCAGCATGACGCAAATCATGATTGACCATGAATAAATCAATTTGCTGATTGTTCGCTGATACCCATTCAAGGTCTGCTTCGAGTCTAAGCAAGAGGCGTAGATAGCCTTTTAGCATCACTTGGTCGCCAGGCTTGATACCAACCAAAGCAATCCGCATCACTTTTTTTAGACGATCTGAGGCAGACGTGACATTCATTGAGTAAACTCTCCAATAGCTAGCGAATTAATCTTTTACACAACTAAAACGCTATCAAGCATCCTTGCAATAAATTAACGTAACCCTTGGTGAAATGGATACGTTAATTTATTGCAATTTTTGATGAGAGTAGCAAATAAATGTCGTCTAAAACTAGCGGACTATCTAGCGGGCTATAAAGTTGAGATTTTAGCAACATTCCTTTGATTAAGGTATGTTACATATCTATTATTTATGCCTTTCATACCAATTCTGACAGGGCAAAAAACAATACAAAACTAAAAAACGCTTTTATCCTTGGATTGGTCTTGTAGTCAAAAAATCGGTTTAACCACAATTTTTAGCAGGCGCGGTGACTTTCACAGTGACTTGTACATTTGCCAGCGCAAATAACGATTGCACTTGCTTTTGGGCATTATCGTTGGCAGTTTGTAGAATGCCAGAGCGGCAAGCGGATGTCAGCACTTGGTTTTTGCCAGCCACTTGCGCTTGGTTAAATATTTGCGGGTCGGCTTGTACCATGCCAAATACCCCTGTTTGAATATCATACACTTCAATGTTATCTAAATAACTATCCAAAATCTGCGCAGCGGGCAAGGTGATACTGACATGGCTACCATCTGGGGTCACTTGTACATCAGTGGGTTTTAGTTGATTTAAGTCAATGCCCGCGGTCACCCGCCCATGAGCAACAAACAACCCCTTTTGCTCATCTTGCCACAGGGCGTACCAATTGCCCTCTTTTTGGCTAGTGATAACGGTATCGACATTATATGCCACGGTTTGTAGTCGATTGAGGCTTTGAATCTTAGTGACCACCCCTTCGCGGGTTAAAACCTCAACTTTTTTAGGCGTATTTGCTTGTTGCCACTGCAAAAATAGCCAACCCGCCACCGCAATCACCGCCAGTAAAAATAAACTCACCCAAAAAGAAACCGGCTTTTTGTTGCCCGGTGCAGGTGGATCTGGCAAGTTTGTAGTCGGTTTTGCCTGAGACGATGGCGTGGAAGACGAAGTGGGGAGTTGGGTCATGTAGCCATTCCTAATGGTTTATTTAATAGTGGATGCTATTTTGTATGGTTATGACTCGCCATAATTTCAATGTAGCTAGTTTAAATAGCCAATGGGTATGACCAAATTGTCATAATTATTGTCCTAATTTATAAAAATGCTAAGTCCAAAAATGCTAAGTTCAAAAATGCTAAGTCCAAAAATACGGCATCGACTTGGCAAAAATTAAAAAAACTATTGCACCACCCAGTGGCATAAAATAAGATAATCGGTTTACCAAATAGTCTATCCATTCTCGTTTTTTTCTTATTTCAAGCCGTACAAACAAGGTGTGCCATGCGAGCCAGTCAATTTACTTTTGCAACGTTAAAAGAAACCCCAAGTGATGCTGATATCATCTCCAGCCAATTAATGCTCCGTGCAGGGATGATTCGTAAATCTGCGTCGGGTCTCTACACGTGGCTACCGATGGGTCTAAAAACCTTACAAAAAGTCAAAAAAATCATCCGTGAAGAGATGGATGCCATCAACTGCCAAGAGCTGCTAATGCCTGTGGTGCAATCGGCCGAGCTTTGGCAAGAATCAGGTCGCTGGGAAGCCTATGGCCCTGAACTGCTGCGGTTTAAAGACCGTCACCAACGTGACTTTGTGTTAGGTCCAACGCATGAAGAAGTGATAACCGACATCGCGCGTAACTTGCTAAAAAGCTATAAACAGCTCCCTGTGAGCTACTACCAAATACAAACCAAATTTCGTGACGAAATTCGCCCGCGCTTTGGGGTCATGCGTTCACGTGAATTCATCATGAAAGATGCCTATTCGTTTCATATCGACCAGCCCTCACTACAGCGCACCTATGATGATATGTACCGCGCTTATCATAATATCTTTACCCGTCTTGGGTTGGATTTTCGTGCGGTGCAAGCCGATACCGGCTC
>ERZ501061.278-NODE-278-length-19192-cov-4.500183_pt1 | contig 19192 bp, 16 predicted proteins | sample MGYA00510854_ERZ501061 | MGnify/ENA primary metagenome ERZ501061 (study PRJEB25958, sample SAMN03398515) | human skin metagenome | study: EMG produced TPA metagenomics assembly of the Human Skin Microbiome Metagenome (human skin metagenome) data set.
AGACGGCATCCAGGCTCGTACAGGGCAAACTCACGGCCAATGTTGGCGCCAGGCACAATGCCCGGACCGCCAACAAGGGCAGCGCCAATGTTCGATACAATGTTACCGTACAGGTTGGGCATGACCATGACATCGAACTGGTCTGGGCGGCCAACAAGCTGCATCGATGTGTTGTCGACGATCATGTCATTCGCCTTGATGCCGGCACTCTTGTACTCTTCCGCGACGCGACGGAACGTGTTGAGGAACAGACCATCACCGAGCTTCATGATGTTCGCCTTGTGCACACAGGTCACCTGCTTACGGTCGTTCTTCAACGCAAAGTCGAAAGCGAAGCGCACAATACGCTCAGCCTTGAAGCGCGTCGACACCTTGAGGGATTCCACAATACCTGGTGACGGACTGTGTTCCAGGCCACTGTACTCACCCTCGGTGTTCTCACGGATGATCGTAAAGTCAACGTTTTTGTGGCGCGTTGGGAAGCCTTCGAGGGACTTGCAGAACACCATCGATGCGTAAATGTCGAGCTGCTGACGCATTGCAACGTTCCAGCTGTTGTGCGAGCCAGCGCCTGTAGGCGTCAAGAGTGTGCCCTTCAGACCCACCTTGTTGCGCCGCAGGCTGTCCATGGCCTGCTGGAAGAGCGAATCATTACCCTGCATCTCACCAGACAGGTCGTACTGCTCCCATTCCACAGGCACGTTCAGCTTGTCGAAAATCTCCTTCACTGAGTCGGTGATCTCTTTTCCGACACCATCACCGGGAATCAGCGTAGCCGTGTAAACACCACCATACTTCTTCGGGCCGCTTGTCAGACGTGGAGTCTGAGCCGTGAGCGTCGACACCGACCTCAGGAGCTGCATACGCGTGTGTCAGCACTTGTTCTCTCACATCTACAAACACATGCATGCCTGTGCATGTACGCAGCACCATGCTCATGTCACTGCCCGACGTACCTGCTTCGATGTGCTGGGACGAGCTGTGCGAGGGAGAACGACAGAGAGCACACTCATGTTTGTTGTTGTGAACAAAACCCGAGGTTGGTGGGAAAAAAGCAAGCGAACCGTACTCATCTAGTGGTTCCTTGCCGCCCAGTCTCGGTCGGGGCGACCGACACAGGCATACGCACATGGCCTGGCGCGTGACTAAACCCATTGGGTACAGCGCCCTGCAGCGCGCCAACGGCATTCGGCCGAGAACAACTCCCGAAACCCAGCGAGTGGGCGCCAGCCAAGCAAAGTACAAGTGGCTTGGGCCTAACGAAAAGTGCATGCACGCAACTTGGCTCGCTGCTACAACCATGTTTTTCGCCGCTGCCGCAACGCGTGCTGTGCGCCCAGCTGCTTCGCGTCCCTTGGCTCGTGTCGCTCGCTCTAGCGTGCTATGCCGTGGCTTCGCCGCTGAAGCAGATGCACCGACGTCTGCCTACAACAAGGAGAAGGATGCAGATGGAAAGTACACTGTCACACTGTTTTCTGGCGATGGTATTGGCCCCGAAGTGTCAGGGGCAGTCCAGGAGATCTACCGTGCGGCAAACGTTCCTATCAAGTGGGAAGAGGCAGATGTGACGCCCTCGATCAACAGTCAGGGAAAGCAGGTGATCCCCGAAGAGACTGTCAAGTCAGTTCGTCGCAACACTGTCGCTCTCAAAGGACCTCTTGCCACGCCGGTCGGCAAGGGTCATGTCTCGCTGAACCTGACGCTGCGCCGTACCTTTAACTTGTTCGCAAATGTGCGTCCTTGTGTGTCGCTCAAGGGTTTCAAGACGCCGTACGATGATGTGAACACGGTGTTGATCCGCGAAAACACAGAGGGCGAGTACTCTGGTATTGAACACGAGGTCGTTGATGGTGTCGTCCAGAGTATCAAGCTGATTACGTACGGTGCCTCGGAGCGCGTTGCTCGGTACGCATTCCACCACGCGAAGCAGAACGGTCGTTCGCGCGTGACAGCTGTGCACAAGGCTCCGATCATGAAGATGTCTGACGGCATGTTCCTGAATGCTTGCCGCAACGTTGCGAAGGAGTACCCGGATGTTGAGTACGATGAAGACCTGCTGGACCGTGCGTGCTTGAGCATCGTGCGCGACCCAACGCCGTACTCTGACCGTGTCATGGTGATGCCCAACCTGTACGGTGATATCCTATCTGACATGTGTGCTGGTCTGATTGGTGGTCTTGGTCTCACTCCCTCCGGTAACATTGGTCGTGACGCCTCGATCTTTGAAGCTGTGCACGGCTCAGCTCCTGACATTGCTGGCAAGGACAAGGCTAACCCAACGGCCCTGCTCCTTTCGTCTATCATGATGCTGCGTCATATGAACCTCTTTGAACATGCCGACAAGATTGAGAAGGCCATCTTTGACACCATCGCTGCAGGCGAGCGTACGGGAGATCTAGGTGGTGACCTTGGAACGAGGGCATTCACGGAGCGCATCATCTCGCGCCTTTAAGGCTATGTAGCGTGCATACATAGGTATGGATATTCAACTCTTAGTGCAAGAGCATACAAAGAAAGTCTAGCGTTCATTGGCGACAGCCTCATACCTGGACGAGGTGTCTGTCCCGTCCAAGTCTCACTGCGCGCCAATAGAATGAACAATCACGGTGGCACATAGTCCGAGTTCATCTGTCGTGGGAGCAGGTTAGCGACCCAACCATAACGAACACGCACTTCATCAGGCACGCAAGAATTTGTCTAGCTCGGCAGCGCCGATCGACCATGTGGAGGAGCAACAACAATGCAGCGCCCAGACCACAACATCCAACGGGCCACGTCATTCATGCAACCCATGCCGTTTTCATTATATATATGATTACATGTTGCCAGCAACTAAGCATATGGAATGAGAGTCCATGGGATCGTAAATTTCCAATCTGTTTCGCCTTCTCTTCCTTCTTTTATGCTCCTCTCGCTCTGAATTTGCATCCAGTCTAACACTCATTCGCCTGGATGTATACATGGTCTGTCTTGTATCTTGAGCCGAGCGGCATGTACATTGACACAGATGAAACTGTACGAAGAAAAAAAAAACATTGAAACGAATGCTTAGCATACCGAACCATCTCTATCATCATAGTTGGTCTTGGATTCAACCTCTCAAGACATCCTTATGTGTTTCTTTGGACTTGATACCATCGAGCGAAGAAAACAACAAAAAACGTGCTGGTGACTTCGTACGTTATACGTGCGCAATAGAAATTTTGCACATGTAACATTCAGTCGCGCGATTCAAATTGCCATACAACGTCCGCTTGCCTACAGGGGGGTTTGCTACAATGTAGCCATGGCGTTGCATTTATTTTGTGGCTTGTTCTCTTTAGTCGTATCGCTTAGGCGGCTCATCCTCATATCGGCTAAATGAGTCTTCATAGTCGGCAGGACGATCTGAACGTTCAGAGTACTCGGAACGCTCACGCTCACGACCATAGTCCGAGGGAGGCGCCGGTGGCCGCCTGCGATCGTCGTATGCCCCGTCATCGTAGTCACGGTAACGTGGCGGCGGGCTACGTGAGCGCATGCGCGGGGGCGGACTCGCACGGCGACGCCAATTATCTGAATCAGGGCCTGATCCAGGACGGTACCGTGGGGGTGGTGGTCCACCACGGTCATCACGGCGTGACCAGCCACCGCTTGGTCGCGGATAATCATCGTAGCGACTTCCACCACGATCGCGAGGAGGCCTGTCATAGTATGAGTCGTGGTATCGACTAAATTCACGATCGCGATCACGTCCACGCCCACGCTCGCCCCATCCGCGCTCTCGGCCAAATGCACTCCCACGGTACGAGCTACCTTGTGGGCGGGAGAAGCGGTCGCCACCCACAGGCCGAGGGTTTCCCCTGTACTCGCCAGGCGTTGGATCATGAGCACGTGTGGTGCTGGAATAGTCCACGCGGATGCGGCGGCCGTGAAGCTCGACGTTGTTGAGTTGTTCAATCGCGCGTGTGGCTGTTTCGATATCTTTCATCGTGATAAAGCCAAAGCCACGCGATCGACCAGTGCGTGCGTCGTAAACAATGACAACTTTTTCCACCTCTCCTGCGCGGGCAAACTCATCCTCCAAGTCGCGCTCTGTGGTGCGAATACTCAGACCAAAGGCACCCACGATGTTGGATGGTGGCGGCGACGGTCGCACCGGTGGTTCACGACTTCGTGCGAACGACGAAGGCGGAGGTCCGGCATATCGGTCATCGCGTCCATATGCATGTCCATGACCATAGCCTCGTCGTCCACGATCGCGCTCGCGATCGTAATCTTCATATCGACGTGAAGGCGGGGGTGGAGATGAGCCCCGGTCATATGCATCCCTAGGGGGTGGGGACGACCGGTGGTCATAGTCGCGTGAACGACGGCGCTCATACGTTTCGCGAGAAGATGAACGCGGTGGGGCAGGCGGTGAGCGTTGACGTTCACTGTCATGTTCGTTTTCACGGGCTTCGCGACGATCAAAGTCATCGTTCTCGGCATTTTGCCATTCACGTTCAGCCGGTGCGTCCATCGGTTCCACTAAGAGACAAGAAAAGACAGGGTGTTGGTAATCGCGCGCGCACGTGCATTTGTGTAAGTAACGATGCTTGACGCAAAGGGAAACGAGGGGAGGGGGCGGTAGGATCAAAGTCGCAAAAGCGGCAGCGATGGCGACACATACCTTCGGCGAGCTCTTCCCGATTGGATGCCACAGGACTCGACATCGGATCCACGTCAGCCTGACATGTTAGAATGGCGGGCACGTATTACCAAGCGCATGCGAAAGCATCATCGTACGTACCATGCTCACAGAAAGCTGGCGTTATGAATGTTGTATACTACAAGGCTTTTTTGGCGCAAGGCTTTGGTTGGACCGGTCCAACTACACAAACACGGCTGCACCAGCACCTGCACTCTCGCTCTCAGCGCCATGAACCCCCCTGCCAAGCGTACACGTGTACACCACATGGCAGGTCGTGTGTGGATTTGTGGAGGTATAATTGGCCACGCGGGTCGAGGCGTCGAACGTGTCAGAGATCCACCGCTGAGACACCCGCGCCGAGTGTCGAAGGTAGAGGGTACGGAGCTCTGGGTGCGACTCATGATTCACGTGACGAGATATAGTTTTGAAGTAAAATAGGGCCTATGAGGCACCTGGAACTGTGTTATCGACAAGGGCCCCTGTGGGAGAGATTCCGGCGCTCGTTGAGAGAGTAAGACCTGTCGGGGGCGGCAACTTTCTTCTATCCATCCTACGAGCTAGTAGTCAAGATGGTACGTAACGACAGTTGTCGCGACGTGTGCGCATGGTACAAGAAAGAGCAGAAGCCGCTAACACAGCCAGGGTGTTGACATCAAGAAGCACCATGTCAAGACGGGCCGCCGTTCCGCGCCCAAGAGCGAGGACCCATACCTGCTTTTGCTGGTGAAACTGTATCGATTCCTCGCGCGCCGTACGGACTCGCGCTTCAACAAGGTGGTGCTGCGTCGCCTGTTTATGTCTAAGATCAACCGTCCTCCCGTGTCAGTGTCGCGCGTCATGTACCTCTCGCGTAACCAGGGAGGTATTGCCAAGGATGCCTCGGAGTCGCCAAAGACTGTGGTGGTCGTCGGCACGATTACGGACGACAACCGTGTGTTGGAGGTGCCGAAGCTGAGCGTGGCTGCCCTTCGCTTCACTAACACTGCTCGTGCGCGCATTGAGGCCGCTGGCGGCGAGTGCCTCACGCTTGACCAGCTTGCGATGCGCGCTCCAACCGGTAGCAACACGATTCTCCTGCGTGGTCCTAAGAATGCTCGTGAGGCGGTCAGGCACTTTGGTTTCGGTCCACACAAGCACAAGAAGCCATTCGTGCGCTCCAAGGGTCCCAAGTTCCAGAAGGCCCGTGGTCGCAGAAAGTCGCGTGCCTTCCACGTCTAAAATGGCTTTTTCTTCTGCTGTCACTATCTCTCTTCCTTATGGTATGAAGCAAGGGAGAAGAACGCGGAGATGGGCTTATCTCTCGTATTTGTATGGCTACATAGCTGTAGGCCCCTCTGCAGCATTACAAGCCGGTAGTAGCAAAAATGGGCAATACAGCATCCATCGTTGTGTTTTCATGGGCTCATTTCTGACTACTACTATTTTGTGTGCAGCGAGCGCTTGCCTACTCAAAATGGGCGTTTCGTATTAGAATCAAAGAATAGGATGCTCTCATACGTGAAACAACAACTACACCCTCCCCTTCATTTATATTCGATAAGCACGCAGCAGCCGATGCGTGCGCCGACGATGGTGGGATGACTTCTCAACACGTCTTCAGTAGTGGCACGCATGGAGGCAAGCGTTCTAGACAGGCAAACAAATATACAACCATGGGACGAAAAGGAGAGCGAGAAGAGGGGGGGGGGGCTCAGGGGGGGATTGTGGTAGGCAGACATGCGGAAAGTTGGCCTTGCATTATGAGGAGACAACCGTTTTGCGCACATGTCGTAGGTAGGGATAAGACACAGAGCCAAGGCAGAGCAAAACCGGTGTCTCAAGTCACACTCTCGCGCTAAACATGAATGCGTCTTTCAAGCTCGATCTGAATTTGATTCCGACGTCTTTGTCTCCGTCTTGTCGCCCCCATCACCTTCTCCAGAGAAGGTTGAGTTACCCAAGAATCCACCACCCGAGTTTGATGTGGTATCGCCACCGTCAAAGTCGAATATATCCGACACGCCAAACATGACTGAAAAGTCATCCGCATTGTTTCCTGTGCCTGACGCCGAAGACAGAGATCCTGTGACCATGTCGTCCATCATGGAAGGCATACTTAGCATGGGCTGCGCGCCGGATGTCGAAGACGTCGAGCCCGACACAAGTGACTTCGACGGTGGTGCCGGCGCTAATGCACCATCGCTTTTCGTGCTTGAGTCCCAATCCTGTGGCTCATCTTTCGGCGGGACGTCTTCGGACCTGTCTGTTGCGGCGCCGGCGCCATGTGTGGACGCGTGGCTTGCTGATGGTGTCTTTGTCGATGAGCTGCGGGCGTGTTTGCGAGTCCTCTCTTTCTTGGGCATCGGGGCCGATGGCGACTCGTGTGCATGAGGTGTGGGCGGATGGGTCTGCCACGGGCTCATAGGCATATCTGTGACGGCACGCCCCTGTGACGGTCCCACGCTCGCTCGTGCCGTGTTCATGCGCCCCTTGGTGTTGGAAGCAGCTGCTTGTGGAGTAGCGTGTGAAGTGAGAGGCGTTGATGGTGCAGTTCCATTCGCATTGGGCATGCCTGGCGACATGAATCCATTCATCATCGCTTGAGTTTGCGGCTGTGTCGGTGTTGGGTGTTGAGAAGTGCTGAGTGAGGGCGCCATTCCATTCATGCCCATGGACGGAGGGAAGTACGGCGCCATGTTACTGCCATTCACACTGGGAACAGAGGAAAAATCAAGCTCGTGCATCCGTGCACCTGCAGGTAAGTTCTGACCTGGCAGCACAGGACCCATTTTTTGCGCCATTTGTGTCTGTCCCAGTAGTGCTGTATTCATGGCTGCCTGTCCACCCGGGAGCTGCGTTGATGCCAGCATTGGTTGCGAATGGAGCTGCGATGTCTGCGATGGCGCTGGAGGTTGCTGAACTTGTTGTTGTTGTTGTTGCTGCTGCTGCTGTTGTTGCGGCGGCTGAGGGAGCTGTGCTTGTGGTTGTTGCTGCTGTTGCTGTTGTGGCAGCGCATTTTGTTGTTGATGTTGATGATGTTGATGTTGCTGTTGTTGTTGCTGCTGTAGGTGTTGGAACATCTGAGCCTGCATTGACGGATCTCCAGCAAATGAGGCTGGTTGAGATGGGTCCGTATGCAGAAATGAAAGAATCGATTGTGCCTTGGCCTGCAATTGCTGCGCCGTTGCGAGGCTTAGCTGTGCCATGCCAGGCACTGTAGCATTCTGTGCCTTCATCCACTCGTTCTTGATAGCCGCTTGCAGTGTTTGATATTGAATCATTAACATTTGGCGCTGTTGCAGTGTGAACTGTTCAGGGGTCTGCATACCACCGCCGCTCGCACCCCCAGCAAACGATGCAGACCCGTGTGACTGCATACTAGGCGACTGCGTATCGCCACGAGAAAATGGCAACATCGGTCTAGATGCCATGGCCGCATGTGCTGCAGCAGTTGCACCTGCCATGCTAGCATCCATCACGCCCATGTTCCCCCCTGTGCCCATTTCTGCCCCATTGACTGGCGCTTTTGCGCCAGCCAACGGTGTACCTGGCGGCATACGCTGTGGTTGCCGCTGGAGCAGTGCCTGGAGCGTGGCATTTCCACTTTGAGGCATTTTGACTTGACCAGCTGCTTGAGACTGCATTTGTTGCATGAAAAGCATATTCTGCTGCTGCTGCTGCTGCTGGAGCAACAAGCGTGCATGTAATTGCGGATCTGCGGAGCGGTTTGTCGGTGTATTTGGCAAGGGCATGCCTTGCGTCACGGAGTGCAAAAGAGCGAGTCGTGACGAGGGCGTCATGTTCTTGATTTCATCCATGGGTATACCCTGCCGAAACGCAGCAGTCACAAGCAGCTGCTGGTGTTGCTGGGGCGTTAACGCTGCTAGATTGATGCCATGTCCCATTTGCATTCGTGCCAACGCTTGTTGCATTTGATGTTGCTGCTGCGATTGTGGATGGTGAGGTGTCTGCTGAGACTGAGCCTGGAGTTGCTGAGACGGCTGTTGAGACTGCTGGAGCTGCTGCTGGGATGGGTTCTGCTGATTCTGGGGCTGTTGTTGTTGTTGTTGTTGTTGCTGCTGCTGCTGCGATAGCGCTGCCTGGTTGAGACTTTGCGCTTGCCCTTGCGATTGTGCCATCGTCAATGCATTTAGAGCACCAGTGCTGGACGTTTGCTGTCCTACTTTGAACGTGGTGGGCAATGACGATAGCACAGGTGTCGGGGGACCTGTGGCAGCATTTGGCTGGGTGGCCGACATGGGCTGGCCACGCATCGCACCAACATGCTGTGTATGAAACGTTGGCGCCTGGTTTTGGGCAGATGGCTGCACAGCTGAAGGTATAGCTGGTGCAGATCCTGTCGACATTGTTGCATTCGAACTAGGCGTGGGCGGCGCAGAGGCGGGTTGCATTGCAGCTTGGGACTGCGCGGTTGGCGTCTGACAATCAGAGCCCGGCAGCTGTTGCGGCGTCGAAGGCTGGTACTGCTGGGTAGAAGACGCCGACGGTGGCACCTGTGTGGATGCAGGTGCTTTTGTCTGTGAGACAGTTGCTGGTAACTGTAATTGAGTATTTGATGCGCCATGACCCATCATAAGAATCTGCACAGGCGGCGCAAGTGCATTCGCAGTCTCATGACCAGGCATGACGAATGGGGGTGGTGGAACTGAGCCTGGTGGAACGTCCGAGACAGCAGGAGGAACAGGTGCCGCAGAAGCTGCAGCTGTCGATGAAGTGGCGCGCGCAGGAAGCACACCTGCCGTGACAGCGGCCGTAGCGGCCGTAGCCGCAGCGGTAGATCCAGGATCTGAGAACATGGCGGCATCATACGATTTGGGTTTTGTTGCCTCTTTCCAGCGCTGATGTCGCCGTGACTCGAGAAATTCGGTAAATAAATTCGCTTGCTTGTGGTTGTAGCTGGAACGTGCATTAAATAGTTCCCAGAACACACTCCAATACTCATACAAGAAGCCGCGAGGCAGACGGATGGGGATCTCGGGGTTCTCAGGCAAGTCCGTTTCTTCGACGAAAGCCGCTGCGGTCTTGTGCAACTTGCGGTAATGCAGGTACTCCCACACATACAAATCAAGCTTGTGTGCGTGCTCATTTCGGACAATGTCCTCATGCATTTGGGCTGCATTTCCACTGCCACTGAGACCCGTAATACTGGTGGGCAAGGGACGAACAGGATGTGGTGTATCAGCTTTGGGGCCATCTTCGGACACTGACGTAACATCTCCTGTTGGCATTGCCCTGGGCCTGGCTGCGCTGGTTACAGACTCTGGGGCTGTGGTGGCAGCATTAAGGGCATCTAGTACCGTCTCCTTGGTGGCCTCCTGCTCGGCCTCGGGTTGATGAACGTTGGTATGAGCTTCTCCCGCGTGATCTGCCTCAGGAGATGGCACTTCATCCATTCTGTGCCGCTTGTCCGGCATGTGTGCATCTTTAAGCGGAGATCCAGCGCGCTTCCGTGTGTCGTTCACCTCCGATGGAGTTGTCGAACTATGTGGCGGGTCTTCATTTGATAGCCTTGGCGCAGCCGCTGTATGTGCTGCTGGTTCTGGTCCCATGGGCATCGATGGAGCAGCTGTTTTTGCACTTCCTAGATCCGCATTGTGCTCTGAATCCCTTGCTTCCAACGAGAATGATGGAGGTTTCGTGCTGCCAGCCATATATGTGGCTTCGGTCAGGTCTGTTGCATTCCCAGCATCGGTCGTGTTAGTGACGTCTTTTGAATTCTCTGCAGTCGAATTCAGGGAATCCGTATGCTTTGTGGTCGTTGGCGTCGATGCATGCGTTGCGGTAGCAGACGAGGCTTCATTGCCTTGCGACGGCGATGATCCCACAGCGTTGTCCACGTCAGCTTCTTCCTTGGCAGACATTCAGTTTCGTGCCGAACCAAGTCGCACGAATAAGCAAGCGCTTATAAAGGAAATAAAAAGCCCGTTCAGAGAAGAGAGCGTGTAGATGGAAGTTTATGTGAGTTCTGAAGTTACCGACAGACGCGATAGAAGTTGTTTCGAGAACGAGTCCGATGTATTCGTGCCAATTCCGAGAAATAATGTACACTAATAAGAGAGGTTCATTTACAGAGCACCACTTCGAGCAACTTGCGGAGCGTTGGGATCAAAGAACCCACTACCTTGCGGCGCGTATGTGGCAGAATCGTTCACGCGATGTGCAAGGTACGATGTATTTCCCGTCCTCGAAAAGAACGCGACCAGAAAGTTGTGGGATTCTTGCAATAAAAATTTAAGACTTGGAGTCGAGCCCTATTTTCGCGAATATCAGCGCGCGTGCGAGTTTGGATGTCCTGGTCCATATTAAGCTAAAATGAACGTGTGTGGATCCTAACTGGTCGGTGTTGAACGATCTACGTCATCTGCTACAAACCATCATATACACTCCGTAGAATGCGAAAGCTTGTTCGTAACAAGGCGTACGTCATGTCGGTAAAATCTGTGCCGCCAAGTGCGAACTACGAGAATTCCTACGGTATGGAGTGTCGGTGGCTTCCCCTGAAAGTGGGTGGTCTTTTTACCGCCAGTTCAAGCCCATCCCCCCATCTGACTCCCCCCACCGTGTCACGAAGCACAAACAATTTTCTTCCACGAATTCATTAGGCACTGCAGGCTCGACACACGAAAAACGTTGTGTCACGTGATACCCACGTGGAAGACTGACTGGCTTTGCGCGTGGGCCGATAGCGCGGTAGCAGTCGTTGACTGCTGCTTAGCGAGACAAGTGAGGCGAGAGCGTGCGCGTTTTCCTGTGCTTGTTGGGCTCCTTTGTTAAGGCGCGCACGGAGTGAACATGGCTAGTGTCGTAGCGATCTTGGACTTGAAAGGAAAGCCTTTGATCCAGCGATCTTACAGAGACGACGTGGATCCAGCTGCTCTGGAGCGGTTTCTTCCCCTGTTGACGGAGATTGAAGAAGAGCGCGGGGCAGGTGCGATTCAGCCGTGTCTGAGCTCACAAGGTGTGAATTATATGCATGTGCGGCACAGTAACTTATATCGTACGTCGAAATGAGACGAGAATATCGGACCTAACAGACAGTGCTTGCGTTGTCGCGAAGAAATACAAACGCGGCTGAAATATTACTTTTCCTGCACAAGCTGGCTTCTGTACTGGAGGAATACTTTAAACAGCTAGAGGAAGAGTCGATCCGTGATAACTTTGTGATTCTGTACGAGCTGCTAGATGAGATGATGGATTTTGGATACCCCCAGACGACTGAGAGCAAGATTTTACAGGAGTACATCACACAAGAGTCATACAAACTAGAAGTGCAAGTTCGTCCACCGATGGCTGTGACGAATGCCGTGTCGTGGCGCTCAGAAGGAATCAGATATCGCAAGAATGAAGTGTTTCTGGACGTGGTCGAGAGTGTGAACCTGCTCGTGAATGCGAACGGTCATGTGGTTCGCAGCGAGATTGTCGGCACTATCAAGATGAAATGCTATCTTTCAGGCATGCCAGAATTAAGGCTCGGCCTAAATGACAAGGTGATGTTCGAGAGTATGGGGCGCTCGACCCGTGGTAAGTCCATTGAAATGGAGGATGTCAAGTTTCACCAGTGTGTGCGTCTCTCCCGCTTCGAAAATGACCGTACGATCTCGTTTATCCCTCCTGATGGTGAGTTCGAGCTCATGAGCTATCGTCTCAACACGCAAATCAAGCCTCTCATTTGGGCCGAGGCCGTCGTAGAGCGGCATGAAGGAAGCCGCATTGAATTCATGGTGAAGGTCAAGGCCCAGTTTAAGCGTCGCTCGACGGCCAACAATGTTGAAATTCTCATCAACGTGCCGGATGATGCAGACTCGCCCAAATTCCGGGCAGCGATCGGCTCAGTATCGTACGCACCTGAATTATCGGCGATGGTCTGGAAGATCAAGCAACTCAGCGGTGGCAAAGAATATCTCATGCGGGCCCATTTTGGCCTTCCAAGTGTCCAGGATGAAGAAAGCATTGTACGTCGCACGCCCATCAATGTCAAGTTCGAAATACCCTACTTTACCGTCTCTGGTATTCAAGTGCGCTACCTCAAGATTGTTGAAAAATCAGGGTATCAGGCATTGCCTTGGGTGCGCTATATCACACAAAATGGCGAATATGATTTGCGTACACAGAGTGAAAAAAATTCCGCAAACCTCGCACACTTCACGACATAAGCACAGTGCCAAAGGCGGGGGGAGACAGAGCGAGAGAGAGAGAGAGGCGAGTCTGGTCACTAAACGGACGTGTGCACAGTCAGGTAGATGGTAACACAGCTTTTAGATTGCGTTGCTAGCGGCATTCATATAGAACTTGTATGTACAGAGGGACCGATTAGATCCCCATGGGGCTGATTTAAGTCAGGAGCCGCCTTATAGTCGATGTTACGGCCATCAATCGGGTAAATTGGCTCAGTTCCCACTGGCCGCTACAAGTGGCCAAGAATGAAACCACACCGCACGCAACTGTCCAAACTCGGAATGTGGAAGTGGAGGCGAAAAATACGTGGAGGTGTAATCGCTGCGGCGTTCAGGCGCATCGCAGGGGAAAATTGTGTGATCATGAAAGGTCACCCAAAAAATTGTCCCTTAGGAAATACGCTCGATGTTTTTGCGCAAGAACCTGGACTGCATGTGGAGAACACAATGCCAAAAATATCAAGGCTATGCATGCACCAATCCTAATTGGGCGTAATGTTTCTGGATGCGATTGCCATAACGTGCGAACCAGCGAATCCCAGGTCGAGTTGACTCACCTCATCTTTGTTTGGCTGGGCGCTTAACACACAAATTTGGTTTAGCTGGTGTCAGTCGTAATCGCGGCTGTGGCGTCGGGCATATTTTGTATAGTCTTGACAGGTCAAAGAAGTGAGGCAAGAAACTATTTTCCATCAGTACGAACTTCACACATACATACATACACACACACACAGGCACCTGCTACTATCTCTCTTGTTAAACACATAGGGACGCGCTGAACTGTTGCCTCACCCTCTTCTCTGATTCATCGAATCGCCCGTTCTTCATCTCGAATTTCCCCGTCCCCTCAACTGTTGGTTTCCATTGACAACGTAACGTGTAATTCGTGCGCTGCGTGAAATCTTGGCTTACTCTGCTCACGATCATGGTACTGCAAGTCGAGACTACTTCTACCAATAGCCAAGGCCAAATTATGCCGTCATCGTACGGTGGGTCTAGCGATGTCTCCATGCCTTCCTCGCAGCCGCCGTCACAAGTGTCTTCGCGTGCGCCGTCGCCACCACTTTCGCTGCAGTCAGGAGTCGTGAAGCCAGCCGCACCGATTCGCACAGTTCCATCCACTTCGTCGATGTCCAGATCTGATGGTGCCCCTGAGATGGTCATGATGATTTCTTCCGCACCGACGCCAAGTCCGATGGTGCTCCATCCTCCACGTACGTCTTTGCTGCTTCCTTCGTCGAAATCCTCTGTGAGTAACAGTCATGATCTTGAGTCCATCCACTCTCCATGGCTGATTGATGGCAGCGCATTACAGCGGGTATCATCCCCCGAATTGGATACGGATATCAGTCGCACATCCTCAACATCGACCAAGAACTCTGTTGCGATGGCTGGGTCTCCCAAGAGCTCTTCAGAATCCGTTCATACAGCGCACTCGGGATCCCAGTCAAGTACGGCTGAATCCGCCAAGTCCGCGGAGATTATCAAGGCCGACACCGAATCGGACCATGCTAATGACGAGGGTGAAGTTACCGCAGAAGTCGACTCAACAGATACCCGTCATCGGCTGAAGCGTTTGCATTCCCTTTTGGAGCTCGCCGAGACTGAAGCGAACTACGTCAAGGATTTGGACGTGCTAATCAACGTGTTCTTCAAGCTCTTGCCAGGTGTGCCGTATTTTGCCGACTCTTCCTCTCGCCTCAACACAGTTGTACGGAATGGACCAGCTCTGCTTAAGCTGCATCGTAACATGAGCTCACGGCTCACGGAAATTGTGTCTTGCAAGCGCCTTGCGCCGTCTGATTCGGAACGCACAGAAATGGAACGTGCTCACAGTCCCGACTGTGATGAGGCTGTGTCGCTGTATGCCAAATTGTTCATTGAATTGGCACCGGAGTTTAGCCGCGTGTACTGTGAATTTTGCAGTCGGCAAAAAGAAGCGCTCTCTTTGATCGACACTGTCGAGCAGCGCCCAGAGTGGGATTTGTACCAGTACCGTGCGTCTGATACTGTGCGTTCACTTGGCTCGTGTGAGGACATCCAGGACTCTGCGAGCCAAGCCGCGATGCGCGCTAAATCGCGGCAGCGACTGCTATTCCGTGACTTTTTCATCAAGCCGATCCAACGCGTGTGCCTATACCCCATTATTCTTCAGACAATCCGCGCATACTCGACTCCCGCGCACCAGGCTCTCCTTGATGATGCATTGAGACACATGCGCCAAGTGACAGCAGATGTAAATGAGGCGAGTGCGAAACGACAGGCGCGGTTGCTGTCAGAAATGATCATCTCCCGCATGGAGCCGAGTCTTTCTTTGTCATCGTCGTTTCTGCCATCGCTAGGCGACTGCAAGATGACCGGCAACCTTGATGTACTATATCACCACCCTGAGTTGGCTCCTCTCACAACCCCTCTTGCGACCAAGTACTATGGTTGCGTGCTTTACGCCGATTTTGTTCTCATGTTCAAAGCACGCAAAACATACACGTATCAGCCCCGCTACTGGTTCCCACTGGCCGATGTCAAGCTTACGCCAAGCACTGATCCAACCGTGAAGCTTCCGCTTTCGTTCCGTCTGACCATTCATGGCCATCACTTTGAGATGATTGCGACTACTGAGAAAGAGCGTGACTTGTGGCTCGATGCATTCGCGAAGGCCATCTCCGAAGGCCCCGCCCCTCAACGGCGTCTGCATGGTATGGATGTACCATTTCCTTGCAATCTTGAGCCGGTCCCCCCGAGTGCGTCGTCCTCGACTTCAACGTCTGTCTCGTCATCATCATCGTCGGTCACTCCGTCTGCCGCTGATCCTCTCGCTCGGTACTTAGGAACGTGTACTCTGAACGATGGCAGTGATGGAAGATCGTGCGCATCGCAGCCGTCGACCGAAGTCCTTATGCGCCTCAAGTCTCCACCGCGCCGCGCTGCGAAAGACAAGGTCATGGTATTTTCTGACGCGTGTATCTCAGCACGTTCTTCTATCGACATCGACTCTACACGTTCACGTGGCATGCTTGTTGGCTCGCGTGTGGGATTGCACCGGTTAAGTGGAAATGAAACGCTTTCTTTGCGGCTTTCAACGAACGACTTGCCGCCATCAACCAGCGCTCTGACGTCATCCCAAGACAGTACTAGCGTTCTGACGACCGAGTCGCCTCTCGATTCATCGAGGCCACAGTCGCTGTCCTCACCACAGAGCAGCAAAGGGCTCGATTCGGCTGATCATAAGGCTTCCAGACCATCACGATCTGAGACTGATCCCGTTCGTTCGCGCTCACCGGAGGCTCCGACGCGACAAGTCATGCCTCGATCCCAGTCAATGTTGGGACGCACGCTGCAGGAACTTCTTGCACCTACATCGCTATCTGTCCCTGCGAAAGCAGAAGACTTGACGAAGGCGCTTATGGACGCCTTCACGCCCTCGTCAGCATCGTCGTCAGCATCCGCTCCTGTGTCATTGTCGTCGGGCTCCAAGTTGAAGCGAAGCTCGTCACTCGATTTGTCTGGATCGCCAACGCCTCTGGGCTCAGCTGCGTCCATGGGACCGGCTTCAGCAGTGGCTCCTAGCGCTCCCTCGTTATCCTCATCGACCTCATCGACGTCGTCCATGCCAGCGACGTCCTTCATTCCGCTGTCGTCCTCCGCCTCGTCGGCTGGATCTGGATCATCATCCTTGTCTACAACATCTGGGTCGGCCTCGTCTGAAATGAGCATGAGACATCATCGCTCTCGCTGTTCATCCATGGACAGAACGTCTTCTAAAACGACTCATCGTCGTTCATCTTCCTCTTTGTCTTCTCTCCCATTTCGTTCTAACAGCAACGACAGCACTCCGACGACGACGTCGCCCAATGCGTCTCGCTCCCTGAGCCCACGTCGGCGCCTGGCACAGCGCTTCCTCCAGCGAAATCGCTTCTCATCCATCAACTAATGTCATTGCCATTGTCAGAACTATCCTCCTCATCATTTTCATCCACGTCCCATTAATCATTGATAAGGCATTGTTCGTAGTGCTGCAGCGGCTGTGCCGCATATGTCGTGAACCACAGCTACGCTCGAGTAATTCTTCTCTTGTATTTCTTGCATCACATAATCCCTGTATGCATCGACGTGGAAAAGCGAGCCACCCAAGCGTAGTGCAGGCCTAGAAGCTATGCACGTTTGCTCTAGCGAATGTGCTGCGCGCATTATTTGCTGGGCCATAAGCTTGGCCTGCGTGTGAACGATGTGCTTCGCTAAGGCGTCGCCGCTCATGGCAGCTTGCACGACAACTGGTGCAAGACTGGCAATGCGCGCTTTTGCATTGTCATTGGAATACAAAGTTTTCAAAAGATCTGTCACACATGAAGCCGATGGCATGCGCCATGCTGTGAGGCAGGCGCTCGCTAGTGTTGTCGATGGCAGCGGATGTGCATCTACGACTGCGCGTAGGACAGCACGTCCCAATGCATAGGCACTGCCATCATCACCTAGAATCCAACCTAGACCGCCAACACGCTTGATGAGTGTGCGTTGCACATCAAATGCAAGGACGACACTACCTGTGCCGGCAATAGCTACGACGCTGGCTTTGCCCTCATTGTGTGTGCACAGGAGGGCAGCATCATTGGTAACTGTGAGTGCCGTCGTCGGACCAAATATCTGTCTCAGGGTATTTGTAGCATCGTGCACACTTGTGGGTGTATCGATACCAGCAGAACCGACCCAAATGTGGCGCAACACAGGAGGTTGCGACACGGATGCAATGCTGCTGCACGCATCTTGCACGGCAGATTGAATCACTCTTGTCCATACATTCAGGGGCATCGCCGCATAGCTACCTGGGCCAGCCGATCCGCGTGCTACAACATGATCATGCTCGTCAGTCAATGCAGCCTCTGTCGATGTCCCACCCGCATCCACTGCTACAAAGAAGCCTGACATCTGCAGTGGTTTGAGGCGCACAGAACATCCCAAGTGGAGTAGGAGGCGCTTTCATACATACGCTTTACAACATTGGGCCGGCATTATAACTATCACATTTCTCGTGCTACGCTTGAATTTTTTAGGTCCTTAGCATTTTTGTTGACGCGATGCTTATGGCTTTTCGAGCATGCAAAAGTACAAGGGACCCCAAGGAGATCTCTGCTCGGTCCCTGGGATCATGTAGTCAGGCAATGCAAAATACCCATACTCAGTTTGCTGGCAAAAGTGAACTAAACTGTCTGTTCTTAGGACGTGCGCTTCAGGTGTAGATGTCAGAAATGCTCGAACGACATGGTCATTTTCTTGCTCACTCAGAGAGCATGTAGCATAGACGAGTCTTCCGCCTGGGCGTAGTGCGGCCCATGCCGTACGCAGTAGGGCAAGTTGCGTCTTCGACATGCTTCGCGACATGGTCGGTTTCCATGCAAGCATCTCAGGTGCAGCAGTCCCAGATTGCTGTGCCCGCATGTAGGCATGCAATATATGCCGTTCTGAAGAGCATGGCGCATCAAGAAGGATACGGTCATAGCCCTTTTCACCAAGAGGAAATAACTGCACGGCCCGAGGCGATGTCGCATCGATGCGCGAGATCTCAACAAGTCCTTGGTCCATTAGTGTATTTGGCAAGTAACTTTTCAAGTTCGCATAAAGTCGCCGCAACCGCGCTGGATCAACTTCGTTGGAATGTAAGATTGATGCATGCGTCGTCGATGTGCGACTCGGGTGGTCTGCATACAGCTCAGGCCAAAGCTTTTGTGCTAATGTAATGCTTTTTCCACCCGGTGCGGCGCACAGGTCTAGCACCGCATGTCCTGGTTGGACATCCAAGCACTGCGCAGCTAGGACGGATGCACCGTCCAAGTTCCAGTGAGTGTATAAGCGTTGCTGTGGATCTGACGCGGCTGCAGGACGTGGTGGGGGGAACGGACGTCCGCTGTGGTATGCTTGTGAGTGGTCTGTGCGTCGCTTCAAACACAAAAGTCGCGTGGGTACTTGGTTCTTGGCTGATGACGCAGAGGTGGGCACGGGTGGAAGCCGCAGCAGTTCGTACATATTGGGCTCGGGTGCATCAGCAAGCAAAGCTCGATCGATTTCAGCTGACGGCACATAGGCATTGATCAAAGCAGCATGTTCTGTGGGTTCAACAAGTCGTGCACGTAGGTGCTCCCAACGTTCAGCTCCGTAAGCTTTGGAAAAGTGTGCATTGAATGCATCTGCTGTAGCTTGGAGCTGCTTCCGCTGTGTTTTGCTAATAGCCATGACAACCGTGCAATGGAGTTCGTCAAGACTATGACTCGCGCTTTCCAAACTCTAGCTGTCTTTGAGTCAGTGTCAAAGACTTGTTTCTAAGTTACGAATGTAGAAAGAGAGAGAGAGAGAG